>Ga0316208_1002142_pt1 | contig 16649 bp, 14 predicted proteins | sample 3monopyrite_MG_FD_204944 | JGI IMG/M metagenome (GOLD analysis project Ga0316208, IMG submission 204944) | Microbial mat bacterial communities from mineral coupon in-situ incubated in ocean water Damariscotta River, Maine, United States -... | ecosystem: Environmental > Aquatic > Marine >...
TGTTAATGTTCTTGCTATAAGAGGCTCATCAGTTGAAGTAACATAGTTAAATAATCTAATTTTTGAAAGTTCAGATTTTTCCGCAGCTACTAAAAATGCTTCATCAATAATCATATCTCTTGTGGCGATAATCTCACCTGTTGCTAAGTCGATTACATCTGATGCAATCCTTCTACCAATAAACTCTTCGTTTAAATCTTTTTGGTCATAATCAGCAGCAAGTTCAAATAATCCAAGCAAGTCTTCATCAGAAGAGTATCCTAAAGCTCTTAGTAATGTAGTAACTGGAAATTTTTTCTTTCTATCTATATATGCGAACATTACATCGTGAATATCTGTAGTAAATTCAATCCAAGAACCTCTAAAAGGAATAATCCTTGCAGAATATATTTTAGTTCCATTTGGATGCACTGCATCATCGAAGAACACGCCTGGTGAACGATGAATTTGGGATACGATAACTCTTTCGGCACCATTAATTATAAACGTACCTCTTGGGGTCATCGCAGGAATATTACCAAGATATACTTCTTGCTCAATAGCATCAATATAATCTTCGGAATCTTTATCAGCCTTGCTCGATAATCTTAATTTTGCTTTAAGAGGTTTCGAAAATGTAAGCTCTCTTTCGCTACATTCACTTTCCGAATACTTAGGCTTTTCAATTATGTATTCCATAAATTCCAATTGAAAAATTTCTGAGGAATCTTCAATCGGAAAATTGTTCATAAAAGTTAGTTGTAAACCCTTTTTAATTCTTTCTTGAGCAGGTATTTTTTCTTGCAAAAAGTCGTCGTAGGCATCAACCTGTATATTTAATAGATCTGGGTAATCAGAAAAACTTTTCGATCTTGAAAAGTCAATTCTATTTCTCTGTCTATTTACACCCCTACTGGTGCTTAATATTTTTACATCTTGTCCGCTAATTAGTTCAGGACTTATATTTGATATTTTATTCGATTTATTGTCGTCCATTAACCGGCTCCTTTGTTTCATTTCGATTAAAAAAAAATAGGACTTTTCAAATGAGTCAAACGCAGTGAATCATTTGAAAAATCCTAAAATGTTTTTAAATTTCAAACTATTAAAAATACTATTTGCCATTACAGTTACTCGATTATCATTAAAAATAAGTTATAAGAAAAGGGAAAAAACAGAAATACAGGGAAAGAATTTATATTTTTTCCCTGTTTTCATTTTTTAATTTCTGAGCTTACTTTAATGTAACTTTTGCACCTGCTTCTTCTAATTTTTTCTTTAATTCTTCAGCTTCTTCTTTTGTAATAGCTTCTTTTATTGTTTTTGGTGCAGATTCAACCATTTCTTTTGCTTCTTTTAGTCCTAAACCAGTAATTTCTCTTACTGCTTTGATAACATTAAGTTTCTTTGCTCCGACTTCTGTAAGTTCTACATCAAATTCGGTTTGTTCTTCTGCTACATCTCCGCCATCTGCTCCAGGCACAGCACCAGCCATCATTACTGGTGCGGCAGCTGAAACGCCAAACTTTTCTTCCATTGCTTCTTTCAACTCAGCAGCTTCTACTAAAGTCAAATTACCAATAGTTTCTAATAATTGTTCGATTTTTTCAGACATTTTAATATCTCCTAAATATTTATTGTTTTTTGATTTTTTTATTTAATATACAGAATACTTAATTATGCTATTACGCTGCATTCTGTTTTTTTGCAACTTCTTCTACCATAGAAGCTATATCTCTTATTAATGCTCCCATTGAGCCAGCTATTCCTGATGCTGGAGCAGACAGACTGCCTACTATACTTGACATCATATCTTCTTTTGAAGGTAGTGAAGCGATAGTTTTGAGTTGTGTTCCGTCAAACATTTGTCCATCAAGTGATGCACCTTTTAATTCAGGTCTTGCATTATCTTTGAAATATTTTTCAATAATTTTTGATGGTACTGTTGGATCTTCGTAACAAAGAACCATTCCAGATGCACCTTTGAATGTTTCGTCAGGAAACTTTATTCCTTCTGCATTTTCAAGTGCTTTTTTCAACAATGTATTTTTTGCTACTTTATAATAAACGTCTTTCTCTCTTAATTCGTTTCGGAATTTATTTGTTTCCTCAACGCTCATTGATTCATAGTTTATTAAGTAGATACCTGTTGCATCTTTCAGTTTTTCGGTTAGCTCAGCAACTATCTCTCTTTTCTTAATCCTTGTGATCATTGCTTTGTTATTCCTGATTTTTGTTTTTTAGTTTTAACAACTTTTTATATTAAATAACAAAAAGTAGAAGCAGTTAAAATTCTAAAAAAATAATTGGTGCGTAATATTTTTTATTTGAAGCTAGCTTCGTTAATTGAAACTCCAATGCCCATAGTTGAGCTGAAATTTACACTTTTAACGTAGGTACCTTTAGTTGTTGAAGGTTTTGCTGAGATAATACTGTTGTAAAACATTGTAATATTTTCTTCTAAAGCCTTTTCATCGAAAGAACATTTTCCTACAGCTCCCGCTATGTTGCCGTCCTTATCGACTCTGTATTCTATTTTACCTGCTTTTAGTTCATTTACTGCTTTTGCCACATCAAAAGTTACAGTACCGACTTTTGGATTAGGCATAAGTCCTCTAGGACCTAAAATTCTACCTAATTTGCCAACTTCACCCATTACATCAGGTGTAGCGACAACGACATCTACATCTGCCCAGCCTTGTTTTACTTTATCTACATATTCTTCTAAGCCAGCATAATCTGCCCCAGCGTCAAGTGCTTCTTGATCTTTTGGTGATTTGCAAAAAACGAGTACTTTAACATCTTTACCTGTTCCATTCGGTAATGAAACAGTACCTCTTACCATTTGATCTGCTTTTCTTGGATCTACATTTAATTTCATGTAGATTTCGAAAGATTCGTCAAATTTGGCAGTAGAATTTTTCTTTATTATGCTAATTGCATCCATTAAGTCGTATTCTGCATTATTGTCGAATGACTTAGAAATTGCATCGTATCTTTTACTGTATTTTTTCATTTTATCTATTTTTATTATTTCTTTTACTAAAGTTTGGTTTATTATAGTCTATTTTAAATATAAACTATTAGGCTTCTTTATAAACTACGCCCATACTTCTTGCAGTGCCTTTTATCATTTCAACCGCACTATCAAGAAATGTTGTATTCAAATCAACCATTTTAATTTTAGCAATTTTTTCGCATTGCTCTCTATTAATTGTTCCAACTTTTTCTTTATTCGGTTCTCCTGACCCTTTTTCAATACCAGTCTCTTTTATTATCAACACTGCCGCAGGAGGTGTTTTAGTGATAAAATCAAAAGATTTGTCTGAATAGAATGAGACTTCAGCTGGGATTATCATTCCAGCTTCTTTTTGTGTTCTAGAGTTAAAAGCTTTTACAAACTCCATACCGTTCAAACCTCTTTGACCAAATGCAGGTCCAACTGGTGGAGACATAGATGCCTGTCCAGCTTTTAATTGAAGTTTAAACTTACCTATAATTTTCTTAGCCATTTTATGTCTAATTTATTTGATAATTAATGATTTTCTAATTCAACTTGAGAAAAATCAAGTTCGACAGGTGTTTTTCTTCCCAAAATACCTACTTCTACTTTCAGTTTCTGTTTTTCGTTATTCACTTCTTTTACTGTACCGCTGAACGTAGCAAAAGGACCATCTATAACTTTGATTGGGTCACCTTCAACAAATTTTGTTTCGATAGTAGCAATATCTTTTCTTTCCTCTACTCTACCCATTATTCTTTCTATTTCATTTTGTTGCAATGGTGTTGGTTCGGTTCTTCGCCCAATAAAATTAAGAACTGAAGGCAGATTTGTAATTACATCTTGCATTTTATTGGTTAGAACCAAATGAACAAGAATGTAACCAGGCAAGAAGTTTTTAACTCTTTGCCTTCTTTTGCCATTTCTCATTTCAAAAACAGTTTCATGAGGTATTACAACTTCTTCGAGAAACTCTCCAAGCTCAAGTCTCGCTACTTCGTTTTCTATAGATTCTTTGACTTTTTGCTCGTGGGACGTAAAAGTCCTAAGTGCATACCATCTTGGTTCTAACTGTTCTTGTATTTGCTCTTGGTTTTCCATATTTAAAATATTATATCCATAACATTTTTAATAACAATATCCATAACCCATACCAATGCTGATATAATCAGGGAGACTGAAATTACTACATAAGTAGATTCTTTTAACTGCTCACGTGTAGGCCAAGAGACTTTTTTCATCTCGGCTTGTACTTCAGCAGTAAATTTTTTAATACTTGATACCATAATTATTCACTTTACTTTATATTTGCAAGGGTAGTTTTAGGATATTTGCACGGGTGGTAGGACTCGAACCCACAGCCAATGGTTTTGGAGACCACTACTCTACCAATTGAGCTACACCCGCGTAAAAATTTTAATCCTAAATTTCTACCAGAGCTAGTGATCGGACTTGAACCGACGCCCTCATCCTTACCAAGGATGCGCTCTACCGACTGAGCTACACCAGCTTAATATATGCGGCTTACTCAACCATTTTTGTAATAATTAATTTATTACAACTACCTAAGCAAATAACGTGTTTTTATATTTATAAAAAAATACGAGCGGGAGACGAGACTCGAACCCGCGACCCTCAGCTTGGAAGGCTGATGCTCTACCAACTGAGCTACTCCCGCTTTTTCTAAACAGATGGTGGGCAGAGAAGGATTCGAACCTCCGTAGGGATACCCCGGCAGATTTACAGTCTGCTGCGTTTGACCGCTTCGCTATCTGCCCATCATTTTATTTTCCGATTTTAAAGAGCTTACAAAATTACGGAAACTATTTTTAATTTCCAAACAAATTTTATATTTTAATGTTTTTTCTTTATTTAATAAAACTTATTTCGCTGTATCAATTTTATTTTATAATTTTGGGCGATACAGAACAGCAAACTTAATAATATATTATGAATTCCAAACTACTTATTTTTTTATTCCCTTTTATTTTTTCTTCTTGTTTTATTGTTAAATATAATAATATCAAGCAGAATGACCCTGTTGTATTAGTTGCATCGAAACCTTCTATTAGGATGAGTAATGTTATTGTGCGCTCTGAGATTGGTGATATGATTGCACTTTTGCCTGAAGATTGGTATTTTATTGATATGGAATCTTTGACCAATAATAATATTTATGCAGTTGCTACAAATCTTGAATATAATTTATCTCTGGTTTTTTCTAAAATTAAAATTACACCAGATTTGGTTAATCAGAATAAAGATCAATTGCGCAAAGTTGCAAATAAAATGCTTAATATGCATATAAAAAAATCTTCTGGACGTGTAGAACAAATAGGTAAGATTCGAGAGATCAATATCGCTCATAAAAAGTTTATCGTTTTTGATATTTCCACAACAAGTGGCGCTTTGCTTACTAATATTGCCATTTTCAAATCTGAATTAGATAATTTTTACAAATTATCTCTTATTCCAATGAATATTCTTGGTAGATCTATTCCAAATGAAGTCCAAAAAGCTAAAATTTTTAATTCTGTTCTTGCTACAGTTAAATATTAACCAATTTAAAAATAAAGTCAGGAATAAACAAAGAAAGAAAAGTAAATATGAAATTATCTGACGACACGCTAAAGTTTATTGAAATATTGGATACGAATTCTAACTCACCTTTGAAAAATTTGGAAGATCTGGGGGTTATTATCGAAGTAAGTGCGACATATAACGATGGACACATTTTTTTCAATCAATTAGTTTTCAATGCTAGTATTATATTCAAACTATCTGAAAAGCTCAAGTCTTCTTCACCGAGCCAAGAGGGTATTGAGTTAATACAAAAAGAATTTGAAAAAATATTGAAAGATTTTAAAAATAATATGAGAAATTTGACTGAATATTTAGAAGATGAGTTGTCAGCACAATTCGAGAATAAATATTTGCAACTTTCGAAAGATTCTGTTATAAATATAATAAATCTTTCTAACGACCTCGCTTTGGTGAAGCGATTGCAAATAAAACAATCTAAGTAGTTAAAAATTTATTTTTTAATTTTTATAAGTTGTAAATCACATTTCTTGTTTTCGGCACAATTCCCACAGCCAGTGGAACAATCGGAATGTTTTGATTTAGTTACTGCCGAATAAAAGAATTTCCCAGCTATGATTAGGCTTGTTGAAATTATCAAATATGTAATTAATTCTTGCATTTTTATTGCTCCTGATTTTCTATTATTTGAACGAAATTCTATAAAATATATTTTAAAATACTTTATCCTAAACCAAAATAAGTTCCTATTTGGTAAGTTGCTAATGACAATATATAAGCAAGAAAAGTTGTATAAACCACAGTAAATAATGCCCATTTCCAAGAACCTGACTCTTTGTTGATTGCAGCAATAACTGCTACACAAGGAAAATATATCAATATAAACACTAAATATGAAAATGCTACAAGAGAATTAAATACTTTTTGACCTTTTTTAGGACCTTCTTTATATTCGACTTGTTGCAGTTTTGTTTTCAAGCTTTGTGAATGTTCGTCTAATCCTTCATCAACTTGATATAGAACGCCCATTGTACTTACAACTACTTCTTTTGCAGCCATACCTGTAATAAGACTTATGCCCATTTTCCAGTCGAACCCTAATGGTTCTATTGCTGGTTCGATAAATTTACCAGCTTTGCCAATTATAGAGTTTTCTTGTCTTTTTGCTTCCATTTCAATTTTTAAGTCGTGAATTTTTTTACTTAAAATGGAGTTATCGGCAATTTCTTCATCTGGTATTTCTTTATTGTCATTATTGTTAAATTGAGCTTCTAATTGACTTATGTTATTTTTATATATTTCCATGCCATCAAATTGTTGAGGATAATATCCCATTCCCCAAATTATGATAGAAGCAATCAGTATTGGTCCTCCCATTTTTTTTAAATATTGAGATCCTTTATGCCACATGTGCAAACTTGCAGACTTAAATGTTGGTATACGATAAGGCGGTAACTCCATTACAAATGGTGTTTCGCTATCCTTAAATATAAACTTCTTGAAGATTAATGCCACGACAATTGCCAATGCAATACCTAAAAAGTACATACTAAATAATATCGTACCTGGGTGCTCAGGAAAAAATGCACTAATTATTAATATATATACAGATAGCCTCGCACTGCAACTCATAAATGGGTTGATTAACATTGTCAATAATCTATCGTTTCGGCTTTCCAATGTACGAGTAGCCATAATTGCTGGCACATTGCAACCAAAGCCCATAATTAATGGAATAACAGATTTGCCATGTAGCCCAATTTTGTGCATCAATTTGTCCATAATGAATGCTACACGTGCCATATAGCCAGAGTCCTCCATCACAGATAGAAAAAAGAACATAATCAAAATATTTGGTAAAAATACTATTACTCCACCAACACCTGCTAATACGCCATCAATTATTAAATCACGTAGAGGTCCTTCTGAGAGCAAAAGACTAACAGCATTACTCAAAACCTGTATTCCGCTTTCTATCCACCCCATTGGATAGTCACCGAGAGTGAATGTTACTTGAAATGTTAGCCACATAAATAATAAAAAAAATGGGAAGCCCAAATATTTATTCGTTAATACGCTGTCTATCACTTTACTTGCTTCGTACCTATCTACTTTGCCTACTGTATAAGTTTCTTTTAATGCCCCTGAAATAAAACCAAATTTAGCATCGGTCATTATTGTTTCACTTTTTTCTTTAAAGTGGCTCTCTAACCTAATTATTTCTGAATTAACGAGTTTTTCAATTTCAATTATATTTGGTAAATTCTGTATTTTTTCTAAAACAATTGAATCATTTTCAATTAATTTTATTGATAAATATCGATGTGAAACCATTGAGATTAAATCAGTATTTAATTCATTGTTTAATAATTTTTCTATTCTTGATATTGATTTTTCAATTTCTTGACCATAGTTTATGTTTACACTACGAACTGATTTTTCTTTATTTTCATAAACTTCTATAACTTTTTGAAATAATTTATCAATTCCCTCACCTTTAGACCCAACAGTTGGAACTATTGGGATACCTATCATTTTACCTAAGTCATCATAATTAAATTTATCCCCTTTACTATCTAATTCGTCGTACATATTCAAAGCCATAACTGCACTAATACCCATATCAATCAGCTGGGTAGTTAATAATAAGTTTCTTTCAAGGCTTGAGGCATCTACTATATTGACAATTAAGTCTGGTTGCTTATCAAATATGTGTCTACGGACAAATTGTTCTTCGGGGCTTTGTGCTGTTATAGAATATGTTCCAGGTAAGTCAGTAATATTAATTCTATATTTTCCAAGGTCAAAATGGGCTTCAATTGTATTAACAGTAACCCCGCTATAATTTCCTACTTTTTCCTTTGCACCTGAAGCATGATTAAATATTGTTGTCTTTCCACTATTTGGATTACCAATTAGAGCTATATTTATTTCATTTTCTTTTGATTGGATGGTTCGCTCAAAAGGTATTTGAAAGCTTTCAGATGTACCATTAAAAATATGTTGCTGAAAATCTTCTTTACTTAATTCTATTTCTACAGCTTCCGCTTCAGCTTTTCTTAGTGAAACTTCATAACCCATAATATTGAATTCGATTGGGTCTTTAAGAGGCGCATGCTTAATTACAGAAACCTGTTTGCCGCGGATAAAGCCCATTTCAGTAAGCCTTCTACGGAATTCTCCGTCCCCTTTAACTTTTTTAATATGCCCTATTTGGTCTTCATTAAGCTCTGTTAAATTCATTATTATATTGATTTGTAGTTTTTAATATATGCAAATTTACGAATAATTTAATTATACGACGAATTTAATCCGATTTAATTTCAAAATAGAATTTGTAGATATTTATTAACTATACTATAATTTAATACTATAAAATTGTTCGAGACTTTTAGGGTTTGCTAATGCTGATTTATTACTTACGTTTTCGTTGTTTAAAATTCTGGTAACGGCTAATTCGACTTTTTTACCACTAATAGTTATTGGAACTTCCGAAATTTCTTTTATTTTTTTTGGTATATGTCTCGGCGTAGCTTCATTTTTAATTAAATCTTTTATTTCTTTTTTCAGTTGTTTTGTAAGCTCATAGCCCTTTTGCATTACTACAAATAAAATAACACGTGTATCTCCATCATATTTTTGTCCTACAACTATTGAATCTTTTATAGCATCCATTGCTTCTACAGTTCTATATATCTCAGATGTCCCAATTCTAATACCCCCTGGATTAAGTGTGGCATCAGATCTACCCAGGACTATCATACCGCCATTTGATGTTATTTTAATAAAATCTCCATGTTTCCATATATTTTCAAAGTAATCAAAATAGGCACTAAAATATTTTTTATTGTCTGGATCGTTCCAAAAGTAAATAGGCATTGATGGAAAGGGTTTTGTACAGACTAATTCACCTTGCTCATCTAATAGTGATTCCCTATTTTCATTCCACGATTCTACTGCCATTCCCAATCCGATACATTGTAGTTCTTCACTATAAACTGGCATAGTAGGGTTCCCCAATGCAAAGCAGGATATTATGTCTGTGCCGCCCGTGATAGAACTTAGCCGTACATCGGTTTTAATATCATTATAAACATAGTCAAAATTTTCAGAGCTTAATGGACTGCCTGTTGATAAAATAGTTTTCAATGAACTTAAATTATGTTTGCCAATTGGCTTAATGCTCGATTTTTGAGATGTTGTCAAATATTTGGGCGAAGTTCCAAATATGGTTAATTTTTCTTTTTCTATGGAATCCCACATTCTATTCATATTAGGGTATGCTGGAGAACCATCGAATAAGAATACATTAGCACCAATTTGAAGCGAGCTAACAAGCCAATTCCACATCATCCAACCGCAAGTAGTGAAAAAGGAGATATTATCTTCACGGGATAAGTCGGTATGAAGAGCTAATTCTTTATAATGTTGTAATAAAGTTCCACCTGAACCATGAACGATACATTTTGGTGTGCCAGTTGTTCCAGAAGAATACATTATATAGACTGGGTGATCAAATGGTAGTTGCTGGAAGTCTATTTTTTCAGCATCATTATAAGAGAAACTATCCCAATTTATAAATTTTGTATTATCAAAAGAAGTAGTTGAACTCTCTTTAGTATTTACTTTATCTATAATAATTATTTTTTCAATTGAATCAATGTTTTCAGCTACATTTGATATTTTATCTATATTTGAAAAATCCTTACCATTGTATCTATACCCATTAACAGCAATCAGTATTTTTGGTTTGATTTGTCCAAATCTGTCCATAACTCCATTAAAACCAAAGTCAGGAGAGCTAGAACTCCAAATAGCCCCTAAACTTGTTGTGGCAAGCATTGCAATTACTGCTTCAGGGATATTAGAAATATATCCTGCTACTCTGTCTCCTGATTCTACTCCAGAGTTTTTTAAAGCAGTAGCAAATTTTGCTACTTTCAAATATAAGTCATAGTATGAAATATAGACTGGCGGTTTATCTTCAGACCAAAAAGTTAATGCAGTTTTGTCATCTCTATATTTAAGCATATTTTCTGCAAAATTAAGTCGTGCACCATCAAACCAAGTCGGTCTTGGGATATTAAATTTAGTTTGAGATTTGTCTATACAAACTGTGGTATATTTTTTCGAATATATTAATTTTGATTGTTCCCAAATTGAAGTCCAAAATTCTTCATAATTATCAATAGACCACTTATGTAGTTGGCTATAAGATGTAAAGTTAAAATTATATTTTTTATTTATATATTTCATATATAAATACATATTTGATTTTTTTAAAGTATCTTGATTGGGACTCCAAAGAGAGTTCATTTCTGGCATTTGATTTCCTGTTTTATTCGATTATATTTATTCAAAAATATAAACTTAGAAATGAAATTGAAAATTAATTTTATACTATCAAAAAAAAATATATTTATATTCGAACAAATTAATTAATTTGTAGGGTTATATTAGTTAGCTTATAATAATATTAGTAGAAAGATAGGAGTTTATTATTATGAATTCTATTGATTCAAGAAGACATTTTGAGAAGTTTAGAAATAATATAGTCGGGAATGATTTAACCGTAGAATTAAATGGAAAAGAAAAAAGATTAATTTATGCCGATTGGACTGCAAGCGGAAGACTATATCAGCCTATTGAAGATAAAATGTCTAATATAATTGGTCCTTATGTCGCAAACACTCATACTGAAACAAATTTAACAGGCTCAGTAATGACACAGGCATATCACGAAGCCCAAAAAATTATTAAAAAACACGTAGGTGCAAATGAAAACGACGTTATCATCTCTGCTGGTTCTGGAATGACTGGAGCTTTGGCAAAGTTTATGCGGATTATGGGTTTTAATGTACCGAGCAAGCTCCATAATTTAATTTGTTTAGATGAAGTGGAGAAACCAATAGTATTTATTTCTTATATGGAGCATCATTCCAATCAATTAGCTTGGGAAGAATCTCTTTGCGATGTTGAAATTATAAAAGGTACAGACAAGAACTGTATTGACTTAGAGCATTTACGAGAAAAATTAGAAAAATATAAAAACAGGAAAATAAAGATTGCTTCGATTACTTCTTGTTCTAATGTTACTGGTATTCAAACAGACTATCATTCAGTTGCCAAATTAATGCACCAAAATGATGGTTTATGTTTCGTCGATTTTGCTTGCTCCGCTCCCTATGTCCAAATTAATATGCACCCAAAGTCAAAGTTAGAAAAGTTAGATGCCATTTTCTTTTCGCCTCATAAATTTCTTGGCGGACCCGGTACAAGTGGCGTTTGTATATTCGACGGCTCACTTTACGACAGTAAAGTGCCTGATATTGCTGGAGGTGGAACAGTAGAATGGACAAATCCATGGGGCGGTCATACATATTTTAAAAACATTGAAGCTCGTGAGGACGGCGGTACTCCTCCATTTTTGCAAACTATAAAAACAGCTCTATGTGTTCAACTCAAAGAAGAATTAGGATACGAAATTGTCATAGAAAGAGAAGAGCAGGTAGTAAAAAAAGTATTTGATTCTTTAGAAAAAATTGAAAATTTGTATATTTTAGATGATGGTTTCAGAGATAGGCTTTGTGTTGTTTCTTTTTATATAGAAAATCTGCATTATAACTTGGGTGTCAAGTTGCTAAATGATAAGTTTGGGATTCAGGTTCGTGGCGGTTGCTCATGTGCTGGTACTTATGGGCATTATCTTATGCAAATATCTGAAAATGTTTCTTGTGAAATTACAAATTTGATTGATACTGGAGATTATTCCACAAAACCAGGTTGGATTCGTTTATCAATTCACCCTACAACGACAGATGAGGACATAGATTATATGCTGACTTCGATAAAGGAGTTGGCTGAAAAGTTTACAATTTGGGAAGAGGAATATAATTACAATAAATATACAAATAACTTCACAGAAATAAATAATCCTAAATTAGAAGAGAATCTTGTGAAAAATTGGTTTTATGGAAATATAGATTAAATTATAAGTCAACAATTTTTTGTAAATTATTTTTAAATATTGAAGTTTACAAACATTAATTAAGAAGATATTAACAAAAAAAGCAGTTATCTGTGATGACAACTGCTTCAAATTTTTGAAAGAATTAATAAAATAAATTAACTTAATTTTGCTTTTATTTTCTTATCAGACATTCCACGTAAGTAGAAAAGTCTAGATCTTCTTACTTTTCCTTCTTTTATTACTTCAATTCCTCTTATCATAGGAGAATACAGAGGTAATATTTTTTCAACGCCGATACCATTAGAGATTTTTCTAACAGTAAAAGTTTGATTTACTCCTTTTCCTGCTCTTTGAAGAACAACGCCTTTGAAGTTTTGAATTCTTTCTTTTTGACCTTCCACAATTCTGATAGCAACATTTACAGTGTCGCCAGCTTTAAATTTAGGTAATTCAACGAAATTATCGCCGTCTTTTTCTTTTCGAGAATTAAGTGCTCTCTCTTGAGATAACTGTTCTACTAATGTTAACTTATCCATTTTTTTAATCCTGTTTCAAATAAGAATTACAAAATTAAGGAGCTTCTTCAACATACACAAATAATATTTAATATATTTTTGATATTTTGTATTATTTTTTTAATATCTAATTCGAAATGCTTATATTCTGTATTAAATAAAACCAATAGAAATAAATTATTTAGGATCTATATATGAGTAAATTTATATTATCATTTACGTTTTTATGTTTACTGCAATTTAATAGTATTTTTGCATTGCCTAAGAATAACAAAGAATCGAAGCAAGAGACTAACAATAATTCTAATAAAGATGGAATTGATTTAGACAAATTAGAATTACTTAGTCCACGGAACATTGGTCCTGCAGGTATGAGCGGAAGGATTACAAGTATTGATGTTCTTGAGTCCAATACTGATATTATGTATGTAGGAGCTGCTTCCGGTGGGGTATGGAAAAGTACAAGTGGTGGAGTAAAGTGGGAACCTATTTTTGATAAAATGGATTTGCAGTCTATAGGTGCAGTCAAAATTCAACAATCAAACCCTGATGTTATATGGGTTGGTTCTGGTGAGGGTAATCCTCGTAATTCTGTTTCAAGTGGAAGAGGAATTTATCGTTCTATTGACGGTGGGAAGTCATTCAAATTAATGGGCTTAGAAAAAACTCGAAATATACATAGAATAATCATTGATAAAAATAATCCAAATACTGTCTATGTCGGTGCTATTGGGAATCCTTGGTACAGCCACCCAGAAAGAGGTGTATTCAAAACCACCAACGGTGGAGAGTCTTGGGAAAAAGTGTTATATGTAAATGATTCGACTGGTTGTGCGGATTTAATAGTTGACCCGATAAACCCTAATAAAATGATTGCGGCTATGTGGGAACATAAAAGAGAACCTTGGTTTTTTAAATCAGGAGGCAAAGGCTCAGGATTGTATATTACTTATGACGGATGGAAAACACATAAAAAATTAACAGACAAAGAAGGATTGCCAAAGGGAAATCTTGGAAGAATGGGTTTAGCTGTATCTACATCAAGTCCTAACATAGTCTATGCATTAATTGAATCCAAAAAAAATGCTTTTTTCCGTTCAGAAGACGGAGGCGAGAATTGGAAAAAAGTTTCATCGAAGGGGTTTGGAGATAGACCATTTTATTATGCTGACATATATGTAGATCCATTAAATGAAAACAGAGTTTATAGTATTTATTCTAGGGTGTCAATTACTGAAGACGGTGGAAATAATTGGGGTACATTATTACAATACTATGATGTGCATCCCGACCATCATGCTTGGTGGATTAATCCTAAAGATCCTTCATTTATTGTTGATGGAAATGATGGAGGGATAAATATAACAAGAGACAGAGGGAAAACATGGCAATTTGTTTCTAATATACCAATTGCTCAGTTTTATCATATTAATATTGATAATGACATACCTTATAATGTTTATGGGGGTATGCAGGACAATGGTTCGTGGGTTGGTCCGAGTCGAATATTTCGATATGGTGGTATAAAAAATCAATACTGGGAAGAGCTTACTTTTGGCGATGGGTTTGATGTTGTTCCTGACTTAGAAAATACTAGGTTTGGGTTTTCAATGTCTCAACAGGGACATCTTTATAGGTATGATTTGAAAACGGGAAGTAAACATTATATTATGCCAGCTCACCCAGATGGGGAAAAACTTAGATTTTCCTGGAATGCTGCGATTTCTCGGGATCCTTTTGATAAAAATACAGTTTATTTTGGCAGTCAATTTTTGCATAAATCAACTGATAAGGGTTCAAATTGGGAGATTATTTCTCCAGACTTGACCACCAACGATACTTTAAAGCAGAGACAAAATGAAAGCGGTGGACTTACTTATGACGTTACTGGTGCTGAAAACCATACAACAATATTAGCAATTTCGCCTTCCTCGATTGACCCTGATATGATATGGGTTAGCACAGACGACGGACAGATTCAGTTAACCATTGATAAGGGGAAATCTTGGACTAATTTATCAGGAAATCTTATAGGAGTCCCAAAAAATTCTTGGATGCCACAAATCCACGCTTCAAAATATGACAAAAATGAGTGCTTCTTAGTTATTAATGATAATAGAAGGGGAGATTGGAATCAATATCTATATTATACTAAAAATAGAGGAAAGACTTGGACGAATCTTGCTAAAGATAAAGGAATTGATGGTTTTATTTTATCCTTTGTCCAGGATCATACCCAACCAAATTTAATGTTTTTGGGAACAGAGTTTGGTTTATATTTTTCTATTGATGCAGGCAATAAATGGCAGAAATGGGATAAGAAATTTCCTTCTGTACCAGTTATTGATTTGAAAATACATGAGCGTGAGCCAGATTTGATTATAGGCACATTTGGTAGGGCTGCTTGGATATTAGATAATATTGATTTATTTAGGCAAATGGCAAAAGATGGTAAAAAAATCCTTGATGAAGAATTGACTTTGTTAGATGTGCCAACTTCTTATATAGTTTCTTGGGCTCAACCAACTGGAGCAAGGTTTGGAGCTGATGAAGAGTATAGTGGTGCTAATAAATCATCTAATGCAAGGATATTATTTAATATTAAAAAGCCGAAGTCAAAAAAGAGCGATGAGCCAGATAGTAAATCTGATGAAAACTTAGACGAAAAATCAGAATCGAATAATGATAGTACTGATATTGAAAAGCCTTATATAATGTCAACAGATAGTTTAAAATTAGAAATATTTGATTCAAAAGGAAATAATATAAGAAACAGAAATTATAAAGTGAAAAATGGTGTAAACGAAATCAAATGGAATTTAGACAAAAAAGGTGTTCGCTATCCTCGGAGTAAAAAGAAGGATGATGATACAGACTATGGCTCGGCTTATTCAGTTTTGCCTGGTCAGTATACTGCAAAAGTTACTTATAATAAGAAATCTTATGAAACAAAAATTGAAGTTAAGTTAGATCCAAGATCGGATAGTAAATTAGTTAATATAGCTAAACAAAATCTATTATTAGACTCTTTATATGAAAAAGTAAATGCCATAACTGAAGTTATTGACAAAATCAAAGATGCCAACGCAATTATCGAAGTCTTTGAAAAACAGCTTTTAAATGCTGATAAAATAACCAAAAAAAATGTAAACGATTTACATAAAGAGCTAAAAGATAGTTTAAAAACATTAAGGGAGCTAGTGTTTGGTAAAAGCAGAAAAGGACAGGGGATAAAAGGAAGAGGAATAAATTTAATGAGAAATTTAAACCAAGCAGTTTTTATAATTGGTTCTTCAATTGGTGAACCGAGTTCAACAGGACGGTATTTAATAAACCAAATAAATGAACAAATGGAGTTATTAATGAACAGATCAAAAAAATTCTTTGAAAATAACTGGGTGAATTATAAAAAGGAAATTCAATTAATGGATATGAATATATTTAAGGAATAAATACATTTATTAAAAATATTGTAAATTCAAAATAAATATGGAACTTACGCATCTAATTTTCCAATAATCTCAGCTGATGATATGACACAACTATAGCTGAAGCAAGTGCGAGAAGTGGAAACGAAGCACAAACACTAATAAGTGTAAACTCTATTAATTCATTAGCTGGGTAACAGAAGTAAACAGTTCTG
>Ga0316208_1002143_pt1 | contig 16648 bp, 15 predicted proteins | sample 3monopyrite_MG_FD_204944 | JGI IMG/M metagenome (GOLD analysis project Ga0316208, IMG submission 204944) | Microbial mat bacterial communities from mineral coupon in-situ incubated in ocean water Damariscotta River, Maine, United States -... | ecosystem: Environmental > Aquatic > Marine >...
CCTGTGGATTTCGTGTTTCTTGATCCGCCGTACTCGACTCATGTGGATTATTCGGATGACAAGCGGTGCATCGGGAAATTGGACGCGGGCGAGGTTCACGGGTCATCAAACCGTGGGCCGGGCGAGCCGCCCGAGCAGATGGGCGAGGCGTATTACGAGGCTATGGAAGAAACGCTCAGCGAGTGTCACCGCGTGATGAAGAACCGGCGGTATCTGGGGATGTACGTCAGCGATTCGTTCAAAAAACAGAAGGGCGTCAAGGGAGGGCTGTTCATGCCGATCGGGTTTGAATTGTTCTCGATCATGCGCGACTATTTCAAGCCGGTGGATGTCATCACGGTTGTGCGGCACAACGCGAAACTAAAACGCGGCAACTGGCACAAGGCGGCGGAGGAACAGAACTTCTTTTTGCGGGGGTTTAATTACCTGTTCATTATGAAAAAGGAAGATGACTGAGGCACTGGGCTTTAGGCATTAGGCACTGGGTGCGCGCCTAGCCGGTAGGCCAGCACTGTCCCGGCCATGAATCGCTCGGTCTCGGGTTCGTCGCTCTGGCCCGTGCGCACGAAGCCGAGGCGTTCGAGCACGCGGATCGAGGCGGGGTTTTCGATCGAGACATGGGCGTGGATCGGCCTGCGGGGTTCGTGATCGAGAAACATCCCCACGCCCCGGCTTGCGATGCCCATCCCCCAGTGCTTACGCCCGATCCAGTAGCCCAGCTCTGCCTGGCCGTCACTCTCGAAGCAGGTCACGCGGCCCGCGACGATGCCGCCTGCGACGATCACCCGCTCGACAACCGTGTCGTCGGCAGTGATCTTCTCCCAGTGCGTGAGGAACGCGCCGTAATCGCGCGGCTTTACGCCGGCGAGGACGGATGACTCGGGATCGGCCTCGAAGGCGAAGAAGGCCGGCAGGTCTTCCCGCTGCACTGGGCGGAGTTCGATTCGATCTGGTCTAGGCTTCGGTGGATTCGGCGTCATGCCGCGAGGATAGAGCGGACGATCCGTCACGGGCAACCGGCAACGAACGATGACACGAACAGGTTGATGTCGGCGAGGTCGAACAGGCCGTCGGCGTTGAGATCGGCGATGGGGTCCATCGCGACGAAGCCGGTGGTGAAGGCGTTGATGTCGGCGAGGTCTAGGGTACCCAGTGGCGAGGCAAAATCTGCGAGACAAGGCAGCACCTCAGCTGCACCGTACACCCCCCGGCCGCCCGCCTCGGCGATGGTGATAGCCAACGGAACGCTGGTATCGGTTTCGAGCCATTGCCCGTTGCCCGCAGGAAGAGCATTGATGCCGGCAAAGACCGGGTGTGCATTGGGATCGACCATGACACCCTGCAAGCCGTTGTAACCGCCCGACCCGGGGCCGGCGTCGGTCAGAAAATGAATTCCGAATCCCGCGATGAGATCATTCAACACCGTGGCCTCGGCGATGCGGTCGCCCCCGACCCCGCCGTAGACATACGCCCCGCCCCCCGACCGAACAAAGTCGATGAACTCGATCGCATCGGGTACCACATAAAAATCGCGGGCTGCGATGCCGAAAAAAACTGCGTCGAAATCGGACAGTTCGGCGGAGTGATTCGCGGCATCAACAACCGTGACTTGGAACCCGGCGTCGAGCAAGGCGTTCACAACGCCGGTCGCGTAATTATGGCTCGCGAACAGCGGCTCGGTCTCGAGCAAGAGCAGCCTGCCAGCCGTGCCGCACATCAAGAAATTGGCGAGATTGACCGCAAACTGTGCTGAGGAATCGTTGGCTGTCGCCGTCCCAAGCGTGTTGGCATCATGCCCAACGACGAGTTTTCCGATCTCGGGATCGCAAGCCCGGTCCACCTGGTTCGCATCTTGGCTGGGATGACGGATTGCGGATATTGCCGCGACACCCGGGGCCGTGAGGAACAACAGGCCCGTGCATGCCGAGATGATCTTGATCTGTTGGCTCATGCTTAATCTCCCTCTCATGCGGTGCTGTGGTCGGGCTCGCTGCCGCATCACGATGGTCGGGATCAAGTCTATTGCATCCTGATGCTTGAACCAAGGAGATTCACGGTTCCGTGATGTGTTCCAACAGAACCCCGACCCGCCCCGGCTACGATGCTGCCCGGATCAGGATTTGGCCTCAAATCAACCACTCCACACCCGTTTGACAGGGATTTTCCCCATGGGCAGCATCACCAAAGCCGCGGACGTTCGGCGGTCGTTCATCGAGTTTTTCGAGGGCAAGGGGCACACGCACGTGCCCAGTTCGCCCGCGGTGCCCCACGATGACCCGACGCTGATGTTTGCCAATGCCGGCATGAACCAGTTCAAGCCGGCGTTTTTGGGCAATGTGCCCGCAGGGCATCCGCTGGCGGGTGTGAAGCGCGCGACCAACACGCAAAAGTGCATCCGCGCGGGCGGCAAGCACAACGATCTTGATGATGTGGGACGCGATACCTACCACCATACTTTTTTTGAGATGCTCGGCAACTGGTCGTTCGGCGATTACTTCAAGCAAGAATCCATCGACTGGGCCTGGGAACTGCTCACCGAAGTCTGGGGCATGAAAAAAAGCCGGCTCTACGCGACCTACTTCGGCGGTGACGAAAAACTCGGGCTCGGGCCCGACACCGAAGCACGCGACTTCTGGCTCGAGCACCTGCCGGCCGACCGCGTGATCCCGTGCGGCGTCAAAGATAACTTCTGGGAGATGGGCGATACCGGGCCCTGCGGCCCGTGCAGCGAACTCCATTACGACCGCATCGGCGGCGGACGCAACGCGGCGTCTCGCGTGAACATGGACGGCGAAGACGTTATCGAGATCTGGAACCTCGTCTTCATCCAGTACGACCGCCAGGCCGACGGCTCGCTCAAGGCGTTGCCCGAAAAACACATCGACACCGGCATGGGCCTCGAACGTGTCGCGGGGATTCTCAAAGGCGTCGACTCAAACTACGACACCGATCTGTTCACGCCGATTTTCGCCGCTATCGAACGGCTGACGGATGCAAAGGGCTACCACGGCAAGTTCGGCGATGACGACGCCGATGGCGTGGACACGGCCTACCGGGTGATCGCCGACCATGTGCGCACGCTGACGTTTGCGCTGACCGACGGGGCGGTGCCGGGCAACGAAGGCCGGGGGTATGTGCTGCGTCGGATCCTGCGTCGTGCGGTGCGGTACGGGCGGCAGACATTGGGCGCGAAGTCTGGGTTCTTCAGCGATCTCGTGCCGATCGTGATCGAGCACATGAGCGGAGCGTTCCCCGAACTCAAGCGGAACCCGCAGCGGGTGATCGATCTGATCCTGGATGAAGAAGAATCGTTCGGGCGGACGCTGGACCGGGGGATCACGCTGTTCAAGGAAGCCGCACAGCAGGCCGGCAAGGGCGGGATGATCTCCGGCGAAGACGCGTTCAAACTTTACGACACGTTCGGATTCCCGGTCGATCTGACGATCTTGATGGCCGAGGAACGCGGGATGTCTGTTGATGTTGCGGGCTTCGAGGCCGCGATGGAAGAGCAAAAAACCCGGTCACGGGCCGGCGCAAAGACGGGCGGCGAGAGCGGGCTCGTGCTCGACGCCGAGGCGATCGCGGGCCTCCGGCAGATGCGCGTCAACGAGACCGACGACGGCGATAAATTCCACGGCCGAGAGATCCGGGCGACTGTCAAAGCGATCTGGGGCGGTAAGAACTTCGACGAGCGGGCCGTTGGAACAACCGCGGGCACGCACCGGATCGGCGTGATCCTGAACAAGACCAACTTCTATTCGGAGATGGGCGGGCAGGTGGCAGATACGGGCTCGCTGGATGTCAGCCGGGAATCTCGGATCGGATCGGCCGGCTCGCAGGGGACCGGGGGCAGGTTCATCGTCGAAGACACGCGATCGTTCGGCGGGTTTGTGATGCACATCGGCTGCGTCAAAAAAGGCGAGATCCGCGTGGGCGATGATGTCGTCTGCTCGCTGGACAGCCAACGCCGGCTCTCGATCGCATCCAACCACACCGCCACGCACCTGCTGAATCTTGGCCTGAACACAATCCTCGGAGGCGGGGTCGATCAGAAAGGCTCGCTTGTCGATGACGGTAAATTACGCTTCGATTTCAGCCAGAGCGGGGCGGTCTCGCCCGAGCAACTCGGCAAAGTCGAAGCGATCGTGCGCGAGGCGATCGCGGCTGATCTTCCTGTCCACGCCGACCTCGCGGATCTATCGACCGCACAAAGTATCAACGGTTTGCGGGCCGTGTTTGGCGAGACCTACCCAGACCCTGTCCGCGTCGTCTCGATCGGGGCGAAGGTCGAGGATCTGCTCGCGAATACATCCAACCCCGAGTGGGCAAACCTGAGCATCGAGTTCTGCGGCGGGACGCACCTGATCTCGACCGGGCAAGCCGGCGACTTTGCGCTCGTGCAAGAAGAAGCCGTCGCCAAGGGCATCCGCCGGGTCATCGCTCTGACAGGAACACCCGCGAAGGCCGCTCATGCTACGGCGGACGGGCTCGCCGAACGTATCGCGTCGGCGGGTTCGCTCACTGGAGATGCGCTCAAGCAAGAGCAGCACGAACTCGCGGCCCAGATCGACGAGATGACACTGCCCGCCTCACGCAAGGCCGCGCTGCGCGGCGAACTCTCGGGGCTCGCCGAGAAAATCAAGAAGGCAGAAAAAGCCAAGTCGGGCGAGCGTGCGGCGGAGGCGGCCCGGCTCGCGGGCGTGCTCGCGGGCTCGGCCGAGGCTTCGCTCGATCCGTACTACGTCACGACGATCGAGGTGGGTTCGGATCGCGGCGCGTTGCAAGCGGCGATGAAAACGATCACGGGCCGGGCATCCAAAAAGGCCGTGATGCTGCTGAGCCCCGACCCCGATTCGGGCAAAGTCGCGGTGATGGCGACTGTCCCCAAAGACCAGCAGAGCAAACTAAAAGCGGGCGACTGGGTGCGCGACGTCGTGGGCGTGATGGGCGGTAAAGGCGGCGGTAAGCCCGACTCGGCCCAGGGAGCCGGCAGCGATCTGAGCAAGGTCAAAGATGCGATCAGGAAAGCCGAGACGCACGCGGGGCAGAAGTTGCTTTGAGTCTGCGCAGAGCGGCTCACTGTTTTTTACAGCGGAACGGGCTTCCACTTTCAATACCTGCCCGATTTTCAGAACGCTTCTGTGAACGGGGCGGTCATAAAAATCCCCGATACAATCCCAGTATGCCCCAAGGCAATCAAAGCATCCGTGCGTGGTCGGTCGGGCTCGATATGGTGTATTCCGCGGGCGGGATGCTGCTGCTCGGGGCGGGGATCGATTGGTTCTTTGGGACCAAGCCGTGGTGGATGCTGGGGCTGGGGCTTTTGGGGCTGATTGTCGGGATGTACAAGTTCATCCGAACTGCCATGCGGTTCAACACTCAGGCCAGCCCGAAGCGCCCGCGGGCGGGCGGGGCCCGCAAGACCGACCCAGAGCCGGGCGGCGACGAGAAAGAATCCGACTAAGCGAGAGAAACCAGACCCCAAGCGGTCGCCACGGGCACGCAAGCCCGCTATTCTTTGGCCCCGGTTTGCAGCCCCTTCGACTCCGATGGTCAGGGCACTGACCGGTCAGTGGGAACCTTCAGTCAATATGGCCAATTCGCCCCTCCAACAAGTCGTTTTTGCCCCAACCAGAATCCTGGCGAGGCCGGTGGCGCTCTGGGGCGGCGGGGCCGCGTTGCTCGCGATCTCGATCGCATGGAATCGCGGCGTTATGGAATCTTCTGTGTTCGGGGTTTTGACGGTTATCTCAACGGCCCTTGTCGGATTTGGGGTGCTCTCGGCCCTCCATCCCAGGCCGATCGCAAAATGGGCCATCCCGGTGTTGCTGGCACAGATGGTGCGCACGATGCTGGCACCGGCTTCGGGGATCGCGGTGATGTTGCTGACTGATGTGGATGCTCTTGGATATTTTCTCAGCCTGCTCGCGGTAGCCTGTGCGATGCTTGTGGGTGAGACGATCGCGGTTGCAAAGATGTTCGGCTCGGCGGCGCGTGACACTGCGCCCAAAGCCGGGCAGGAGGCTGTGGCGTGATGCTGGAACTCGTAACCACACTTGCTGCGGGCGATAAGCCCAACCCGATCAGCCATGTGATCAACCACCTGTCGTTCAATGCGATCACCGAGAACGGGTGGTGGATCTGGTCGTCGATTCAGTCCAACATGGTGCTCGCGGGCATCATCGTGCTGGTCTGCGGGCACATCGCCGCCAAGGCGATCGCTACTGGCGACGAATCCGAGGGCCACGATCGGTTCTTGACTCGCAACCCGCTCGCGGGGCTGATCGAAGTCATCAGCCTGTTCCTGCGGGATGAAATCGTCGAGCCGTTGCTGCACGAGCGCACGGCCCGGTTCATGCCGTTCCTGTGGACGCTGTTCTGGTTTATTCTGGTCAACAACATGCTGGGGCTCGTCCCGCTGCTGGATTTCTGGCATTTTCTCAATTGGAAAGTGACCCACACCGCCCCGATCGGCGGGACGGCGACGCAGAGCATCTATGTCACGGGCGCGCTGGCGATCGTGGCGTTCTTTGTGATCAACATCGCTGGTCTCAAGGAACTTGGCTTCAAGGAATTCTGCAAGCATCTCACGGCCGGGGCCCCTTGGTACGTCGCGATCCTGATGGTCCCCATCGAGCTCTTGTCGACGATCATCAAGCCCATCGCCCTAGCACTGCGTTTGTTTGCAAACATGACCGCGGGGCATATTCTCGTGGCGACCCTGTTCATGTTCGTGGGGATGGCAGTGAAAGCCGGCCCGTTGATCGGCTCGGGCGTCACGGTCGTTTCGGCGATCGCGGCGATCGCGGTCTACTTCCTGGAAATATTCGTCGGCTTCCTCCAGGCGTTCGTGTTCATGTTCCTCACCGCGGTGTTCATGGGCCAGCTCGCCCATCACGGCGACCACGATGACCAAGGGCATGAGCACGACGAGCACCCCCACACCGGCGATTACCTCGAAGAGGCGGCCGCCGCCACCTGATATTCTGCCGGGCCTCGTGGTCCGGCCCAAACTGTTTTTCGAACTGTTTTCAGACATTCCGGGCTAGGCAGAGGCTCAGCCCGGGAAATTCAAAGGCCCGACGCTGCACACGCAGTTGAGAAAGGATCGCGGGAAACCATGACCAGCATCAAGAACTTCGCCATCGCCATCGGCATCCTCGCACTCTTCCCGGCCTTCGCGTCGGCAACCCCAGCCGTTGATACTATCGTCTACGACGGCAGCCTCTTCAAGGGCTTCGCCGCGATCGGCGCCGGGCTCGCGATCGTCGGCGGCGGGATCGGCATCGGCCTCGTCGGCAAGGGTGCCGTTGAAGCCATCGCCCGCCAGCCCGAGGCCAGCGGTGCCATCGGCCAGAACATGATCATCATGGCAGCCCTCATCGAAGGTGCGACACTGTTTGCCGTCGTGGTCGGCCTGCTGACCCTGTTCATCTGATCCAGATTCACCAACCAGCCCCGGCCCCTGCTCAATGCAGTCGGACCGGGCTGGCAGTCTCGTGCCCGCTCGCCGAATCGGTTGCGCGCGCACGCCAGGAGTTGAGCATGCCTCGATCCTTTCTGATTCTCATCGCGACAATGATCGCGGTCATCGGCTTGGCCGTCGCCCCGGCTCCGGCATCGCCCGAAACCGGCCACGCCGGCGAAACCGGCGCGGCACAAGTAGATGCCCACGGGGGAGATGCGGGCGCCACCGACTCGCCCCTGGCACCTCCAAAGCAGGGCCTCGCACCGGCGATCACAGCCCTCGTCGTGTTTGCCATCGTGATGTTTATCCTTTCCACCAAGGTCTGGCCCATCATCACCGGCGGGCTCGATGATCGCAACAGCAAGATCCGCGATGAAATCGCCGCGGCCGAGGCCGCACAGCATCAGGCCAGGGTCGCGCTCGAGGAATACGAGAAATCGCTTTCCGAGGCCCGCGTCGAAGCCCAGCGGATGCTCGACGAGACTCGGACCGAGCAGGGCCGGCTCGCGGCGGAACTCAAGAGCAAGGCCGAGCGTGAACTCGGCGAGATGCGCGAGAAAGCCAAGCGTGAGATCGAATCGGCCAAGAAGGCCGCGATCAGTGAGTTGTACAGCGAATCTGTCGGGCTTGCGACCCAGATCGCGGGCAAGATCTTGCAGCGGGAGGTCACCGTGGCCGACCAGACGCGGATGCTCGAAGAATCGCTCGGCGAGATGTCCAAGTCGAACTGAACGCCCGAGCCGGGGGCCACAGTGCCCGCGGATAGTAAGGACGAGCCCAGATGCCGTTGACCGAAGCCAACCCCGACGCGATCTCGAAGGTCTACGCAACGAGTCTATTCGAGCTCGCCGAGGCCTCGGGCGGGCGTGACGAGGCCGAGTCTGTGCTCGGCGAACTCGAAGACATCCTCGAAGTTGCCCGCGCCGACAGTTCGTTCAACGAATTTCTCGCGTCCCGGGTGATCCCCAAGACCGCCCGCGACGCCTCGCTGGTGAACATCCTGAGCGGCAAGGCCAGCGATCTGACGCTCAAATTTCTCCGCCTGCTCAACCACAAGGACCGCCTCTCGCACCTGCCCTCGATCACAACCGCGTTCGAATCGCTAGTCCAAGACGCGTTCGGCCGAGTCGAGGTCGATCTGTTCACGGCCGAGGCGATCGACGACGCGACCAAAGAGACCTTCCGCGAAACGCTCGCCAAATCTATGGGCAAGGAGATCATCCTCCACGCCTACACCGAGCCGGCGATGCTGGGCGGCGTGAAGCTCCGGATGGGCGATCGGCTTGTCGACGATTCACTCGTCAGCCAACTAAGCCGGATGCGCGACCAACTGACCGGCGACGGCAACGCAACCCTGCGGGCAAAGGCCGAGCGGATCATCGAAGAAAATCCCTGATCGGCGAACAAATTCGGTCAATCTGATACACGCCCCGCGAACTATCGCGGGGTTTTTTCATGCCCAGCCGGTTCTCGTCTTTCCTGCAACGCCCCGGCTTCTACGATACAGCAATCAGACAACCAACCGCCCAAAGTGGTGCGATGACCATAGGGGATCGACGATGGCAAAGAAGAACGCGGCGAGCATCGAAGTTTCTGGAAAGCGGGTCCTGATCCGTGTTGATTTCAACGTGCCAATGAAGGATGGCGTCATCACCGATGACCGACGAATCCGGGCCGCGCTGCCCACGATCCAGAACGTTATCGAACGCGGCGGCCGGGCGATCTGCATGAGCCACCTGGGCAGGCCCGATGGCACGGGATACGAACCCGCGCTCAGCCTGGCGGGGGTCGCGCAGCGCCTCGGCGAACTGCTCGGCAAGCCCGTCGGGTTCCCATCCAACGATTGCACCGACGACGCGGCCTTCGCCGCCGTGGGTGCGATGGCCAACGGCGACATCATCGTCCTGGAAAACCTGCGGTTCCACAAGGAAGAAAAAGCGGGCGATACCGAGTTCGCGGGCCGGCTCGCCAAACTCGGCGACGCGTACATCAACGACGCGTTCGGCACCTGCCACCGCACCGACGCGAGCATGGTCGCGCTGCCCCGGGCCCTGGGCAACGCGCCCAAGGCCGCGGGTTTCTTGGTCGAAAAAGAGATCAAGTACCTCGAAGACAAACTGTCCGAGCCCGCTCGCCCGTTCGCTGTCGTGCTCGGCGGGGCCAAGGTCTCCGACAAACTGCCCGCGATCACGAATCTGATGGACCGGGCCGATCACATCCTGATCGGCGGCGCGATGGCGTACACCTTCATCAAGGCGCTCGGCCACAACGTCGGCGACAGCCGGGTCGAAGAGGACCAGGTCGCCGCCGCCAAGGCGATGATCGACCACGCCGCCAACCACCACGTCGAGCTCCATCTCCCGACCGATCACATCTGCTCGACTCAGTTCGCCGAGAATATGGGCGATATCGATGTCTTTGTGGACCACATCAAAGACGGGTTCATGGGCCTCGATATCGGGCCAAACACCCAGCAGCATTTCTGCCGGATCATCCGTGAAGCCAAGACCGTCGTCTGGAACGGTCCGATGGGCGTGTTCGAGTGGGGCCCCTTCGGCGTGGGCACCAAGATGATCGCAGACGCCATGGCCGACGCAACGGAAAGCGGAGCGATCACCATCGTCGGCGGGGGTGATTCCGCGGCTGCGGCCGAGCGGTTCGGAGTCGCCGACAAACTCAGCCATGTCTCGACGGGCGGCGGCGCTAGCCTGGCGATGCTCGAAGGCAAGCGGTTCGAGGCCGTCGATGTTCTCGATGATGAATAAACCCTAAGATCAGCCCGAACCGCGATTGGGTTGATCGAGCCCGTTCGCCCATTTCAGCCCGGCCGAAAGCGTGACGAACAAAAGCGTCAGCGTGGCGATCGAGATCCCGCCGATCCAGCGCCACGCGTGGACCGCGCGATCGTTATCGCCCGAGCCCGCCGGCAGCACAAACGCGAGCAATAAAAACACCGAGGCCGCCAGCACGGGGAGCCTCCGAATGCCCGGCCTTGGCACGAGCACCAGCACCCCCGCGATTGTCCCCAGCGGAAGCATCAGCAGCATGTGCCGCGCGTTAGTCTGCGGCCCGAACACCATCACCGCGACAAGCAAACCAGTCCATTCGAGCATGACAATCGCCCTGCCGCCCGGCGTCGAATCATCGGCGAGCCCCCGCCCGACAAACACGCTCTGGTTTCTGCCGCGATAGATCTGCACGACAACGAGCAAGCACCCGCCGGCCGCGATGAGCGTGAGCAGCGGCATCGCAAACCCCGGCAAGCCCCCCCACTCCTGGATTCTCGCAAACACGCTGGGCAAACTGACGCTCCGGATCCACGAGATCCCCTGCACGTTGGCGGCTTCGGTATCCGCGCCGATCCCCACCATCCGGGCAATCCCGCCGAACGCGCGCGAAAGATACCCAAGGTTGCGCTCCCAACCAAAGACAACGGCCGAGGAAACCGCTAGCCCCGCCATCGACGCGAGACTGCTGATGAGCGCACGCCAGCGTCCGCGCACAATCAAATACGGCAAGATAATCAGCGATTGATACTTCAGATTGCCGGCCAATCCGAGCATGAACCCCGCGAGAATCGGGCGCGTGCCCACCCACTTCAGACCCAGCAGCACGCAGAGCAGAATCCATAGATCCGTCTGACCGCCCTGCAACTCGATACGCAGTTTGTCGCCGAACATCGCAAGCGCAAACACCATCACCCCCGGCAACGCCGCCCGGTCAATCTTCGCATCAAACCGGCGCAGCGTTTCCGACGCCGCCAGCCAGAGACACACAAACGCGAGACACCCATTGATAACCGTGTACGCCGCACCCGCGTGCGGCAAACTCAGCAAGCCCAGCGGCGCAAACACAACCGCGAACAACGGCGGATAGATATACCCCCCGATCCCGCTGTCGTACAGATCCTCACCCGCGAGCACCGCCATGAACGCATCATGGAACACATGAAAATCACCGAACCCCGCGCCTCGCAACATCCGGCTCGCCGCCAGAAACGTGAATACTCCGATCACGATCGCATTGGTGACCCAGAACGCGCGCGCAAGATGTGTCTTTTCGCCCGCGCTTGCGCCCGACACCAGATCCTTCACCGCGAAGCGCCGATCGGTGCTCGATCGGGCTCGCCGATCGGCTTGAGTTCCAGAACCGACGCCGGCGGGTTGGTCGCAATCCCCGGCTCGACTGAGCGCAGCCGATCGCGGATCCTCCGGGCCTCGCCGATCATTTTGAGCCCGTCGCGGACAACGCTGATCGTGCCGCCGTCCTTGTGGACCCATCTGATCCCGACCTCGGCAACACCCAGCCCCGAACGCTCGGCCAAACCGATGTGCTCGAGATCGAACGCGAACCCGTCCTCGACACTCTTTGCCGCGCACAGATCGGCGAGATCACGCCGGTACAACTTGAAGCCGCACTGCGAATCTTCGACAATCCGCAGCCCCATCGAGCCCAAAATTTTCCGGAACACAAACCCAGAAAACTTGCGCTTCGGGTCCGCCTTCACATCCGCATCCTCTGTCACCCGCGAGCCCACAACCAGGCCGACGCGCGCACGATTCGCCGCCGCCGCGAGTTTGGGCAGTTCGAGAATCCGCGCCGAGTTATCCGCGTCCATCATCAACGACCAATGGCCGCTAGATTCAGCAAGCCCCGTGCGCACGGCCGCGCCCTTGCCGCGATTTTCTGGCAGCGTGATCACGCGAGTCCTAGCCGCCGAGGCCGACCCACAGCGTGCGCACTCGGCGGCGATCTGCCGCACGATCTCTGCGCATCCATCGGACGAACCATCATCCACGGCCAGCACCTCGCACGGCACGTCCCAGGCATCAAGCGTCGCTATGACATCACGCAGCGTCTCGCCGATACGCTCGGCCTCCTGATACATCGGGATAATCACCGAGAGCACGGGCGGCGCGCTGCCGCGCCCGCGAGCGTTCTCAGGTTCACCGTGTGCCATCGGGGCCTTTCAGAGCAGAAGAGCGAATCAGAATAATAGGTCCGCCACATCATCCCGCGCCGGTCGAACCCAATCTTCCCATCCACAATCGCAACACAGCCCGAAGCCGAGTTTTTCCCGCCATTATCGGTCACTGAACTTTCAGACTCACCACCGCGATCAATCCTCGCACCAAGACGGCGACTCCACCTTCCCACCAACATCTATGCCACCCAGCCCGCCCCGCGTCCAGCGGTAAGGCTGCACTCGATCTACTCCCGCCGGCTCGCCCGGAAAATACCGCGTATCGATCGGCAGGTAGCGCACGATCGAGGCCACCGCTTCATCGCACGGAGCAACCGGATCCCAACCCGCGTTCGCTTCCGAAAAACTGATCCGCCGCATCGACGAATCGAAAACCATCACACTGACCCTCGACTTGGGATCGCTGAAATGCACGGCGTTGTTGCCCTGCCCCTTCGAGTAATCGAACTCCTCAAAGTAAAACGCCTTGCTGCTCGGGAACGCGACCTCATCCATCCGCCTGGCCGCGACCGCTCGTGCGCGATCAACAACAAGCGTGCTCCCATCGGTACTCGGGCGGACCGCAGGCAGATACGCCTGTCCGAACACTCCGGTTCTCCTGAGTGTTCGGCGCATTCACCGGCGGTGAAAAAGTTTTTCGAGTTGTTCGATCGAGAGCCGGACCGTTGTCGGTCGGCCGTGCGGGCACGACGCGGAGCGTTCGACCGATTCTCGCAAGATCATCAATTCGTCGAGTTCCGCCGTCGTCAGATGGTCGCCCGCCTTGACCGCGGCCTTACACGCCATCATGTCGAGCACCTCGTGCAGCGCGGCCTCGTCGCCGGGGATGAATCCCTCCCGCTCGTGCCTGGCGAGCAGGTCCGCCATGAACTCGCCCGGCTCCACGCCCCGCTCCAAAAGCAGCGTCGGGAATGCGCGCACGCCTATGGTCTTTGGCCCCATCGGCTCGGCCTCGATTCCCAGACGATCAAACAACGGCTTGAGTTCGGCGATTGCATCGACCTGCCTGGGCTCGGCATCGACAACGACGGGCGTGAGCATGCCCTGGCTCTCGAGCACTCCCCCGCCGTGGTCTAGGCGTTCGAGCAGTTTTTCAAACATCACCCGCTCGTGCAGCGCGTGCTGATCGATGATGACGATGCCGCGTTCGTCTTCGGTGACGAGGTAACTCCGGTGGACTTGCAGCACGCGCTCGGCGGGCTTCGGTGCCGACCACGCGGGCGCGTGCGGTGCGCGCGCCGCGGCATCAAACTCGCTCACGGCGAACCGCTCGGCGATCTCGCCCGGGGCCGAGTGCTGGAGCGCCTCGCGGATGGCGCTCACCGGGGGCGTGCCGCCATGCGCGCGCACTTCGGCCTGCTCGCGCATCGTGCGCACATGCTCGACGAACGCCTCGGCGTTGCGATCGACATCGCCCGGGCCAAACTCGATCCGGCTCGGCGGGGCCGCCGGGGTCAGATCCGCGCGCCGAAGCGCATCACGCACGCCGTGGAGGACCGCCGAGTGGACCATGGATTGATCGCGGAACCTAACTTCGAGTTTCGCGGGGTGAACATTGACATCGACGGCGCCGGGCGACATCTCGATGACCAGCACCGCCGTCGGGTGCCGTCCCGGCTCGATGAGTCCGCGGTAGGCTTCTTTTATAGCGTGCTGGATTGTTCGATCGCGGATGAGCCGGCCGTTGAGGAAGACGTGCTGGGCCTTGGCTGTTGGGCGCGCGATGGCGGGCATGCCGACGAGCCCCCAGATCAGGACGCCGCGCGAGTCGTCGAATTGATCGACCTTGACTTCGAGCAGTTCGTTTTCGTGATCGCGCCCGAGGACCGCGAGGATGCGCGCGCGGGGGGTCTGGTTTGGCGGCAGATCGAGCGTGGTTTTTCCGTCGGAGACAATCTGGAACGCGACCGCGGGGTGCGCAAGGGCGAGGTCACGGATCCACTCGGTGCAGCGGGTTTTCTCGGTCTGCGGCGTGCGCAGGAACTTGCGGCGGGCGGGCGTGTTGTAGAACAGCGTGCGCGCGCTGATGGTCGTGCCGGGCGGGCCGGCGGCGGGTTTGACCTCGCCGATCACGCCGTCGGCGCCTTCGATGGTCCAAGCCGACTCTTCGGCCGGCGTCCGAGAACGGACCGTGAGCCTCGCAACCGAGGCTATCGACGCGAGCGCTTCACCACGGAAGCCGAGCGTGCCGATGCGGTCGAGATCATCTGGCATTGCGATTTTGCTGGTTGCGTGTGGTTCGAGCGCGAGGGCGAGTTGGTCTTTGCCGACGCCTTGGCCGTCGTCGGTTACGCGGACGAGTTCGATTCCGCCGGCTTCGAGTTCAACGCGGACCCGGCCCGCGCCCGCGTCGATGCTGTTCTCGACGAGTTCTTTGACGATCGAGGCGGGGCGTTCGATGACCTCGCCCGCGGCGATCTGATTGACCAGCAGCGCGGGGAGTTTTCGGATGATGGGTTTGCCCGCTTCGATCTGGGCGAACTGGCTGGGCTGGTTTGATTGGTCGGGTGCAACGCTCACGGTTTGAGTCTACGCAGGCCGGACAAGACGCCACGCGGAGCGGTTGTTCTGGGGCTGGTACCAAGCGGGCTGGGCGATCTGTTCGACATTGACAAGTTCAATGATCGTCGCATACACGGCATCGGCTTTGCCCGCCCAGTATTCATCGCTGGCGGGGTCTGGGCCGCCCAGCGGGCCCGCAAATCTCGCCTTGAGCCCGGCAACGTCAGAAGGGCTTGCGAGCTCGAATCGGTGGACAGCGCCCGCGATCGCTTGGCCCAGGATCACCCCGCCGGGGGGTTTGAGATAGATCGCCTGGCCCTGTTCGAGGCCTTTGTAGGGCAGGCGGCGGGTTTTGCTCAGGCGGGCCTCGGCGGTCTTCGAGCCGTCGAGGATCATCCGCAGGAATCTGCGATGGATGATCGCGAGGTGGATCGGGCCGGGCTGGATGTTCACGGCTGTCGCACCCGTTCGATCATGCCGGTTGTTGATTTGCCGTGAACGTGGCTCACGACGACGACGGTGCCGCCCGCTTGTTCGACGATTTCTCTGCCCACGACTTCGCCGGGTGCGTAGTCGCCGCCCTTGACGAGGACATCGGGCTTGATGAGTTCCAGCAGGTTTAACGGGGTGTCTTGCGTGAACGAAACAACGGCATCGACGGATCGGAGTGCCCCCAGCACAAGAGCGCGGTCGGCTACAGCGTTGATGGGTCGGTCGTCGCCTTTGAGACGGCGCACGGAGTCGTCTGAATTGATCGCAACAACAAGATAATCGCCTTGGGCCGACGCTTCCTGGAGCATCTGCACGTGTCCGGCGTGGAGCACATCGAAGCAGCCGTTGGTGAAGACGACGCGGCTACCGCTTGCGCGCACGGCCGCGATCTCGACGAGCACTTGGTCGAGTGTTCGCAGCCCACCGGCACCCCCGGTGTGATGCTTGAGGAGTTCGGCGTAGACGCGCTCGAACGGGATGGGCACGACTCCGAAGACTTCGACTTCCAGCCCCGCGGCCGCGTTTGCGAAACGGGTCGCGCCTGCCCAATCGATCCCGTTTGCGATCGAAGCGCTGAGCCCGGCGAGCATCATGTCGCCCGCGCCCGTCACGTCATAAACATCGCGGGCAACCGTCGGGATGGTGACCACCACGCCCGCGCCCTGTTCGAGCAGCAGCGCACCGTGGCGGTCGAGGGTGAGCACGACCGATTCGAGTCCGAGCGATGAAAGAAGCGCATGGGCGAGCTGAGAATTATGCTCTGGGTCTGCGGACTGATGCGTGCGCAGACCCGTCGCCCGCTCGGCCTCGGTGCGGTTTGGGGTGACGGCGGTGGCGCCGCGGTACTTGCCGTAGTCGGCGATCAACGCCGGGTCGACCAGCACGGGCTTGCCCGCCTTGCGCGCCATCTGAATGACGGCCTGGCAGATTTCCTCACTACAAACACCCTTGTTGTAATCCTCGATGCAGACCACATCGACGCGCTGGATGCGTTCGGCCACCGATGCGATGACACGCTCGACGGCTTCCTGGCCCAGCGGCTCGCGGGATTCGGAATCGACACGGAACATCTTCTGCGGGTGCCGGCTCTGGGCGAGCCCTATCAGGCTCCGTTTCACCGTCGTCGGGCGCATCGGATCGACGACCATACCCCCGGCATCGACCGATTTGCTGTCGAGTTCGCTGCACAGAATGCCGGCCTC
>Ga0316208_1002144_pt1 | contig 16632 bp, 15 predicted proteins | sample 3monopyrite_MG_FD_204944 | JGI IMG/M metagenome (GOLD analysis project Ga0316208, IMG submission 204944) | Microbial mat bacterial communities from mineral coupon in-situ incubated in ocean water Damariscotta River, Maine, United States -... | ecosystem: Environmental > Aquatic > Marine >...
ATTTAACATAATATGTATTATGCCGCTTTTAATGTTAATATGCTCCAATGCATCATTTATAGGGGTTTACTGAAGTTATAACCCTGTATAGTCACACCACTTAGCTGTGTCACCATCTGTAACGCGTCTAATGTTTCAACACCTCAAAAGACATTATCAATACCTAAGCTGCTACTCATGGCGACAATTGTACGAACTATATCCTGTAGATTTTTATTGTTGTGGAAACCTGTATTCAATATACGATTAATTTGTATAACATCTAATTAGGTCTCGTCTTGATTGTTTACAAAACAAGTGATAATGACTAAAGTCGGAAGACGGCATTACCGATACTTAATTAATACAGCTATATTAATAAAAAAAGTTTAAACAAATAAAGGAACCATTATTCGAGTAAACAATCTATATCTTTACTGTGGCATCCAAAAATTAATGCATAAGGATCTGTAATGAATAATAAAAATAATAACTGGCGCATAAAATGGTTTAGCGCACCATTAATGAAATTGTTCAGGAAAGTGACCCCGACAATGTCACGTACAGAACAGGAAGCGCTTGAAGCAGGTTCAGTCTGGTGGGACGGTGAACTTTTTAGCGGCAAACCTCAATGGAATAAACTCCTGTCATTACCAAAACCTTCATTAAGTGAAGAAGAACAAGCTTTCATGGATGGGCCGGTCATTACATTATGTAACATGCTGGATGACTGGAAAATTACTCAGGAAGATAAAGACCTGCCAAAAGAGGTCTGGAAATACATAAAAGAAAATGGCTTCTTTAGTATGATTATTCCCCGACATTATGGCGGTAAAGAATTTTCTGCCTATGCTCACTCACAAGTTGTGTTGAAAATTTCAACTCGAAGTATCTCAACTGCAGTTACCGTCATGGTTCCTAATTCATTAGGGCCGGGTAAATTATTACTTGAGTACGGCACTGAGGATCAAAAAAATTACTACCTCCCTCGTTTAGCGGCGGGTAAAGAAATCCCCTGCTTTGCTCTGACTAATCCTCATGCTGGCAGTGATGCCGGTGCAATTCCTGATTTTGGGATTGTCTGTAAAGAAAAATTTGATGGTGAAAAAGATGTCTTGGGTATTCGTTTAAACTGGGACAAACGTTATATCACGCTCGGACCTGTCGCGACGTTGCTGGGTTTAGCGTTCAAGTTATACGATCCAGATCATTTAATGGGTGAAGAAGAAGAGCTGGGCATAACATGCGCCCTTATTCCAACCGATACTAAAGGTGTAGAAATCGGTGATCGTCACTTCCCCTTAAATATGGTTTTCATGAACGGCCCAAATTATGGCAAAGATGTCTTTATCCCGATGGACTGGATCATAGGTGGTCAAAAACAAGCCGGTCAGGGCTGGCGAATGCTAATGGAATGTTTGTCTGATGGCCGTGCTATCTCTTTACCGGCTTTAAGTACCGGTGCAGGAAAGTTAGCCAGTTTATCTGTTGGTGCTTATTCTCGTGTAAGACAACAATTCAAAATGCCAATTGGAAAATTTGAAGGTGTAGAAGAAGCGTTAGCGCGTATCGGTGGATTAACTTATGTTATGGATGCCTCACGTTCATTAACGCTGGCAGCATTAGATAACGGTGAAAAACCATCTGTTATTTCTGCAATTGTTAAATATCACTTAACTGAAACGATGCGTAAAGTTGTTAATGATGCTATGGATGTTTTAGGTGGTTCAGGTATCTGCCTTGGTCCTAAAAATATTATGGGACGGGCATATCAGGCAATCCCTATCAGTATTACTGTTGAAGGAGCAAACATTCTTACTCGTTCAATGATTATTTTTGGACAGGGTGCTATTCGAAGCCACCCATACATTTATAAAGAATTAGAGTCATTATCTGAACATGATGAAAATGAAGCACTTAAACAATTTGACCGGGCATTATTTGGTCATATGCGCTTCTTTATTTTTAATACCCTTCAATGTTTCTTTAATGGTATTACGAATGCATGGTTTATTCGCGCACCCTCTCGCGTAAATCGAAAAGTAAAACGTTATTACAAACAAGCAACCCGTATGAGCGCAGCATTTGCCTTAGTGACTGATATTTCATTAATGATCTTAGGAGGTTCATTAAAGCGTCGTGAAAAAATATCAGCTCGTCTGGGTGATATTTTAAGTCATCTGTATTTACTTTCAGCTGTGTTAAAACATTTTCAGGATCAAGGTGAAAATGAATCAGACCTTCCCTTTGTACACTGGGCTTGTCAATATAATTTACAACGTATTCAAACCGCATTTAATGGTTATCTGCATAATTTCCCTAATCGTCCGATTGCCCTGCTCTTGCGATGGATTATATTCCCATGGGGCCGTTTATATGCACCACCAGGGGATAAACTTGGGCATGAAATTTCAACATTATTAATCAACCCTTCTGAAATGCGGAATCGTTTAACTGAGGGGGTATTTATTCCAGAAGATGAAAACGAAGCAATAACTCAACTTGAAAGTGCATTGCATAAAGTGGTTGATGCAGCTCATTTAGAGAAAAAAATTCGTCCATTCCAAAAAACATTTAAGCCAGAATATGCAGGTTATGATGCAATGGTAAATGCCGCAGTCGCTGAAGGTGTGATTGATAAAGATGAAGCGTCACTCTTACTCATGGCGAATGATGCACGAACAAAAGTAATTGGCGTAGATGATTTTACTTTTGATTTTAAAAGAAAGTAAATAACTTATTTATAAAATAAAGAATACGTAGGATATGGAATGGGTAGAATCAATTATGACCGTCTGCCGTATGGATGTAATCTTGCGAGTCATAATTTATTCTACCCGTTTCATGACCGGCGATATTAAATCAAATAATTAGGCAATATTATGGATAATCCAGAACAAAAAATAAGCTTACCAAAACCCGTTTATATCGTAGACGGAAGTCGAACCCCCTTTTTAAAAGCAAAAGGTAAACCGGGTGAGTTTGCTGCGGTTGATCTTGCATTAGGTTGTGCTCGGCCATTAATGGCACGCCAACCTTTTTCAGCCGAACAACTTGATGAGGTTGTTGTTGGCTGCGTGATGCCCGGACCAGATGAAGTTAATATTGCCAGAGTCATCGCCTTACGTTTAGGCTGTGGAAAAAAAGTCCCGGCCTGGACGGTACAACGAAATTGTGCATCCGGCATGCAAGCATTAGATTCTGCTGCCAAAGATATTTCATTAGGGAGGGCAAATTTAGTGCTTGCAGGTGGTGTTGAAGCTATGAGTCATGCGCCGGTGTTATTAAATAATGACATGGTTGGCTGGTTAGGTCGCTTAGCGATGTCTAAACGGCCATTAGATAAACTAAAAACATTTGCAGCTTTACGTCCTAAACATTTAAAACCCATTATTGGCTTGCTTCGTGGATTGACTGATCCCGTTGTTGGTTTATCAATGGGACAAACAGCTGAAAATATCGCCCATCGTTTTAATATTGACCGATTAGCAATGGATACTTATGCTGTTCAAAGTCACCAACGTTTAGCCGCAGCACAAGAAGCTGGATTCTTAGGTGAAATTGAAGCACTGTATGATCAAAAAGGCCATTCCTATTTAAATGATGATGGCGTAAGAACGGACTCATCTGTTGAACGCCTGGCAAAATTACGCCCGGTCTTTGATCGTCAATTTGGCAATGTAACCGCAGGTAATAGCGCACAAATAACGGATGGCGCAGCAATGTTATTGCTTGCCAGTGAAGAGGCGGTTAAAGAACTAAAGCTACCGGTGATGGGTAAATTAATGGACAGTCACTGGGCTGGGGTCGAACCCGCTCAAATGGGACTCGGTCCGGTTCATTCAGTTACGCCTATCTTACAACGTAACGAATTATCTCTTGGTGATATTGATTTTTGGGAAATTAATGAAGCCTTTGCAGGGCAAGTCTTAAGTTGTTTAGCTGCATGGGAAGATGAAAAATATTGTCAGGAAGAACTTGGGCTTGAATCTATATTAGGAAAAATTGATCAGAGTGTGCTTAATGTGGATGGTGGTGGTGTTAGCCTTGGTCATCCTGTCGGTGCTAGTGGTGCACGAATTGTTCTTCATCTACTCAGCGTATTGGAACGTAATAAAGCAAAACGTGGCATCGCCAGTCTTTGTATTGGTGGTGGCCAGGGTGGTGCGATGTTAGTTGAGCGTGGTAAATAAAAATAAGATTAACGTAGAGAAGATATTATGACTAAAACTAAATATAAAAACTGGAAAGTCAGCCACGATGAAGACGGTATTGCATGGTTGCATTTAGATGTACCAAAAAGCACTGCTAACACGCTTAGTGAAACAGTAATAAATGAATTAGATAGTATTGTTACTGAGTTAACAAAAAAAGAACCAACCGGTGTGGTTATCTTATCAGATAAAGAAAGCGGCTTTATTGCCGGTGCAGATATTAATGAATTTACCACCTTTGAATCTGAAAAAACTGCTCTCGTCAACATTCAACGCGCTCATACTATATTTAATAATATTGAAAAGTTAAGTTGTCCTACTGTCGCGTTGATACATGGTTTTTGCTTAGGTGGTGGTATGGAACTTGCCCTTGCCTGTCGTTATCGAATTGCAGAAGAAGATTCATCTCGACTAGGTTTGCCGGAAGTTAAACTGGGTATTCACCCGGGTTTTGGTGGCACGGTACGCAGCATTGAAAGAATGGGCAGTTTTTCTGCCTTAGACATTATGCTAACTGGCAGGATTTTAAAATCACGTCCGGCGAAAAAAATGCGTTTAATAAATTATGCGGTACCAAAGCGTCATTTAATCACTGCCGCAAGACAAACTGTTCTCAAACCACCAAAGATCAAGGCATTACCCTGGTGGGAGAGTATTATTAATCATAGTTTAGTCCGCCCATTTGTTGCCAAAATAATGATAAAGAAAGTATCAGCCCGTGCAGCCCGTGCCCACTACCCTGCTCCTTACGCCATTATTGATTTATGGTTAAAGCATTTAGGTAACCGCACAAAAATGCTTGAAGAAGAAGCAAAATCAATTGCTCATTTACTGGTCGGTAAAACGGCTCAAAATTTGATTCGTGTTTTTAAACTCACCGATAAACTTAAAGGCCTGGCTAAAGATAAATCTGTGTCAATAAATCATATCCATGTGATTGGTGGTGGTGTAATGGGCGGAGATATTGCAATCTGGTGTGCCCTGCAAGGCTTTGATGTTACTTTACAGGATCAACGCCATGAAACGTTAGCCGCCGTAATTAAACGTGCCGCAAAATTATACAAAAAAATACTTAAACAAAAACGTTATATAAACTCAGCGCTTGACCGATTAACGCCGGACATTAATGGCAATGGATTAGTTAAGGCAGATGTTGTCATCGAAGCGATATTTGAAGATGCCGAGGTTAAATGTAATTTATATAAAGAAATTGAACCGAAGTTGAAACGAACAGCAATTATTGCAACAAACACATCAAGTATTCCGCTGGAACAACTAACAGCTTCATTAAAAAAACCGGATCGTCTGGTCGGTTTGCACTTTTTTAATCCTGTTTCAAAGATGCCACTGGTTGAAATTGTTGTTGGCGAAAAAACCAGTAAAAAAGCACAACAAATTGCGACCACCTTAACTAAGAAAATTAAAAAACTGCCTTTACCTGTAACAAGTACGCCTGGATTTCTTGTCAATCGAATTCTCATGCCTTATTTAACAGAGGCAGTGACGTTGTTTGAAGAAGGTGTACCGATCACTGTGATTGATAAAGTGGCTCTTAATTTTGGTATGCCTATGGGACCCATTGAATTAGCTGACACGGTTGGTCTGGATATTTGCTTACATGTAGCAGAAAACTTAGCTGAATCTATGCCGATCACCGTATCGGAACATCTAAGTAAACTGGTCAACAAAAAATTACTAGGAAAAAAATCAGGCCAAGGTTTCTATAATTTTAAAAAAGGAAAATTAGTTAAACCTAAAAACAAAACGGCTTATACACCACCCGGTGATATTGAAGATCGCCTGATCCTAAGAATGATTAATGAAACGATGGCCTGTTTACGGGAACATGTTGCAGAGTCTAAAGATTTAATTGATGCAGGTATTATATTTGGAACCGGTTTTGCACCATTTTATGGTGGCCCATTGCAATATGTTAGTGAACGTGGACAGGAACAAGTGCTTATGGCTTTAGAAAACCTGGAGAAAACTCATGGCCCTCGTTTTAAACCTGATGAAGGCTGGAAAACAATTGTGATTGAGTAAATTATATGAATAAAAATCAAGATTATATTACACCTATAGCGGCAAAAAATCTCTCCGATTTATTTTATGAGCGGGTTCAACGTTCAAATAATACAGTAGCTTATCGTTATTTTGATAATGACGATGAAGTCTGGAAACACTTAACCTGGCATGACGTATCAAAAAAAGTTGAGCTTTGGCACAGTGGGTTTCGTCATGAAGGGCTTGTCAAAGGTGATCGTGTTGCGATTATGATGGGTAATTGCCCGGATTGGGTAATTTTTGATCAGGCGGCATACAGTTTAGGACTTGTCGTCGTTCCTATATATACAAATGATAGAACAGAAAACATTCGATATATATTAGAAAATGCGAATGTAAAAGTATTTTTTATAGAAGATCCCTCTAGCTGTAAAGCATTATTGATGAATGATGGTACTGAAGACAAACAGCAGCTTGATGAATTAGTTCGGATAGTTACAAATAAATCTATAGAATCTTATAACAACCCTAGACTAGTGCAAGTTAAAAACTGGCTGCCATCTTATGCAGAAACTATAGATCGTGTTCATATAGAACCTGAAGATCTTGCTACTATTGTCTATACATCAGGCACAACCGGCCGACCTAAAGGCGTTATGTTAAGCCATAACAATATTTTTTCTAATGTACATGCAGCAGCTATTTTAGAACACTTTGACACTGAAGACGTGTTTCTCTCTTTTCTGCCTTTATCTCATATGTTTGAGAGAACTGCCGGCTATTATATGCCGATGCTAATTGGTGCACAGGTAGCATATGCCCGCTCTATAGAAAAGCTGGGGGAAGATTTGATTTCTATTGCCCCGACAGTGTTAGTGACCGTGCCGCGTATTTTTGAACGTGTTTATAATAAAATACATGATCAATTGTCTAAAAAATCAGCTATTGCACAGGAATTATTTAATCTTGCTGTTAATGTTGGCTGGCATCGTTTTTTACTGCAACAAAATCGCGAGAACTGGCATCCGAAATTATTATTGTGGCCTATATTAAAAAAATTAGTCGCAGGTAAAATATTAGCTAAACTTGGTGGAAATTTACAACTTGCTGTTTCTGGTGGTGCTGCTCTTTCACCTGAAATAGCAAAAACATTTATAGGATTAGGTTTAACAATTTCACAAGGATATGGTTTAACAGAGACCAGCCCTGTGGTATCAACTAATAAGCTAAATAATAACGATCCCTTTAGTGTTGGCCAAACACTGGGCAATGTTGAAGTAAAACTAAGCGCTAACGGTGAACTATTAGTAAAAGGCCCTGCGGTCATGATAGGTTATTGGGGAAATGATAGCGCAACCAAAGAAGTGATTGATTTAGATGGTTGGTTCCATACTGGTGATAAAGCAAAAATAGAAAATAACCATATATATATTACAGGACGCCTTAAAGAAATTATTGTTTTATCGAATGGAGAAAAAGTCCCTCCTTCAGATATAGAATTAGCGATTGGTACAGATCCATTATTTGAACAAATTATCGTTTTAGGTGAAGCAAAACCATTTTTAACAGCAATAATTACCATAGAGGAATCTAACTGGAAAGAGTTTGCTTCAAATTTATCAGTTCCTGTTGATGAATCATCGCTGAAACTTGAACAGGTGAACACTATTTTACTTGAACGAATCAATGCTCAGCTTTCTGAATTTCCTGGCTATGCAAAAATAGTCCGTGCCCATTTTGTAATAAGTCCCTGGGATATTGAAGGTGGACTTATAACACCCACATTAAAACTTAAACGAACAGCAATTTGTGAGAAATATCACAAAGAAATAATTGAGCTATATCATGGCCACTGATATAAATAAACAACCAGAAATAAGAGTGTTACCTATGCCCTCAGATACAAATGCATCGGGTGATATATTTGGTGGCTGGTTGATGGCACAAGTCGATATTGCAGGCAGTATTGCAGCTCATCGTCGTGTAGGAAATCGTGTTGTTACGGTTGCTGTGAATGAGTTTCTTTTTATTAAACCTGTTTTAGTTGGTGACTTAGTGAGCATATATGCTGATATTGCACATATTGGCAATACTTCAATACGCATTGCGCTTGATGTGATGGCCGAAAGTGAACGGGGGAAAGCCAGTGCTCAAAAAGTTGCCGAGGCAGTTTTGACTTATGTTTCTCTTGATGAAAATAAAAAACCAAAAAGCATTACCCGCAACTAAAGTTTGCGCCTGATATTACATCAGATAACTTTATAGAACTTGTTAAAAACGTGAAGATTGAAGTTCACCAAATAAATTGAAATAATTTTTTGTTGTTATCTCAGCAACTTCATCTACCGTCATATCACGTAATTCTGCAATTTTTTCTGCAACATGAACAACATAAGCAGGCTGATTACTTTTACCTCGAAAAGGCACGGGGGCAAGATATGGTGAATCTGTTTCGACTAACATTTTGTTCTGAGGAACATTTTTGGCGACTTCCTGTAATGCTTGCGCATTTTTAAAGGTAACAATACCTGAAAAAGAAATCATAAAATTCAAGTCTAATGCTTTTTGCGCAACTTCCCAGTCTTCAACAAAGCAATGCATGACACCACCTGTTTCATCGGCTTTTTCTTCTTTTAATATACGTAATGTGTCATCAGTTGCATCACGCATATGAATAATTAAAGGTTTTTTAGTTTCTCTTGAAGCAGCAATATGTCGTCTAAAGCGGTTATGCTGCCATGATAAATCACCTTCACTACGAAAATAATCGAGTCCAGTTTCACCTATGGCAACAATATCTTTATCATCTGCCAAAGCAATAAGCTCATCGGCACTGGGATCGTGCCCTTCTGTTTCGTTAGGATGCACACCGACAGAAGCAGATATGAAATCATATTTTTTTGCGGTACCAATAACGGCTTTAAAATTTTCCATGTTAATCGAGACACAAAGCATATGACCAACGCCAACATCATTCGCGTATGAAAGTGCGTTAGATAGTTTATCGTCGTAAGGAGTTAAATCTAAGCGATCGAGATGGCAATGAGAATCAATTAAAAACATAGTTATTCACTTTTTTACTTTTGAAATAAAAATCGGGCCATAAAGCCCGACTCTATCGTTATTTATTCATCGTTAAACTACATTGTATGTGTTTGACGATCTGATTTTAATGCGCCAGCCAGGTACGTTTCAATTTTAGTACGTGCAGCACCACCATCCTGATCACTAAACTGAACCCCAATTCCTGCGGCACGGTTACCCTGAGCACCTTTTGGTGTAACCCAGATAATTTTACCCGCAACCGGTAATTTTTCAGTTTCTTCCATTAAAGTTAATAGCATGAAAACTTCATCTCCAAGCCCATAACTTTTATTGGTAGGGATAAAAAGACCGCCATTTTTGACAAAAGGCATATAAGCAGCGTATAGCGCGCTTTTATCTTTAATTGTCAGAGATAGAATACCTTGTCTTCCAACGGGTGCTACCATAATTAATATCCTAAGGTTATTTAAACGACTAATTTACGAGCGTTTTAAACCTGCCCAGTGCAATAATAAACCTTCAATTAACATAAGTTGATTTGCCGATGTGCCGCTTAACCGTATGGTATCGTTCAACCGGTCAATCAAACTATATAATGACCTCAAGTCTACCTGTCCTGCTAATTTCTGCAAGGTTTGAGCGTAATCTACATTAGCCATGCTTTCAATTTGTCCGCCTTGCAGGCTACGAACCATGTCCAAAAGCCAGCTGGCTACCCAGTTTAACGGCAGATTTTCTAAGACCTTGAATCCATCTTTAAGCCACATAGCAGCACTATCGAGTGCATCACTATTGCCCTGAGCCAGTTCTTGCCAATTGTTAAAGAGCTTATCACGAATTTGTAAACCCTCACCTTCAGCCATAGCCGCGGCAGCTAATGGTGCACCAGCACTCAGTTTTAAGATTAATTCTGCCTGTTCAATGCCAGCTTGTTTTAGCCAGTGCATACTTTGCTCTTCTGACGGTAGATCAAAGCGGACCATTTGAGTACGACTGCGTATGGTTGGCATTAATTTAGACGGTTTGTCAGATATAAGGATTAAAATAGTGTTTGCAGGTGGTTCTTCCAGGGTTTTTAATAAACTATTACTGGCATTAATGTTTAAGGCGTCTGCAGGAGATACAAGGACAACACGGTAGCCTGTACCATGGCGAGTGAGAGAAATTTTCTGGATTAAATCACGTACCTGATCCACTTTGATCGCTTTTCCCTCTTCTTCAGGGAATAAAGTCAGTAAATCTGGATGAGATTCTGCCTGAATTAACTTGCAGGATTTGCATTCACCACAGGATTTTTCGGCTAAAGGTTGTTCGCAAATTAACCAATGAGCAAATTCAATTGCGAATGCCTTTTTTCCAATACCTTTAGCACCATGAAATAACAAGCCATGAGCAAGTCGTTTGTTCTTTTGACTGCTTGTTAGTGTTTGCCAGTTTGTTATTTGCCAGGGGAACATGCGTTAAACCATTTTCTCAATTATAGTTTGAATAGATTGTTGTACATCAGCGATTGAGGGTGAAGCATCGATAACTGCGTAACGTTCAGGATTTTCTGCTGCTCGCGCCAGATAAGTATCACGTACCTTATTAAAGAAATCGTGCTTTTCCAGTTCAAAACGATCCGGTGCACTGCGTTTACCAGCTCGCTCTAAACCAATATCGATGGGCAAATCTAAAATTAATGTCATATCGGGCCGACGATCACCCTGAACCCATTGTTCTAATAGAGCAATACGCGATTGTTCAATACCACGTCCGCCACCTTGATAGGCATATGTACTATCCGTAAAGCGATCACAAAGCACCCACTTTCCTGCATCTAATGCAGGTTGAATGACTTCATACAAATGTTGAGCGCGTGCTGCAAACATTAAAAGTAACTCCGTGTCATCACTCATGGATTGTTCTTTCGCATCCAGCAATACCGCACGAAGTTTTTCCCCTAGCTCTGTACCACCGGGTTCGCGGGTAATGACAAGTTCCTTACCTGCTTCTGTTAACCAGTTTTCAATAAAAGCCATATTAGTGCTTTTACCAACGCCTTCCGACCCTTCTACGGTGATGAAACGACCTTTTGTAACGGCTTTATTCATATATACACATTCTTTAATTAGTTTTCTTATGTTTATAAGATGAAAACGATTTTGCCCGACCTTTTAACTGGTACTTAATAACGGCTCGGTTATGTTCCTGTAATGTCGCAGAAAACTGATGACTGCCATCACCACGAGCCACAAAGTATAAAGCATTACCCTCTGCAGGGTGTAGTGCTGCATAAATCGCATTTCTCCCTGCTAAAGCAATAGGCGTTGGTGGAAGACCTCGACGGCGATAAGTATTGTAAGGTGTATCCTGGAGCAAATCTTTTTTACGTAAATTTCCTTTATATTTATCACCCATTCCATAGATAACCGTGGGATCTGTTTGTAGCCGCATTCTTTTTTCCAGACGTCTTAAAAAAACGCCTGAAATTTGCTGACGTTCACTGGCGAGTCCGGTTTCTTTTTCAATGATTGAAGCCATAATCAGTGCTTCATATTCATTTTTATATGGCAAACCAACAGCACGATTATTCCATTCTTCTTTTAATACAGATTGCATGGACTTATAAGCGCGTTTTAAAAATTCAATATCAGTAAGATCTTTAGGGAAATGATAAGTATCAGGTAAAAATAGCCCTTCATAGTGACCCGTTAACCCAAGTTTAGTCATAATTTGCTGTTTGGGAATGTTAGAAAGAGTATGTTTTATTTGTGGATGATCATTGAGCGCTTCAAGTAACTGCTGAAATGACCAACCTTCAATAATCGTTAAAGAATATTGAATAACTTTGCCAGTGAAAATATTATTAAGAAATTCTTTTGTTGTTAAATTCTTCGTTAAACGGTAATCCCCTGCTTTCATTTTATTCGATAAACCATTAAAACGGGCATACCAAAGTAAATATCGGGGATGTTTGATTATTTTATTACTTGCCAGATCATAAATCACTGCTGAAAGCGAACTCCCCTGTTTAATTGAATAATCAATCTTATCTGACTGAAGATTTAAGTTGACCGTTAAAGCCTCTTTATATGTAACCCATAGCCAAACAGATAACAGTAAGGCGGCTATGCTGCTTATAATAATTATTTTTTTTATGACTGACATAATTTGTTTATTTCTTCTTGAAGTTGTTTTGTCACTTTACCCACTTTAGTAAATCGTGTTTTACCGATCATTTTAACCGGCCAGATACCAAATATACTGTTACTTAAAAACAGTTCGTCTGCCATCTCAAGTTCACTTTTACTAAATTCTTTTTCATATACAGCAAAGCCTTTATTTTTTGCTATATCAATAATAGTTTTTCGCATTACACCGGCGACACCACATAAAGATAAATCCGGTGTAAATATCATATTGTCTTGTACTGCAAAAATATTACTCATCGTGCCATCAACCACATTCCCCTGTATTGTTGACATCAACCCTTCCTGAAATTCATCTGACTCCCACTCATTTCTTGCTAATATTTGTTCGAGTCGATTAAGATGTTTTATCTCAGCTAGTTTTTTGTTTTCTGATAACGTTGTTTCACAATAACAAACGGCAACACCATCAGAATAATTATTCTCAGGGTAATCAGGCCAGGCATGTTTACTTAGAATGCGCGTTATATTTTGTTCTTTTGGGTAACGATAACCTCGTTGCCCTTCACCTCTGGTTAAAATTAATTTAATAACAAATTTAGATTCATTATTATTGTTACATAGTAATGCTATCTCTTTTTCTATTAATTCTCTATTTGGTAAGCTAAGTGATAATTTTTCACAACCTAAACTCAGCCTTTGCCAATGAGATTCCCATAAATGAATCTTACCATTGTGTACTGCCATGGTTTCAAACAAACCATCACCATATTGCAAGCCGCGATCGTTAATATTGATGGAGTTTTTTTCTTTGCCATTAATTAAGATATTCGTCATGTTACGTTAACTATTTCCTGATATCTTCGGACATGAAACGAGAAGACTTAAATCTGGACTCGCAAAAAACTGCCATCCTTGGCTTGCTCGGCTGCCGCGTCCTGCGGCAGACGGTCCTGATTTAAGTCTTCTCATTCCATGTCCTAACTTTAACGCTCGTATTGATTATTGTTACAAAAATCAGTTTTCATTAAATATGATAAAAATTTTAACTCAAATACAACTCATAGTGAGGGCATGGAATGGATGGAGTCAAATTATGACCGTCTGCCGCAGGACGCGGCAGCCGAGCTGGCAGGGATGCCGTTTTGCGTGTCATTATTTGACTCCATCTGTTCCATGACCGATATTAAAACCACAAATTATCATTTCAATGCCAACAACATCCCTCTCGCTTTATGTCGTGTTTCTTCCAACTCAGATTGAGCAACAGAATCAGCGACCAAGCCTGCGCCAGCACGAAAAGACAGTGTATTATTTTCAAGTGTCATTGTTCTAATTAATATATTTATATCCATATCACCATTATGATTCAGGTAGCCCATAGAACCGGTATATGCGCCTCGTGCTTCGGTTTCAAGCTCAGAAATGATTTCCATACAACGCACTTTTGGGCAGCCGGTAATGGTTCCACCCGGAAATACCGCTTTAATCACATCCCCGGGTAATATATTGTCTTTTAACTGCCCACAAACATTAGAAACAATATGATGAACATGTGCATAAGATTCTAATACCATTAGTTCATCTACTTTTATGCTACCAGGGACACAAATTCGGCCTAAATCATTACGTTCAAGATCAATCAACATAATATGTTCTGCACGTTCTTTTGGGTGAGCAATTAACTCTTCTTTGAGTGCGCTATCTTTTTCTTTATCATGTTCTCTACGACGTGTCCCTGCAATTGGGCGTGTTTCGGCACGACCGTGTTTAACGCTAATTAAACGTTCCGGTGATGAGCTTATGATTGAAAAATTATCATGAACCGCTAAACCTGAAAATGGTGCTGGATTTGATTCTCGTAATTTCTGATAAAGCTCAACCGCGTTAACGGTTACATCTTCTGCTTTCCAGAGTCGTGAAAGATTAGCCTGAAAAACATCACCGTCAATAATGTATTGCTTTACTTTTTTTATTGAATTTAAATACTGGTTTTCTTCTTCTTCATGAATATTATCGATCACAAAAGAATTATTACTGCTTAAAGAACCATTTTGTTCAGCATCTTTTTTTAGTTGTTTTAAATAATCAAAATATTTTTCACAAAAATAATAAGTACAGTCTGTTTGATGATTATAAATAATTGCTGCGGGAATACGTGTTGCGTAGGCAATGGGTGTTGCCGGCGCTTTTAATTTAAGATGCGGTTCAACTTGTTTGGCGAGTTCATAACCAAGGTATAGAAACCATCCGCCATTAAAAGGTAGCGTTTCACATTCTATAGAGCTATTACGCTGAGATTGCCACCAATGGCTAAGGTTTTTTAGAAAATCATTGCCTTCAGTTTCACTATAGCCACTTAACTCTTCTTTATTAGATAAGGTAAGCGTTTCTTGTGGAAAAGCAAAAAGAATATCGAAGTGAGATGAGTCAGAACTGGCAACACTTTCAAGTAAAAAAGGATAACGTTGTGGATTTGATTGATGCAGAGCCAGCAGGTTTAACTGGCCTTGTTGTTGATGTATGTTAAGGCCAGAAAATTTAATCATTTAATCTTGTGGTGAAAGATTTATTAAACCTTACGGAAAACTAATGTCCCGTTTGTGCCACCAAATCCAAATGAATTCGAAATTGCGATATCAATTTTCATTTCCTGAGGTGTATCAGGTACAAAGTTTAAATCACACCCGTCATCAACATTAAAGATATTAATTGTTGGTGGAGCAACTTGATCTTTAATCGCCAGTACTGAGAATATTGCTTCAATACCGCCTGCCGCACCTAATAAATGCCCCGTCATTGACTTAGTTGAACTCATTGCTAATTTATTTGCATGTTCACCAAAGGTTAATTTTGCCGCTTGTACTTCTACAATATCACCTGCAGGCGTTGATGTGCCATGCGCATTAACATAATCAACCTCAGAAGGGTTGATGCCTGCATCGTTAATTGCATTATTCATACAACGGCTTGCACCTTCTCCGCCTACTGATGGCGTTGTCATGTGATAAGCATCACCACTCATGCCAAAACCTAATACTTCAGCATAAATTTTCGCACCACGTGCTTTTGCATGTTCATACTCTTCGATAACCATAACGCCAGCACCATCACCAAGAACAAAACCATCACGATCTTTATCCCATGGACGACTCGCTGTTGCAGGATCATCATTACGTGATGACAATGCGCGTGCCGAGGCAAAACCACCCAGACCTAATATTGTTGTTGCATTTTCTGCACCACCGGTAATCATGACATCAGCATCGCCATGTTCAATCATACGTGCAGCATCACCAATGCTGTGTGTTGCTGTTGCACATGCAGTAGTGATTGCATAGTTGGGGCCTTTGTAGCCATATCGAATAGATAAGTTACCCGAGATCATATTAATAATGGTCGCCGGGATAATGAAAGGTGAAATCTTACGTGGCCCACCTTTTGAATATTTTTCATAGTTAGCTTCTATAGTGCCTAAACCACCAATACCAGAACCAATTGAAACACCTATGCGATGCGCATTTTCTTCAGTTGTTTCTAAACCTGAATCTTCAATGGCTTCAATGGCTGCGGCAATACCGTAATGAATAAATGAATCCATCTTACGTGCATCTTTCGCAGACATAATGCTTGTCACGTCAAAGTTTTTTACTGAGGCACTGAATGTGGTTGCAAAAGCTGAAGCATCAAAAGCACTGATTGTTTCGACACCACTTTTACCAGCAAGAATATTCTTCCAGCTTTCTTCAACAGAATTACCAACCGGAGATAGCATCCCCATACCTGTTACAACTACGCGACGTTTAGACATTATTTTTTCTCAGTTTTATTAAAGCAGAAAATAAAAAACCGCTACCACAATGCATTAATGCATAGTGGTGCGGCTTCATATTAGGATTCAGCAGTATTAGCCGTTAGCGTTAATATAGTTAACTGCTTCTGCAACCGTTGTAATCTTTTCTGCATCTTCATCAGGAATTTCAGTTTCAAACTCTTCTTCAAGAGCCATCACTAATTCAACTGTGTCGAGTGAATCAGCACCCAAGTCGTCTACGAATGAAGCATCTTTCGTTACTTCTTCTTCTTTAACACCCAATTGCTCAATTACGATTTTTGATACACGTTCTTCAATGCTGCTCATGTGGTCAATTCCTCCAAGTTTTTATTCGATTGACGCTGCGGGCGCTATTGTATTGGAAACACCCGCTAGATTCTAGTTTCATGGCCATTTTAGCCAAATAAATCACATATTTAATTAA
>Ga0316208_1002145_pt1 | contig 16630 bp, 11 predicted proteins | sample 3monopyrite_MG_FD_204944 | JGI IMG/M metagenome (GOLD analysis project Ga0316208, IMG submission 204944) | Microbial mat bacterial communities from mineral coupon in-situ incubated in ocean water Damariscotta River, Maine, United States -... | ecosystem: Environmental > Aquatic > Marine >...
TTTTCTCACCAAGATTCTGCCGGGGAGCATTTGCCGGTGTTCGAGCCAGTTCGCCAAGTCCTTCAGACCACTCGCAACTTTCCGCAGGCATGACCTCTTTCACATAATCGTGACCGACAAGCTGCGGACTGTTTTTCGCCTTTTCCATCAGAGAAGCATCATCCAAATCAATAGTCGAAATAACGCCGTTCATTGCCCCGTGGATACGAATTCTGCGAACCAATGCGCGAGTATCAATTCCTTCGATACCGATAACGCCCTGCTCTGCCAGATAATCGGCAAGAGAAACAGTTGAGCGATAATTACTTGGAATCTGACAAAGTTCCCGACAGGCAAAACCTTTCAATGCCGGTTTCGAACTTTCCATATCTTCGGGACTAATTCCGTAATTCCCAATTTGCGGGTACGTCATGACCACAATCTGACCACAATAAGAAGGATCGGTAATGATCTCCTGATACCCGGTCATGCTGGTGTTAAAAACGACTTCCCCAAATGATTCCCCTTCCGCCCCGAAAGAAGTACCGGTAAAAATCGAGCCGTCTGCCAAAGCAAGTTTTACAGTTTTTGACATAATTGAGTTGTCTATTTCTGTTTCAAATTCCCAAAGAATCGACGCGGTGAGTAAACGGTATGATTTTTACCAGACTCCAGTCCAAAAAAAAAGTTCGACCACACCTAAACCGGCATGGTCGAACAAAACTGTTCAATTAAATTTGATTGCTTCAATTTATTACACGTCTCGTGTCAACGTGAAATCTTCAAATCGCATGGAGCTGCTTCCATCCTGCTTCATCGCAGAAAAGAAGTCAGACATCAAACGATAAGCGTGCATTTTACGAATGGAATAAAAATTGTGCTTGCCATCCCGGCGAGCCTCAATCAAACCAGCCACACGCATCAACGCCAAATGATGACTGACTGCAGGCTGAGACTGCTTCAGGCGATCACAAAGCGCAGTCACATGAAGTTCGCCCGCTTTGTGCAGGTACATCAAAATTCTCAAACGTGTCTCATCAGCAAGCAGCTTAAAAGTTTGAACCAAATCTTTCTCAAGCTGTTCATCAATATCTGTCTGCATTGGTGTCCTGTCACGAACAACCGCTGCAACTTCAGCCTTTTCAGACTCAGAAATAGGGGTAATCATCTTTTTACTCTTTCTTTGCTCAATAAAAAATGAGCCATGGGGAAACATTTAAAGAGGAGCATCCTCTTCTTTTTTTTAATACAATTAACGACCAATCAGCCCGCTTCATTCCTCTAAAATTTCAAGTGATGCCAGAAACGTTGTAGCCGTGGTCACCGGATCGCAGAATTCCTGCACTCCGTAGAGTACTACTAAGTAGAACACTACTAAAAAATGGCTTTTCTCACAACACTCACCAACTGGTCCTACCAGATGTCTTGTTGCCAAAAAAGAGACCACCCACATCAACTTGTTAACTTAACCGACAACTTGCAAATAATGCAGAAAAGAAGTTGGAAATTGTGATAACAGTGCCACCGAGTACCTCTCAGTGAATTGGGGTAGCCCGCTCTTGTAGATTAGCTTCTGCTAATATGTCGCAGAAACCGATGTGGCTATTATCCCAAATTGAAGGCACATGTCAACATCTACTTATCAATGAGACGGTCAATCAGGTTATTAAAATGGTGATTTCATGCTTAATACATAGGGAATAAGTAATTTTGGTAAATTTCTATTTTTCACTTTCGTCTAGTCATATTTCCTTATTGGCTACAGTGGCAAAGCGGACAGTAATAGTTCAAGTGCTACCAAGGAATAGTCCTGAAAAAACTGAAGCGGGACCCCAAACCCAATCTGAAATACTTGTTTTGAAAAGCAACGTATCCACTCATGCTGTTTTCCATTCCATCGTACAAAAACGATCATTTCAGGAAGGAGAATGGGACAGGTTCTGAGAACCAATCTCTTCAGTTTATTCATTGGCTTTATTAACGGTGAGTAACAGGTAGTGTCGCATGTTATTCCCCTTCACATGCTCATGCTCAATAAGCAGTGCTTGCGAATCTTCTAATTTTACTGCTGGCTGAATAGCCCTTGTATTGATTTGAGGAACCTGCAATGAAGTCTTCTTTCCTTTGATGGTTATGGGAAAAGTATCGACAGCTTTAATACGACCGCGAACATATTTTACATGAAGAAGAATCGACTGATCTTCATTGATACTTGTTCTCAATGTGATTTCGGTTCCCACATAGCGAGGTTTGAGTTCAACTGCACCGGTCGAGGAAAGAACGGGTATAAGCGGATGCTGACCTTTATCAACCAGCAATGCTTTTTGACCATTAAGCAATGTTGCCTGGGGAGCAAACAGAATATCGGCATCTTTATCCTTTTGAGCAGAAAGAATGAATCGATGCCATTGTTTTTTGGTTAGCAAAGCCGTTCGAATAGGAAAGGCTTTCACAGATTCAGGCAATTCAGCAGGAGCTGGTTCTCCAATTTTCTCAATCTCCTTACCTCTAACGACCGATGGTGGCAATTCATCTGTTTTCCTTTCACTCCACTTAATGCCAAGAGATTCCGCAATGTTTGTCTGGGCGGAAAAGAAAATGGGAGCAGTCGTAATCTGGTATCGTCCACTTTCCCGATAAGCATTTAGTCGTTTACCTATCTCTTCATGAACTGATTGCGGAGTACGAATGACTATGCTGAGTGTTGGTTGATTGAAGCGAATCGCTGCCCGGTTCACTTTCTCTTTGGATGTTATTTCAGAATGTACATCAATTTTGTACTTCTTCAAAAGTTTCTCTTCCAGCCTGTCAGGAGGTAACATCGAAATAAAAACCTGTTCGATATCCTGCAGCAATGTATCTAAGGGAATGGCAGGTGGAATATAGATTCCCGCTGCTTCTGCTTTTGCTCGATCTTCTTCCGACATTGGCACAATAAGGTCAGCAATACTGTAGACCTGAACTACTATTTTTTCGGAATTATCGATTTTTTCATGAGTATAGAAATATTTCGGTTCGTTTTCACCGGAAGCTGACTGCTGAACTTGAAGCTTGTTTTGCTCTGCCGGTTCTTTCGCGTTGGTTAAACCGCAGACTGCAATCAACAGAATCAATGCCATAGCGATGAATGTATTGACGGGGTGCCGTTTGAAGGTGGAGCGGCGTAGTGCGTGTAAGCGGTTGGAGATTTTTCTTTTGCGAAATGAACTCGAAAATAATCCCAGAATCGAAACGGGAAGCCTCACTTGCCAGCGGGGGGCAACATCTGGGCGTTGAGCCAATGTGAGTAACAATTCGCTGTACTGCGAGCAATAATCTCGCTTCCCTTTTTCATCAGATGGGCTACTCATCCAACGCAGCACCATTGCATCGCATGTCTGTTCGCGAAGGTTGCAATATCGAGAAGTCGCAAGCCAATAAATCGGATTCCACCAGTGCAGCAGACGCAGCGAAAACAATCCCCAGTTGATCGCAACATCCCGCCGTCGAACGTGCGCCAGTTCATGCAGCATAATCAGTTTGAGTTGCTCATCATTCAATTCAGCCACATCGCTCGGCAACAATAACCGGGGACGTATTGCTCCCATAATCGAAGGTTGTGCAACATGGTCAAACAGAATAACAGGGATCGGGCGACGAATACCAACTTGCTCACAACACGAATTCCATAACGAAAGCAGACGCTCATCTTTCGAAACCGGTGTTTGTTTTACTTGCCGGGTGAATCGCCAGTGTGTGATTAACATGCGAAAAAGGATCAACATCGAAACAACAAGCCAGATCAATGCCGAATAACGAAACTCGACAATGCCTATAAGTGATGCTTCAAGCACTGAAAATAATGAATGAGAAAGAGATTCAAGCATTCCAACTTCAGGAACAGTTGCCTCGACTGGTTTAGAAATAATTTTCCCTTCCGGCCATTGATGACTCTCCAGGTTTGAGGAACCGGCAGTTGCATACGCATCCCGAAGCACAATGGTTTCTTGAACTTCCACTTCAGACGGTTTGAAAAGAGTTTGAAAACTGACCACACTTTCCGGAACAAGCGGCATCGCCAGACGAAGAAGCACCAGCCCCCACAGAAAGCCCATTTGCCTGGAGGTCAACCAACGGCGAGCCAATAAATTAACCACCAACACGACAGCGGCAACAAGACTGGTCGCCATCGCTAAATAGATACCCAGAATAATCGCGAATTCCTGAAAGCTGGCGGAGCATTCCCAAGCACTAATAAATCCATTCATTTTTGAGCCTCCTTTTTATCGAGAATATAGCGAAGATCAGCGATTTCTTCCGCAGAGAGTTTTGTGTTTTTCATAAAATGAGCAAGTAGCGGAGCCGGTTCGCTTTCGAAGACACGCTGCAAAAAAGAACGACTTGCCTGCTTCACGCAATCAGCACGGCGAACGCGAGACCGATAAACATAACGGTTCCCCTGCTTTTCAAAGGTCAGCACTTCCTTTTTCACCAGACGATGCAGCATCGTCTTAATTGTCGCAGCAGCCCAGTCGGCTTGATGATCAGCCAGTTGGGCGACAATCTCCTGAGAGGTCAGCGGCTGCCCCTCCCAGACCACATTCATCACCTGCCACTCAGCATCAGATATAGAAACATGAGCCATCTCAAAATCCTTTCTTTAATCGTTTACAGATGTAATTAACTACAATTGTAAACGGCGTCAAGAGGAATTTCGATATTTTTCAGTACCGTAGGTCAGGCTGTGCCTGACGAAATCAGTGATGGTTCTTTATTGATTCTATTTTTAGAATTGCTGACGTTTAATGCTGCAACAAAAACGCTGATCCATTAACGCCGTAACAATGTCAGGCACAGCCTGACCTACGCTACTACAACGTTAAAGTCGATCCCGTCAGCCTGCGAAAGCTGATCGCGTGGGTCGATACGATGTGCCCGTATCGAGGCGACGAAGAAGTCAGACAAATTGAAGATCCCGACTTCCAGGGCATCGACTGGCTCTCCATCCGCCCCGAAGTAAAAAACGCCCCAACAATTCAACGCCCCGGCCCCGTTGATTAAATGTTAAGACCGATTGTAAAGATGAAGCAGTAGAGTGCGTTGTAACGCACCCTACGGCTAAAGGCCATAATCACCATCTTCAATATTGACAGAAAAATCAATTCTCACCTCTAAAATTCGGGATTTCGAATTATAGCTTTTTTTTGAATAAGATTCGCATTTCTCTTGCAGAAATCATTCATGTCAATTAGTCTGAATGCGGGGTGCATGTGCATTCGTAATAAATCCCCTTTCCACTCATTTCTTTTTCTAACTGTAGGAGGTTCCCTATGTCTTTTCGTATGTCTGAAAGTAAATCGCGTGGATTTACACTGATTGAATTGCTGGTGGTCATCGCGATCATCGCCATCCTCGTTGCCCTGCTGCTCCCGGCAGTTCAACAAGCACGCGAAGCAGCTCGCAGATCGTCCTGCAAAAATAACCTGAAACAGCTGGGGCTGGCTTTGCATAACTATCACGATACGCACAGGGTGCTTCCTGCAGGTGTCACTGCGTGCATTACTTTAGTTAATTATCGCGACAGATGCTGGGAAGGTTGGAGCGGTCTTGCGATGCTTCTTCCCATGGTTGAGCAGGCACCAATGTATGACCAGATTAACTTTAATCTTTATTGGAATTCCGGTAGCGCAACATCAGGGAACAGGCAGTACACAAATGCGAAAATCCCCACCTTTTTATGCCCCAGTGATCCAATGGCGGGCGGTCGTCCACAATCTAATGCCGGGCCATTTAGTTACTGCCTTTCAAATGGACCAACAGCGCGGTGGTCAGCCGGGAATGCCTCACCAGGCCCTTTCACTTTCAGGTCTGCCAAAAGACTGAATGATGCTAAGGATGGAACAACGAACACAATAATGATGGCAGAAGTCAAAATCGCCGACAACACTGAAAAGCGTGATAATACTTATCGTGTTCATACTGCAGGAGTCCCGGTTTCTCCTATTGGTGGCGTTAATGGCGTTTGGGAATTCGATGCTGTCCAGGCGGATATTGACGCGCTTAATACTTATTACAATGCATGTAGGGCGTCTTGGGACACAGTGGCTCATCAAGGAGAGAATGATGACACAAACAGATTCTGGGCAAGTGGACGAGGCGCATGGGGACCGTTTGTTAACACACTGATGCCCCCCAACCAAAAAGGTCCGCATTGCGATAATGATGGTTCTGTAACAGAGATACGGATTAAGAACGCGAACAGCTACCATACTGGTGGCGTTCAGGTTGTTATGATGGATGGGTCTGTGAAATTTATCAGCGAAAACGTTGACCACAGGGTCTGGATTGCTTCCGGTACGATCAGTGGTGGGGAAATAATCTCCCTCAATGAATAGTTTTTATTCGATCTGTTTTTTGTGAACATCCGGGATAAGACATTGTTTTATCCCGGTCTATCTTGGATAGTGAGGCGACGATGTTGAATAAATTTGGAGCGTTTCTTTTAGTCACTCTTCTTGTTTTCTTTACTCCTGGTTGTGGTAATGATCATACTGCTCCTCCAAGCGCTGGTGACAGTGACGACACAACAGTTACTGGAGAAGACGAAGCTTCCGAAAAAGCAATACCCAATAGTGGGGAGTAAAGATATTGTTGGTGCAGAGAATTGGAATAATAAAATCTGCCTGCTTCTTATGTGAAGCCCTCATGTTGCGAGTTTGATCGGATGCTCACACGGTATCGCTTCTCTTTTTTTGTGGGTATCTTTTCTGTCATACTTCTTTTTTCCCTCAATTGCTTCCGAGTGATTGAAGTTTCACCTATCCATGTGGTGAATCAACGAACGGGGTGGGCGAAGGAGAAAAGCTGTGAGGCATGCCATATCGAGGCGGATCATTTCGCTTTGACGGGGCATGCTCAAACGATGAGCCCTGCTCATTCTGAGGCTTCTTGGGAGCTATTGGCCCAGCTTGAAAAATTTCCTGGTGCTGCTTCAGATAACGTGCGGATTGAAAAGCGTGGTGATCAGGTTTACGCTGTTCATACCGATGAAGGTACTTCGCAGGAAATTCGCCTCGACTGGTGTTTTGGTTCTGGTTTGCATGCTCGCACCTGGCTGGGCATTCTCGGGGATAGTTGGGGAGCAACCGACCAGGTCGAATTTCGTTGGACCTGGTATCACCAAATAGAAGGCTTCGACCTGACACCTGGACAACCGGAAAAGAACTTGCCGGGTTATTTTGGTCATCTGGGGTTGCTATACGACCATCCGAAAACCCGCAGATGTTTTGCCTGCCATGCGACTCGTTTACCGATTGATGAGGGGCGTGTTGATTATTCGCAGATCATTCCGGGAGTACAATGCCAGCGCTGTCATGGTCCGCAAAAAGAGCATGTCGATACCGATGGGTATGTGATCGAGCATTCGTGGAACGGAATTGATCATGTTGAATCGGTCAATCGTTGTGCCCAATGCCATCGACGTGCGGAGGAAATGGAAAATGAAGATATCGTTCCGGAGAATAAATTCCTGGCTCGTTTTCAACCGATTGGCTTAACGCACTCAGCTTGCTTCAATTCGGAAAAGATGACCTGTATCATTTGTCACGACCCCCATCTACCTTTAGGTCAGCAAAAGCTGGATGGAATTTGGCAATGTATTCAATGCCACGATGGAACGCCAGAAAAGCATGGTTTGTGTGGTGCAGGGCAGAAAGAGAACTGCATCAGTTGTCACATGCCCAAGGTCACGGGGGATGTCCCGGTAGCGTTTACTGACCATTGGATTCGAGTACGAACCGATACAGAAGCAGACAAAACAGATGGCAGCAACAATGAGTAATACGCCTGAAGAAAAACCTGCGGCAGCAAAGTTGGGGCGTTTCACCTGGCGAACATTTCTGCTCTTCTGGTTACTTTCACTATTATTGCTCTGCAGCTCTTCCCGCTTGCCGGGCGAGAAAGTGAGAATTCTGGATGCCCGTCACGAAGTTGCTTTGTTATCGAATACCGAATGGGTCGTTCCTGCCTTGAAGTGGGATGTTGCCAATGTTCTGGCTGAAATACCTTACTGGTTCTTTGCGGTCGCTGGCTCTTTGTTGATTTCGTTACTGGCATGGTCGCATATTTCTCGAACCTCACTGCCTGTCATTTTATTGCTTATCTTTGGGCTTTCCTTGAAGCTGCAACCTGAGTATCTAATACCGGGAGTCATCCTGTTAGTGATGATTCAAATTTTGAATCATCATTACAAGCAGCAATCACAACGATGGAAAATACTCCTTGTCGCAGCAGTTGGAATAGCCCTGAGCGTGCTACTGACAATCGAATTTGGTTTTATCGCCTTATACTGCTTCCTGATGCTAATGCCCGATTTCATTCAGCATGGATCGCAGAAATTAAACTTCAGCTTGCCAATAGCTGCTCTTTTCGTTGTCGCCATCGGAACTCAGGTGACCGGTTTTTTCCCGACAGCTTTTCGTCCTCTCAGTTGGTTGACGTCTCCTTACAGCAGCCAGTTGCTTCCTTCGACCAGAAGTCTTTATTATGTTGGGCATGCTACCATTGCCGATGGTCTGCTTGTGCTGTTTCTCCTTTATTTTCTTTTGAAAACAGTTTCCAATAAAAAAACATTCTTTTTCCCTCTGTTACTATTTCCACTGGGCGTGGCCTGTACCCATTATTTGTGGCTGACTGCATTTTCAATAGCTGCCGGCCCGAAACCGGAAAAATCGTTCGAGCTGCCCTCACGGACAAACGTTCTTATTCTTTCTGGATGTTTACTGTTCGGTGCGATTCAATTTGCGTCGAACGCAGGTTCCTATACCGATGCCTTATTGGGGGATGCGACATCCAACCGGTATATCGATCCGGCAAAGTGGAGTTGCCGAGGTCGTGTGATGCTGATGGATCTTGAACAATCCAATCAATGGCAATCAGAATCGATTCAACGAAAATATACTTTATTATTAGATGATCGATGGGAAACCTGTAGCGCCTTTTATCCACAGTATGCACGATTCAGCCGTGATCTGAACGAAGGACGAGCCGATAGTTATCTGCTTTCAGATGATTCATGGGGAGGTTATAAGCGTGGAATTAAAGCCTGGTCCCCTTCTTTGTTGGTGACAAGTTCTCAAAATCTGCAAGATATCAGACGGTTATCTTTAAGCCCGCACTGGAGCCTGCTGGGAATTGATTCACAGCGAACTATTTTTGGACTCAAGCAAGATCGAACCACCCTGCGGCAAGCCCAGCAAGCTTATTCCTTGTTAACGCACCTTGAATGGCCTCGCGGAAATCCGAACTTACTCCCTGAAAATACCATCCAGGCAACGACCTGGAAAGATTCTCTGCAAGTTTCGAAAGTGCTTTGCGCAATGCGATTTCCCTATGCTGCGTTACGTTATTTACCTGCTGAGAATGGTATTCAAAGTGATAAGCAAAAAACATGGTGCCTGCTTGAAATTTCGCATCGGGTTTCTCGGCACACAGGTGAAGCCTCGTTACTTGACCAATACCGCGCGATCCGTGGAATATTGCGTTCGTGCAGTCAGAAGAGTTGGCCTGCAGAGGAACTTCTCCGAGCGGCGCAAAGTCTGGAAATTCTTTCTGCCCATGCAGTCGCCTCTCAACTTGCTCAGAAAGCATTGGATGTACGCTGGCCTTACTCTTTGAATTCCATCAAACAACGACAAGCGAATATCATCATCGAAAACAGTAAGAAGCTGCGTTCAAACAATAAAACAAATTTGGCAAGTCAACAAACATCGCCTGAATCAAAACTTCGTGAAGCATTAAAACAAGGCGACGAAGAAGTTGCGAATCAACAATTATTATTACTGGCTGAACATCGCCGTGCTTACTATGCGTTTTTAATTTCTTCCCCCAATCGTCAACCCACCCAATTGTATGTCGAGTTAAATCAACTGCTGGTGGAAAAAAGAATCCCTCAGAACTTTCGAGCGGAAGCCTGGTTCTATCTGGGATGCCTGGCTTTAGAAGCGGGAGATACACAATCGACGATAGCCGCGATGCAGGAGAGTAAAAAACTCGCTCCCAACTCTGCGTATGAACCAATCAGAGAATTATACCTACGGCAATTGGGCCGGTGATGTGCTGTGCAGCCGGGTAGAGGCTGCTGTGCGGACCGATTTCGGATTGAGTTCTTCGCTATAATAGCTACTTCATGTAGCACGTCATCAATGGTCTGCACAGCGGACCCTACTTGCTACGCAGGTGTATTATTCCTGCATCCAATCTTGTAGTGCCTTGACTTTTGGGGCGGGGTTTGAGGCGAAGGCTTCTACTGCTTTGATGACAGCCAGACAACCGGGGAGCGTCGTGACACAGGGGACGCCGTAGGCGACTGAGGCGGCTCGGATGCGGCCTTCGTCTGTTTTCGGTCCTCGCTTACTTGGTGTGTTGAAGATGAAACTGATCTCGCCGTTGGCCATGAAGTCGAGCAGGTTCGGACGTCCTTCCTGTACTTTCTTGACCACTTCCACAGGAACACCAGCCTCTTTTAATGACTGGGCAGTTCCCGAAGTTGCGATCAACTGGAAGCCGAGTTCGGTTAACCTTTTTGCTGGTTCAAGAACTCGATCTTTGAAATTACCCGCCATGCTGATGAAGATTTTTCCTGATGTCGGAATGGACGACCCGGCTGCAATTTGGCTTTTCGCGAACGCGTTTGCAAAGGTTTCATCAATCCCCATCACTTCCCCCGTGGAAAGCATTTCCGGTCCCAGGACGATATCGACACCCTGAAAACGCGAGAACGGAAAGACGGCTTCTTTGACGGACGTAAACTTCGGCCAGATTTCCTCTGTGACTCCCTGCTCTTTCAACGAAACCCCAGCCATTACTTTGGCTGCGATCCGCGGCAGCGATCTGCCGGTTGCTTTGGAAACAAACGGAGCGGTTCGAGACGCTCTGGGATTTACTTCGAGTACGTACACAACATCTTTGCCTTGTTCCTGCTTGACCGCAAATTGGATATTCATCAAACCGCGAACTTGTAGTTCGCCTGCCAGTGCGTGTGTTGCATCGCGAATTTCGTCAATGGTTTGTTCACAAAGTGAATGGGGCGGAATCGCACAGGCGGAATCGCCGGAGTGAATTCCCGCTTCTTCGATATGTTCCATGATGCCGCCGACGACGGTTGTTTCGCCATCGGAAATGGCATCAACATCGACTTCAATCGCATCCTGCAGAAACTTATCGACTAACACCGGACGATCTGGCGAGGCATCGACCGCTTCGCTCATATATTTAATGAGAGCCGCTTCCTCATAACAGATTTGCATCGCCCGACCGCCGAGTACGTAACTGGGACGCACCAGAACCGGATAGCCGATCCGACTCGCCTGCGAGCAAGCCCCTTCGACATCGATCGCGATTCCGTTGGGCGGTTGTTTCAATTTGAGATTGTCCAGTATTTCCTGAAAGCGTTCCCGGTCTTCGGCTGCGTCGATCATATCGGGAGATGTTCCGATAATCGGCACGCCGGCTGCTTCAAGTCCGCGAGCAAGATTGAGCGGCGTTTGACCACCGAACTGCACGATCACGCCATCAGGTTCAATGCGATCACAAATGTTAAGAACATCTTCGAGAGTCAACGGCTCGAAAAAGAGTAAATCGGATGTATCGTAATCTGTCGAAACCGTTTCAGGATTCGAGTTGACCATAATACTTTCGATGCCCAATTCTTCGAGAGCAAACGATGCCTGGCAGCAACAGTAATCGAATTCGATTCCCTGCCCGATCCGGTTCGGTCCGCCCCCCAAAATGATAATCCGGCGAGGCTTTTCGGGCTTGCGTGCAGGTGATTCATCTTCCTGCTCGTAAGTGGAATAAAAGTAAGGCGTGTAGGCTTCGAACTCTGCCGCACAGGTATCAACTTGCTTGAAAACGGCTTCAATTCCCTCTTTTTTTCGATGTTCCCTCACTTGCAATTGCGAGACATTCCACCAGAAGCCGAGTTGCTGATCGGAAAAACCTTCTCGTTTTGCCCGGTAGAGAAGTTCACGGGGGGCGTCTTCCAGGTTGGAATAACTTCGCAATTCTTTTTCGGTCGCAATCAACTCATCGAGATGCCTGAGGAACCAGAAATCAATTTTTGTTAACTTGTAAATTTCATCAATCGTCATCCCGGCTAGCAATGCGTAGCGCAGATAAATGACGCGGTGTTCATTGGGAATTGAAAGCTTCCTGCGAATCTGTTCGATTGTCGGTTGTGAATCAGATTCCCAGAGATCTTTTTTCCCTCCTCCAAAACCGAAGTGGCCCACTTCCAGACCGCGCATCGCTTTTTGAAACGATTCTTTGAATGTGCGTCCGATGGCCATTGTTTCGCCAACCGACTTCATCTGCACGGTTAATTCTGAATTGGCATCCGGGAATTTTTCAAATGTCCAGCGAGGATATTTCGTGACAACGTAATCGATGGAAGGCTCGAAACAGGCGAGCGTTTCGCGTGTGATGTCGTTCGGGATTTCATCCAACGTGTACCCGACTGCCAGCTTGGCAGCGATTTTTGCAATCGGAAAACCGGTCGCTTTGGAAGCCAAGGCGCTCGAACGACTCACACGGGGATTCATTTCGATAATTGTCATACGCCCGGTTTCAGGCTGCACCGCAAATTGCACATTCGAGCCGCCCGTTTCGACGCCAATTTCTCTCATGCAGGCAAACGTCGCATCCCGCATCCGTTGATATTCTTTATCACTCAACGTTTGAGCCGGTGCAACAGTAATGGAATCGCCCGTGTGAATTCCCATCGGATCGAAGTTTTCAATCGCACAGATGACGACACAGTTATCGTTTTTATCCCGCATCACCTCCATCTCGTACTCTTTCCAGCCGAGCAGCGATTCTTCAACAAGAACCTCGCCCACGGGAGAAAGTTGAATTCCCTTGCGAACAACTTCATCGTATTCTTCACGATTGTAAGCGACTCCGCCACCGGTTCCGCCAAGTGTAAAACTGGCACGCACAATCAAAGGGAGTCCCAGGTTCTCCAAAGCTTCGCGGGCCTGATCCATATTATGAACAACTGCACTTCGTGGAACATCCAGCCCGATTTTTATCATCGCTTCCTTGAAGGCATCTCTCGCTTCCGCTTTGACGATAACATCTGCCTTGGCACCAATCATTTCGACGCCATATTTTTCAAATACACCACGGCGATACAATTCCATCGCGGTGTTCAAGCCAGTCTGACCGCCCAACGTTGGCAGGACCGCATCCGGGCGTTCCTTGGCGATAATTTCCTCGATATATTCACAGGTAATCGGTTCTATATAGGTGCGATCAGCCGTGTCAGGGTCAGTCATAATTGTTGCCGGGTTCGAGTTGACCAAGACAACTTCATACCCGGCTTCCCGCAATGCCTTGCAAGCCTGGGTTCCTGAATAATCGAATTCACAGGCCTGCCCAATTACAATAGGACCAGAACCAATGATCATAATTTTATGTAAATCGTCGCGACGTGGCACGGAAGGTGTACCTCTTCTGTAAGTCTCTAATGTCATAAAACAGCCCTATCGTCGTGAAGATTATCAAAAATCACGAAAATGGGCGCAAAATCTCAGCAAGGTTAACACGCTTTTCAATAGATTCAAGCCAAGCAGATGCAATTAAAACTGCTAGCCACCATTTCGCAATAATTTCTACCAAAGAAAACCAGCAACCATCAACAAAGAAGCATGACTGATCGTATTTTATTAACCTGAGACTCACTCAATGACAGGTGACTATTGCCAAACTTCCGAATCGATGCAGGACGTTTTTCATTGCTTTCCAATGATCAAATTATCAAAACACCAAAAGTGTTACCTATCAAATACTGCTTGCCGCACTATGGACTGATGTGAGTTCTTGCGATACCATCAAAAGTCACATTCCAATCACTTTTCTTTTTCAACACTTAGGTCAGGTACTCCTATGCGAATGATTTCTGGTGCCATTTTACTGCTGGGAGCAGAACAGGCTTTTTCACATTCTTTGTCGATCGGCTTTCCCAATGCTCAAATGGCTCAGGAAGTTTTATATCCTGTCAGCCTGCTCCTGCTTGTCTTTGGACTGATTCTGTTGACTTGGGGACTTATTGCAGGAGAATTTCAGCACATCAAGAGTCAAGAAAAAGCCAAGACTGAAAATAAATGATTATTCATGTAAAAATATAAGAATGCAGAGTGTACAATTTGACAAATGCGGGAAATCCATGTATAAACACTACTTGATTGAATCTTCTGTTCAATTGCTCTTTGGTCTATCTTCAATCCTTTTCGGGACTTTTTACTAAAGGAGATGCTTATGTCTAGATTATCTACCAATAGGCGCGGATTTACGTTAATTGAATTGCTGGTGGTCATCGCGATCATCGCAATCCTGGTGGCTTTATTGCTACCCGCTGTCCAACAGGCGAGGGAGGCTGCCAGGCGGTCTTCATGCAAAAACAACCTCAAACAATGGGGACTGGCTTTGCATAACTACCACGATGTGCATACGGTTTTCCCAATGGGAGTAACAAACCAGAATGGCTGGGGGGTTTCCTTCTACGCAGGCCTGCTGCCTTACGTGGAACAGGCACCTCTTTTTGATCGTCTTTCGTTTAACGGATCTCATCCAGGTTGGACAGGATCGGGAACCGGTGCTGCTATCAATGGCCCCGCAGCCAACGGCAACAGTATTGCGGTGATGCAGTGTCCTTCTAGCCCGATGGATAAACTGGTCAGTGCCGGGGGCGGTTTTTTGATTGATTCTCCTTCCTACGTCGGGATTGCCGGCGCTGTGGATGAAGACCGAATTAGCTCAACGACACCTACTGTCGATACTGATGGATTTTCAGAACTTCGTCAGATAACTGGTGCAAATTGCTGTACTGCCGGCAAAACTAATACCGGCTTCCACTCTGGTGGTGGAATGCTGGTCTCAAATAATTCTATTTCCATCGCCAAGGCAAAAGATGGTACTTCATCTACAATAATAATGGCAGAGACCTCGAACTGGGCCTTTGATGCAGCCGGTAACAAGGTAGATATTCGAGGTGGAACTCCTCATGGCTGGCTCATGGGAACGGACGGTGGTGGTCGGACAACAGGCTGGAATGGACCTACCAATCGAAAATTCAACATAACTACTGTCCGGTATCCTCCGGGAACCACTGACTACACATTGCCTGGTGTAGATTCAAATCATGGCCCGAATAATCCATTAAATTCACCTCATACAGGAGGCGTTCAAGTTGTTTTTGTGGATGGTCATGTTGGCTTTATCAGTGATAATGTCAATCTTCCAACTCTGAAACTTCTTTGTACCCGAGATGATGGTCGAGTTGTTGGTGAATTTTAATAACTAGCCAGTGCTGCAAGCAGCACTGGCTGTGAGACAAAACCTTCCTGTTACTACTATGATAACAAGAAGGTTTTTTATTTGCTTTTTTTATATTAACAACTCTGTATCCCACGAAGGAGATAGATGTGCAACATCGATTGATTCACTTGGCAGTTTACACAGCAATACTTGGTATGATGATTGGATGTGGTGGCGATGATGGAAGCTACCAGGGAGCAACGGGTACTGTTTCGGGTGTCGTAAAAATCGACGGCAAACCATTGACTGAAAAGGCGACTGTGACGTTTTTCTCTAAAGAAGGTTTCGCTGCCACCGGGCAGACCGATAGCTCTGGAAAATTCACACTCAAGTATAAACAAAGCTCGGATATTCCTGTTGGTAAATACGCAGTTGCTGTGATGCCCGCAGCAGGGGCCGCCTCTTCTGATCCCAAAGATTTTATGGATAAAGAATCTGGAGAGACCAAAGTTGTAGAAGCCAAAACTGCAATTCCCAAAAAAGTTCAAAGCCCGGGGGGCAGTGGAATTACAAAGGAAGTTAAAGAAGGCGAACAAACAATTGATATCGAGATTTAATTGTTTACGATCACTTGAATAATAGAGACATAACTCAGTTCCAGTCCTCTAATTACGAATGGAATTATCCAGCAAGGTCTCATTTCCCTGCTGGATAATCCAATGTCTGTTGACATCAATATTTTCGAACTGTGATTTTTGTCCATCAATCCAATCGACTTCAATTTTGTCTATGAATGAACTCTCTCCCAGGCCAAAAATGAGTTGCTTTTCGTTGCAGGTTTCGTAACCGTTTCCTGCGGTCAATTGTTGAGTCCATGTTTTTCCAGATGCGTACACTCGAACTGTTGTCCCTATTGGCTCCCGCGCACAACTGGTGCCGATTAGCTTCAACGAAATAAAGTGTCCCGTTTTTTGCGTTGTGTTGGTTAACAAGGCGAATGGTGCATCGAGATGCGAAATGATCACATCTTGCTTTCCGTCCCGGTTCCAGTCTAGAACGGCGAGTCCTCGCCCAAGGCCTTTTTGATCAAAAAATGGTCCTAACTTTTCAGGCGAAATTTCGTTGAATTTACCGCCCAGGTTTTTGAAAAACTGTGCCTGCATCAAGTCTGGTTCTCCCGTGGCAAATGTGCGGTCAACGTGTCCATTGGTCACAATAATATCGAGGTAACCATCCAGATCCGCATCGATAAACTGCGCACCAAACCCCAACATGTAATAGCCGGAATCCTGGAGATTCGTCATGCGGGTTGCATCGGTGAACAGCCCTAAATCGTCCTGCAGATAAAGAGTATTGG
>Ga0316208_1002146_pt1 | contig 16626 bp, 15 predicted proteins | sample 3monopyrite_MG_FD_204944 | JGI IMG/M metagenome (GOLD analysis project Ga0316208, IMG submission 204944) | Microbial mat bacterial communities from mineral coupon in-situ incubated in ocean water Damariscotta River, Maine, United States -... | ecosystem: Environmental > Aquatic > Marine >...
ATTATATCAGGAAATTAGTCTTTTGATTTTGAATCAAGAAGAAGCAATGAAAACTGATTGACGATTAGAAAGAAAATAGAAAGGGCTAAAGTGATGAGAAAACTTTCAGCCAACCTTCCCAATTCAAAATTCCATGGTAAATCTACAAACCTGAAAATGCTCAGAAACAGAACGAACATTGTCAAAACGTTATAAATGAAGAGTTTTTTTAAGTATTGTTTTCGTTTAGATATTGCCAAGAAAAGAGATAAAACAATGTAAAGTGCAATTGCACTTTGAAGCCAGAATTTTATTGAGTCCATTTACTTTATTTTCTAATTAGAATTCTAATATTATCAAAGAAATTATTACTGATGAAATTAACAAAAAAATTTAATGAGGAAATTAGTTTCACTAATAAATGGTTAGGATTTGTCTATTGGGATTGAGGTGAAGAAAACCAGAATTTTATTTCTCCGTAAATATTTCTTTTAGGAAAGAATTAGTGAATAAAAGAATAACATCCTTTAAAGTAATCAACAAAAAAGGAGAGCAATTGCTCTCCTTTTTTTATATAGGTGTGTAAATCTTATTTAGCAGCTTTAGAGCGTGTTCTTCTTTTTGGCTTTTCTTCAACCACCTCTTCTATGCCGGCCATTTTAGGGTCAATTAAAATTCTACCACAATGTTCGCACACAATCACTTTTTTGTGAGAGTTAATGTCCAATTGTCGTTGTGGTGGAATCTTGTTAAAACAACCACCACATGCATTTCGTTCTACAGGAACAACGGCCAATCCATTGCGGGCATTGTCTCTAATTCTTTTGTAAGCTGCAAGTAATCGGTCTTCAATTACTTTCTGTGCCTTTTCTGACTTTTTAAGCAGCTCTTTTTCTTCTTTCTCCGTTTCTGCGATGATTTCATCCAATTCGTTCTTCTTTACATCCAACTCCTCAGAAGTAATTTTGAGCTTTTCTTTTGCTTCATCTGCAACATCCTTTTTATCTTCTATCTTGGCTTTGTATTCATTGATGCGTTTTTCTGCCAATTCAATTTCTAAGTTTTGAAACTCAATTTCTTTCGACAAAGAATCAAATTCTCTATTGTTGCGAACATTGTTTTGTTGTTCTAGATATTTTTTGATCATGGCCTTGCTTTCCTCAATTGAGTTTTTCTTTGCAGAAATATCACTCTCAAATGAGGCGGTCATTTCATCCAATTTGGATACTCTTGTTTCCAAACCTGCGAATTCATCTTCCAAGTCTTGGACTTCTAGTGGCAATTCACCACGTACAGTTCTAATTTTGTCGATTTTAGAATCGATCACTTGAAGGTCGTAAAGGGCTTGTAATCTTTCTTCAACAGAAGCCTCTGTTGCATTTGCTTTCTTCGCCATGATTATGCGTAATTAATTGGATTCGTATTTACTTTGGACAAATAGGTGGCAAAATTAGGAATTTTTTTCTGAAGAAATTCTTGCAAAAGCTGTGGTGTAAACTGCTCACTTTCATAATGTCCTATGTCCATAATGCAGATATTATCCTCTGCATCAAAAAATTGATGATACTTAAAATCACCCGTAATGAAAACGTCAGCTTTTGCCTTTATGGCATCCGACAAAAGAAAACTGCCAGAACCGCCACACAATGCAACACGTTTCACACTGTCGCTCGTAAATTTTGTATGGCGCACTACCGCAACATTCATTTCCTTTTTGAGCATTGATATGAAATCATTGAGGGGCATGGCCTGAGTATACTCAGCCAACCAGCCACTTCCCACTTGTTTCCATTCAATTTCTGTGGAGTATATGTCGTAGGCTACCTCTTCGTAAGGATGATAGTTATTCAGAACCTCAAGTAATTTTCCTTCAAGGTAAAAAGGGAAAACAGTTTCTACCCGCAATTCGTCCTCATAATGCAATTCCCCTTTTTTACCACGATTGGGTGTGCTTTTTTGTCCAGCTCTAAAATTACCTTTTCCTTCTAACTCAAAACTGCAACAATCATATTCACCAATTACACCAGCACCCACTTTAAATATTTCAGATTTAATTTGCTTTGAAGCCTCTCTAGGACAGAAAAAGACTAATTTTTTCAAGAGTCCTTTTTTTGGTCGAAGTACTTTACCTTTCATCAAACCTAACTTTTCAGCTATCTTCAAATTAACTCCTTCAGCGATGTTGTCTAAATTGGTGTGAATCGCATAGAGTGCAATGTTGTGCTGTATGGCTTTGATCAAAGTACGTTCAATGTAATTTTTCCCATTCAATTTCTTGATGCCACCAAAGACGATTGGGTGATGTGCAATTATTAGTTGGCAGTTGTTCTTGATGGCTTCTTCAACCACATCTTCAGTGCAATCCAAGCTGATTAAGGCTTGGTGAACCTCTATGCCCGAATTTCCAAAAAGCAACCCAGAATTGTCGTAGGCTTCTTGCAGTGATGGCGGTGCCCAAGTTTCAATGGCATCTATTATTTCTTTGAGTATCATTTATAAAGAAGGTGTTTTATTTGCTAAAATTAAGCCATAATAAAAGATGTGTTTCGTAACTTCGAAAGTTAAAGATTAGAAGGGATTTGAACACAGCTTTAAAAATTCTTTTACTGCCTTTTTCGTTCATTTATTATTTGGTGGTCAGCATCAGGAATTTCGCTTATACAAACGGAATCCTGGAGTCAAAATCGTACCATTTTCCCAACATTGTCATTGGCAATTTAAGTGTTGGTGGAACTGGGAAAACACCACACATTGAATATTTAATACGTTTGCTTGAATCCAAGCAATCAATTGCTACCCTAAGTAGAGGTTATGGCAGGAAAACTAAAGGATTTCGTATTGCATCTGAAATTGACAATGCAGATACTCTAGGCGATGAGCCCTTTCAAATCAAACAGAAATTTCCCAATATAACTGTTGCAGTTGATGAGAATCGTTGCCATGGTATCGAAGAATTGAAAGCACAAGAGAAATCACCAGAGGTAATATTGTTAGACGATGCATTTCAGCACAGAAGGCTGAATGCTGGCTTAAAGATTTTACTTACGGATTACAGTAAGCTATACATCAATGACCTTTTGCTTCCATCTGGTCGTTTAAGAGAGCCAAGAAAGGGAGCCAAGCGGGCAGACATCATTGTAGTCACCAAAAGTCCTTCGGTTCTCTCACCCCTTGAGATTAGAAGAATTGAGTCGCTCCTGAAACCTGCTTCCTATCAGAAGGTTTACTTTTCTACTTTCCATTATTCAGAATTAAAACCATTAAACGATCTTGGTCGTTCTCAGAATTTGAGTTTGAAATCACTCAATAAAATGGCAGTGCTTATGGTAACTGCCATTGCAAATCCAAACAATTTGGAATTGTACTTGAAACGTTACGCAAAGAATGTCAATGCCCTTTCATTTAAAGATCATCACTATTTTAAGTCAAAGGATTACGATTCAATGTTCAAGAAACTAGACCTCATGCTGGGGAATAAGAAATGCATCATTGTGACAGAAAAAGATGCAGTAAAAATGGATATTTCTCGTTTCGAAAACGTACCATTGTATGTACTTCCAGTGGAGGTTAGATTCCATGAAAATGGCATTGATTTTGACCAAGAAATAGTAGAGTATGTTAGATCATATACAAACGGCAACTGAATACATTAAGGGGTATTTGCCATCAAGTGTGCGCATTGCCATTGTCCTAGGGTCTGGTTTAGGAGACTTTGATCAAGAGATGGATGTCCATACTGCTTTGTCTTACAATGAGATTCCTTATTTCCCGCAATCTACTGTAGAGGGTCATGCTGGTCAATTGTTGATTGGTAAATTGTCTGACGTTCCTGTAATTGTGTTAAAGGGTCGCTTTCATTATTATGAAGGCTATGCGCTCAAACAAGCCACATTCCCAATACGTGTATTCCAACAATTGGGCATAAAGAACTTGTTGTTGTCTAATGCTTGTGGAGGCTTGAATCCTCAACAACAAATCGGTGATTTGATGATACTAGAAGATCATATGCACTTGTTTGCGGATAATCCATTGCGTGGCGTCAATGACGCTACGCTCGGTCCAAGGTTTCCTGACATGAGTCAACCCTACAACTTCAAATTAATTGAATTGGCAGAGCAAATTGGCCAACGCCACCATTTAAACTTAAAAAAAGGAGTTTATGCAGGCACCCCCGGCCCTAATTACGAGACCAAGGCAGAATACAAATATTTTCGATTTATAGGTGCAGATGCGGTGGGCATGTCTACAACACCAGAGACCATTGTGGCAGTACATGCTGGTATGAACGTCTTTGGCGTTTCTGTCATTGCTGATATGGGAGTAGAGGGGATGGTAGTAGAAATTTCTCACGATGAAGTGCAATCGGTTGCACAAAAATCTGCCCCCAAGTTGCGTTGTCTGTTCAGAGAATTGGTGAAAAGTATCGCTGCACAAGAATAAGAGCTTTCACCTTTGCTCAATGCGATAATTGGTAATTTTGGACACATGCTTTCAGAGGACATTTATGCACAATATGAGATCGTAGTAGGATTAGAGGTCCATGCTCAATTGCAAACCAAGAGTAAGGCCTACAGTAGTGATTCTGCAGCTTATGGGGCAATGCCTAATCACCAGGTGAGTCCAATTACCTTGGGACACCCTGGGACATTACCATTCTTCAATGCCCAAACGTTGGAGTTTGGTGTCCGACTTGGTTTGTCTGTTGGATCAAACATTACCTATGAAAATCAATTTGCCAGAAAAAATTATTTCTATGCGGATTTGCCGAAGGGCTATCAAATTACACAAGACAAAACTCCACTTTGTGTGGGTGGAAGCATTTCAATTTCTGGGAAAGATGGTCAAATAAAGAAAATTGGCATTACCAGAATACACATGGAAGAAGATTCTGGAAAAAGCATTCATGATTTAGATCCTTACAACACACTGATTGACTTAAATCGAGCCGGAGTTCCGCTTTTAGAAATTGTTTCTGAGCCAGACATTCGAAGTGCGCAAGAAGCATACAACTATTTGACAGAAGTTAGAAAATTGCTACGTTACTTAGACGTTTGTGATGGGAATATGGAAGAGGGGAGTATGCGTTGTGATGCCAATGTTTCAGTAAGAAAGAAAGGTGCAAAAGAATTTGGAGAGCGCACAGAAACTAAAAACTTGAATTCCATACGAAACGTTTTTCGAGCAATTGAATATGAGGCCAAAAGACAGATAGAGTTCCTTGAAGCAGGTGGAGAGATTAGCATGGAAACAAGAGGGTTTGATGCTGTAAAAGGAGTTACACAATCTCAAAGAAGCAAGGAGATGGCTCACGATTATCGCTATTTCCCAGAACCAGATTTGCAAGCCGTATATGTCAATGATGAGTATATTGAAAAAGTGCGTGAGGAAATTCCGCCACTGCCCAATGCATTAAAAAAGAAATATCAGGAAGACTATGGGCTTTCGCTTTACGATGCTGAATTGATTACTGAGGATAAGCAATTTGCGCTTTACTATGAAGCCGTAATTGCGCACAATTCAAATTATAAAGCTGCAGTGAATATTTTGATGGGTCCAATTAAATCATATTTGAATGAACATGCAATTGAGATAGAGTCCTTTCCAATAAAAGCAGAAAAAATTGCGGCCTTAATTCAATTGATTGACGAAGGGAAAGTGAGCAATACAGTGGGTACTCAAAAGGTATTTGCTTCAATGATTGCTGCACCAGAAAAGGACCCTGTTTCCATTGCCACTGAAAACAACTGGATACAAGAGAGTGATACTAGCGCTCTAGAAGTGTTTGTACAAACCGCTTTAGAAAAATATCCTGAAAAGGTAGAAGAATATCGTTCAGGGAAAAAGGGTTTGATGGGGCTGTTTATGGGAGAGGTAATGAAAGCAAGCCGTGGAAAAGCCGATCCTAAATTGACAAGTCAACTATTAAAAGAAAAATTAGAAAAATGACAATGAACAAAACAATTTTAACCTTCTTAGCTGTCATCAGCATATTCTTGATCTCATGTGCAAGCAGCGATAGCACAGTAGAAGAGCAAACAAGCTCAATTTTAAGCGGGAACCTTAAGGGCCTACTTTCTAATGAATTGTATTTAATTGATTTGCAAAAATCAAATTCAGGTCCTGTCGACACGGCAATGGTAGATGCAGAGGGCAACTTTGCCTTCGATTTCACTCCTCCACAAAAAGCATTCTATAGAATTACTTTAAGCAATGAACTTGCATTGATCCTCCCCTTGGCGGAAGGTGAAGCAGTAATTGTAAATGGCAGTGCCGATGATCCAGATGGATTAGTGGTTACAGGATCTAAAGATGCAGAGCGTATGTTGGCGTTCAATAAAATGTTGAGAGATGTTGCCATGGAACAACAAGAATTGAATGAGGCGTTTGGAAGCTTTGCCAATCATCCAAACATGGATTCAGTGGTGATGGTTTTTCGCAAACGTTTTGAGCAAAGCGAATTGAGCAAAGTTGCAGACATGAAAAAGATGATTGATGAAGATGCCAGCTTGTTTTCCAATTTAGCTGTGATGGAGCAAATGCCTACATCTCCAGAGGAGAATTTAGAATACTTCCGCAAGGTTGATGAAGCTTTGGCAGCTAAGCATGGGGATTCTCCTTACTACCTCAATTTTCACAATCGTGTTGCTAAGATGAATCGTTTTCGCATGGGTTCTGAAGTGCCAGAAATCAATTTGCCAGATCCAGACGGCGATTTGGTGCCATTGTCTTCCTTGAGAGGGCAAGTGGTATTGATAGATTTTTGGGCATCTTGGTGTAAACCTTGTAGATTGGAAAATCCCAATGTAGTCAAAGCATACAATGCATTTAAAGACAAAGGATTTACAGTTTATGGTGTTTCGCTTGACCGAACGAAGCAAGCCTGGGTGCAAGCCATTCAAAATGATGGACTGACTTGGACACATGTAAGCGACTTGAAATTTTGGAATTCGGAAGCAGCACAAGATTATGGTGTGAGTGGGATTCCATTTGCATTGTTGATCGACAAAGAGGGCAAGGTGATTGGAAAAAATTTACGCGGACCCGCATTGCAGAAAAAACTAGCCGAAGTATTGAATTAAATTTTGGAAAACACCCCCAAGCATAACATTTATTTTGCTTCCGATTTTCATTTGGGAGCACCAGACGCTGAAGCGTCTCAGAAAAGAGAACGACGAATTGTAGACTGGTTGGACAGCATTAAACAGGATGCCGCTGAGATTTTCCTTGTGGGGGATTTATTCGACTTCTGGTTTGAATACAAAAGGGTCATCCCTAAAGGATTTGTGCGTTTGCAGGGCAAGATTGCAGAATTGACAGATGCCGGCATTCCAGTACATGTCTTCACTGGGAATCACGACATGTGGATGTTCGATTATTTGCCATCGGAATTGGGCGTGAAACTCTACCGCGAGCCCATTCGAAGAATGTTCAATGCTAAGGAGTTTCTCATTGGCCATGGCGATGGATTGGGTCCCGGAGATCATGGCTACAAATTCATTAAAAAAGTCTTTGCCAATAAAGTCTGTCAGTGGTTGTTCGCACGATTGCATCCCAATTTTGGCATCGGTTTGGCTGATTATTGGTCTGGTAAAAGCCGACGAGCCAATCGTGGAGAAGATGAGAAATTTCTAGGTCAAGAAAATGAATGGTTGGCCATTTATTGCAAAGAGTACCTGCAAAAAGAACAGGTCGATTATTTCGTTTTTGGTCATCGGCATTTACCCCTCGATCTAAAAGTCGGTGAGCACAGCCGATACATCAATTTGGGAGAATGGATGAATTACAATACCTATGCGGTTTTTGATGGGAATGATTTAACTCTTAAGGAGTACAAGCCTAGTGTTTGATGACTTTTAGATACGCAGGAGCCTGGTTGTCAATTACTAGCTCTATAATGTAGAGTCCTTTTTCCCCTTCAATGTTCAGATTTAGTTGATTAGTTGAGAAGAATTCGGCTTGCGACACTAATTGTCCTTGCAAATCCCTTATTTTTATAAATGCAGTATTGAATTCTTCATCAATTCTAATATAGAATTTTCCTTTTGTGGGATTGGGGAATGACAGCATTTTAGGGAAATTCTCCATTGGATTCGATTCTAAACCAACAGCAATAGAGTTTTGATTTAGTTTCTGAATAAACATATCAGAACCAAAGGATTTAGTTGTTTTATATAATTTAGCCAATCCTGGGTCGAAATCAATAGAATCAGTAAACCATCCTGCACAAATTATATCATCGTATTGATCAACTAAAAGAGAATTAATAACTACAGTTCCTATACCTGCATATTGCATAGTGAAATAATAGTTACCAATAGAGTCAAATTTGCTTATAAATAAATCATCAAACCCTTTTGGAATAAATGTATTAGAGTTAGGAGATGGATCGAAGTCTGCTGTATCTGTAAATATTCCTGATACATATATATTGCTTTTTGAATCCATTTCCATTTCGTATACTCTTTCTGAACCTTTCCCTCCAAACCCCTTGGACCATAATAATTTACCTTGAGGATTATACTTTGCAATAAAAACATCCCAGAAGTTAGGTGTTGCATTACCGTTTCCTCTTAAATAGAATTTCCCAATTGTTGGATCCATATCTGTGCTGTCCTTGTAATTGCCGGATATGAATATGCTTCCTGAATTATCTATTTCAATTGCTACTCCATACTCGCCATATTGGCCACCAATGTGTCGAGTCCAACTACTGATGCCAGAGGTATCCATTCTAGTAAGGAATATGTCAGTTCCTCCTTTACCATTGATACGTCTTTGATTTGGTTTTGCAAGTAAGTTAGATTGAAAGCTACCAAGGATTAAAATATTTCCCTTCCGGTCATAACTTAATCCATCACAAGATGTAAATCCGCCGCCGGGAAAAACTTTAACAAAGCGAAAATCTCCGTTTGAATCTAAACTACATAAATAACCATCTGGAGAATTAAAAGAGATACGGTTTTTTACACCTGGACCTGGGTCGAAATCAACGGTATTATAATATTCTCCAGAAAAATATACATTTGAGTTATCATCAACTTCAATATCAACAGCATAAAAATTGTCCTTATAAGATTTAGCCCAATTAAAATTACCCATAGAATCAAGCTTTAAAATAAAAACACCTGGAGATGAAACTGAATCTAATGTTTGAGAGCTCGAATTGGGGTCTACAATCGGTTTTAAACTGTAGGCCCCTACAATTATGGTGTTATTCTGTTTGTCAATGCTCATTGCATTTGGCCAAAGCGTACCCCCTTTGCCAATTTGTTTAATCCAGTATATTGATCCATCAGATGGATTAAATTGCATAATCAAACTTCCACCATTACTCACAAAAAATGTAGAGTCATATGTTCCTGTTTTAAAGCGTATACTGTCTGCAAATGCTCCAACTGCCATTAACTTCTTGGATCGATTCAACTTCATCAATTGAATATTATCAGGATTAAACCCTCCAAAATGATTTAACCATTCATTGTTTTGAGCATATGATAAAACACATGCTACGAATGACAGTATGAAGAAACAGAAAAATCTCAACTAAATAATTTTTATGTAGACGCAAAAAAACATTAAGTGGTTGTATTTAAGCTTATAGTTTCTCCACCAAATCAGCCAACCGGTTCGAATAACCCACTTCATTGTCGTACCAGCCGACCACTTTTACCATATTGCCGATGACAGAGGTCAACTGGGCATCGAAAATGCTGCTGTGCGGATTGCCTAGAATGTCAACAGAAACAATGGGTTCATCGGTATAGGCCAAGATTCCTTTTAAAGGGCCTTCGGCAGCTTGTTGAAAAGCTTGGTTAATTGTTTCGACCGATTGTGGGTTTTTAACCACACAGGTAAAATCAGTCAATGAGCCATCTGGCACCGGAACCCGTATACCTGCTCCTCCCAATTTGCCCTTGAGGTGAGGAAAAATGCGCGTAATGGCTTTCGCAGCTCCAGTGGTGGTGGGAACAATGTTTTCAGCGGCGGCTCTTGCTCTTCTTAAATCTTTGTGTGGTGCATCGTGCAAACGCTGATCTCCAGTGTAGGAGTGGATGGTAGTTACATAGCCACTTTCTATCGTGCACATTTCGTCCAATATTTTTACGAGCGGTGCCAATGAGTTGGTCGTACAAGATGCATTTGAAAGTATCACGTCAGACGGGTCCAATATTTCTTCATTGATGCCCAAGACCACACTTTTGACATCTTCTTCTTTTGCAGGAGCAGAGATGATGACCTTTTTCGCACCAGCTTCAAGGTGTTTTCCTGCAGCTGCCCTGCTTCTAAACAAGCCTGTAGCTTCAATCACGATGTCTACTTCATCTTTTGTCCATGGCAAGTTGATGGGGTCTTTTTCTTGATAAAGATGAATCGATTTTCCGTCAATGACAATCTGCTGTTCATTGACTTCTATAGTTCCCTTGTAAATTCTATGTACTGAATCGTATTTAAAAAGGTGAGCGAGTGTCGTGGTATCGGCTAGGTCATTAATGGCCACTACTTGAACATTAGATCTTGTTAACAAGGCACGCAAGGTCATCCGACCAATTCTGCCAAATCCATTGATGGCAATTCTTTTCATACAGCTATTTTTATCAAATTTAGTCTATTTCTTTTAGTGAAAAAGCAAAAAAAAAGCCTCACCAATTAGGTGAGGCTTTCTATATAGTCAAAACATTTCTACGCTCGTTGTTCCGCAGAAACAGTCAATCTTTTTCTTCCTTTGACTCTTCTTCTACTCAACACTTTTCTGCCATTCGCAGATTCCATTCTACTTCTGAAGCCGTGTTTATTTCTTCTCTTTCTTTTCGACGGTTGATACGTTCTTTTCATCGCTATAAAATTTCAATTTTGAAAGGGTGTGCAAAAGTATAAAAAATTCAAAGATTAAGAGAGGACTTTTGAAATAAAATGCTTTTTAAATAATCTGTCATTTAATCCGTCTTACTTTTGTGCCTCGTAAGTAATGGCAGGATTTAGACGTAAAAATAGAGGAAATTCAGAGGAAGAGAGAAAAAAGGTCAGCAAAGATGCTTTAAAGAAGTCATTGCGCTTGTTTAAGTACATACGACCCTACATGCGCACTTTTATCGTGGGTTTGGTATTTCTTATACTCTCCAGCTTGGCTTCTATGGTATTTCCTTACTTGAGCGGAATGCTTGTAGATGCTTCCAACAGTGATTTTCAGGAAATCAATTCCATTGCATTGGCTTTGCTTGGCATTTTCTTTTTAAACGCAGTCTTTTCATTCTTTCGCATTTATCTATTTGCAATTGTTACCCAAAAAACATTAGCAAGCCTTCGACAAGCTACTTATTACCAGTTGATACGTTTGAAAATGACTTTTTTCTCTGAACGAAGAATCGGAGAATTAACTAGTAGAATTTCATCGGATATATCCCTCCTTCAAGAAACACTTACAACTACCATTGCAGAATTTTTAAGGCAAATCATCATCATCTTCATAGGTGTGGTCTTGCTTGGTTTTATTTCGATTAAACTGACACTATTGATGTTGGCATTGGTGCCTGCGGTTGTGCTTATCGCCATCATTTGGGGAAGGAAGATCAAGCGCTATTCAAAAGAGGCACAAGACGAAGTGGCTGCATCGAACGTCATTGTTGAAGAAACTTTGCAAGCCATTAATACGGTAAAAGCATTCGTAAATGAGCACTTTGAATATTTAAGGTATCAAAGGAAAACAAATGAGGTGATCACCATCTCTTTGAAAGGTGCGATGTGGCGCGGTGCATTTGCATCTTTTCTTATTTTCTGTTTATTTGGGTCCATTGTAGCAGTGATATGGTATGGTGTTCTGCTGATTCAAGAAGGGCAAATGACCTTTGGGGATTTACTTACGTTCATCCTCTATTCAGTCTTTGTCGGTGCTTCGATTGGGGGCATAGCTGACCTATATGCTAAGCTTCAGAAAGCGATAGGTGCTACAGAAAATCTCTTGGAGATTTTTGACGAAGAACGCGAGGATGAAAACCATGCTAAGAGTCAAGATGAAGTACAAGAGGGCACTATTGAATTCGATAAAGTGCATTTTGCGTATCCCTCTAGACCTGAAATACAAGTCATCAAAGGATTAAGCTTTAGGGTTAAAACAGCGCAACAAATAGCCATTGTTGGGCCATCAGGAGCTGGGAAAAGCACGCTCACCGCATTGATGCTACGTTTCTATGATTGCAATCAGGGTTCTATCAAAGTAGATGGGAAAGAGATTTCGACTTATTCCCTCAATCTATTGAGAAATGCAATGGCCATCGTTCCACAAGATGTCATTCTTTTTGGAGGAACCATATTTGAAAACATACTATATGGCAAGCCAACAGCTTCTGAAGAGGAAGTCATAGAAGCCGCTCGAAAAGCGAACGCACTTGATTTTATTCAGACTTTTCCTGATGGCATGAAAACGATTGTTGGAGAACGTGGGATTCAATTGTCCGGCGGCCAAAGACAACGCATTGCCATTGCTAGAGCAATATTGAAAGATCCAAAGATCTTAATCTTAGACGAGGCAACAAGTTCATTGGATTCACAGTCGGAAAGTCTAGTTCAGGAAGCATTAGAAGTGTTGATGCATGGTAGGACTTCCATTGTGATTGCACATCGTTTATCCACCATACAGAAAGCCGATCAAATTCTTGTGCTGAAGGATGGTCAATTGGTGGAAAAAGGAACTGACAGTGAATTGTCGCAAAAAGAAGAAGGTCTTTACAGAGAACTAAAGGAACTTCAGTTTTGATCAATAACTCAATCGAAGACCCGCCAACTTGTTCACTTTTTCAAATACTGCCTCGGGTCGGTAAGTACGCCAATTTAGATCATTTAATTCGCCACCTGAAACAATGAAATAGTCAATGTTGGCTTGCTGAAAATCTTGAAGTACATGGGTCCTGAAATTGACAAAAGCAATCCATCCATCTTCAACTTCTTCAAACCATTCTTCATAATAGGAATCATCTGAGGAATGAAAATTCAGTACATTTTCCCCGATCATTATAAACTTTGAAATGCCCTCTGCTAAAAGAGATTCTATGAGGTTCCTTTTTAAAAACATGATGTCGTTGTGCAAAATGTCATTCCATTCACCGATCAATTCAATGACTGCATAGCTCAATTCATAATCTACCATCAAGGGTTTTACAAACAGAGTAGGGGATTCAATTTCATCCCATTGGGGGTGTATGAAGTGGTTGTAGACTGCATGTGTAAATTCAAATTCGCTGTATACTTTTTGGAAAAATGGAGAACGTTCATCCTCCGATGCTATGTAATGATCTCTCCAACGAAAATGAGGTTCTATATTGTGCATGACATGATATTAGCTAATAATTGTCTACGGCATTGCGAACACTCCCATATTTATCTAATAAAGTCCTTGCCTCCTCATAAGTTACGTCAAGTTCATTCACTAACATCTGAACGCCTCTTTTGATCAATTTATTGTTGCTCAATTGCATATCCACCATCCGATTCCCTTTTACTCTTCCCAAACGAACCATCACAGCTGTAGAAATCATATTTAGGATCAATTTTTGAGCAGTACCTGCTTTCATGCGTGTGCTTCCTGTAACAAATTCAGGGCCAAGAATAACCTCAATAGGATAGTCAACAGCCGATGCCAATGGACTGTCTTCATTGCAACAAATGCATGCTGTGAGGATATTATTTTCTTTGCATTCCTCCATGGCTCCAACCACATAAGGAGTAGTCCCAGAGGCAGCAATGCCAATCACAAAATCTTGTTCAGTAACAAAGTGTTTCTTCAGGTCTTTCCATCCCCTCTTTTTGTCATCTTCGGCAAACTCAACAGCTTTTCGAATGGCTTTATCTCCTCCAGCCATCAACCCAACAACAAGATCATGACTAACCCCGAAGGTGGGTGGACACTCCGAGGCATCTACAATTCCAAGACGACCACTAGTGCCAGCACCAATGTAAAATAAGCGGCCACCTTCTTTAAGTTTTTCTGCAATTAATGGAATGATCTGTCCAATGTGTGGGATGACCTTTTCTATGGCATAAGGAACTATCTTATCCTCCTTATTAATGTTAGTGAGGATTTCTTCCACCGACATTTCTTCGAGATTATCATATCGACTTTCGGATTCTGTGGTGTTCTTGATGTTCATGTTCATAAAGAACGGTATTTCTTTTTAAAATCTTGTATCATCTTTTTTAAATCCCGATGGTATTTGCCTTCATACATTGTTTCCATCTCTGATTGCAGTGAACTATATGTGGAAAAGCCACTCAATGTGGCATTGTTAAGTTGAAATTTTTCCAGTTTCATTTTTCCTTCAATTTTGTCATCAAAGTAGTTGGTTTCAAGAAGTCCCATTTTGAGCTCATTTACCCATCTCTTTTTTAAGTTTCGTTTTTCCTTAATTGATAATTCAGGGCCCATGTGTTTGTACTTCTCCTTCAATCGTTCAATGGCTATGGTCATGTAACTTTTGTAAATTTTATTTCTTTTTCTGGCCAATTTATAGTTCAATAACTGCTCAGAATTTGTACCATAGGCCTCGGTGATAAATTTTTCTGCTCCTTTTACACCAATAAAACTTGCCAAATTTTCATTGAAGTCTGCACTGTCTTTAACATATAATGTAGCATGCGTTGATTCATGAATGATCAATTCTGCCAATCGTGCTGGAGAGCGCTTGAGCATAGAAGAAAGTATAGGGTCTTTGAGCCAACCTAGAGTTGACCAAGCATTGACTTCATCGATTTCTGTATCTAAGCCTGCTTTTTGCATTTTCTTTTCTTCCTTCTCAGCAGAAGCTAGATCAAAGAATCCTTTGTAAGGAAACCTGCCTAAAATCGGGAAGTCCCACTCATAGGCTTTAATCTCAAATTCAGGGCTTGCCGTCACTATCCATAAAATGGGTTGATCTTTTTGGTCATAATACGTAGTGTAATTCTCGGTTTGATTTAAGCCTAAGGAATCTTCCAGGTAAGTCCTTACCTCTTCAATGAGTCGTAATTTCATTTTCATCTCCTCAGAAGTAGAAGAGTCATTCAGTACTTCTTCAACTGGAACAGTATTCCAAATAATATACAGTTGGCCATTTACTTGCGCTAAACCATACTTAATGAGGGGGTAATAAAGAAGAATTAAAAAGCCCATTATGAGCACGAATAATAAGAGGAATTTTTTTATCAAACTTCTATAATATTTGAAAAAGTGCTACGTTTGTATACAACGTTTCAGAAATTTTTTCTGAATTCAAATTAAGTTGTTTTCTTGTTTTGTTGGAACCGGCCTTGATGATTCATTAAGGCCGGTTTTTTTATTTCTTCCCTCTGATCTGTTTTTCGATGAAATCCCACATTTCGTTTGGCACAGCATCAAGACCTGTAAATTCCCCTGCATTGTATATCCATTCACCTCCATCAATTGTAATCACCTCTGCATTGATGTATGCAGAATAATCAGAGATGAGGTAGCCAGCTAGGTTGGCTAATTCTTGATGTTCTCCATACCGCTTTAATGGAATTCGTTTTAATGGATCAATTTTCTCTTTGAGGCCTTCAGGAAAAAGACGGCTAAATGCTCCTTGCGTTGGAAAGGGTCCAGGAGCAATAGCATTGGTGCGTATTTTATATTTGGCCCATTCAGCCCCAAGCGATCTCGTCATAGAGAGCACACCAGCTTTTGCCACCGCAGAAGGCACCACATAGCCAGAGCCTGTCCAACTATAGGTGGTTACTATGTTGATGACATTTGCAGCAATCTTATTTTCTATCCAGTACTTTCCCAACAAAAGACTGCAGTTATAGCTTCCCTTCAATACTATGTCTACAATAATGTCAAACGCTTTTGGAGAAAGTCGTTCTGTCGGACTGATAAAATTGCCAGCAGCATTGTTGACCAAGCCATTGATTTCGCCAAACTCTTGAACGCCTACTTTAATTACATTCTCTATATCTTGTGGTTTTCGCACATCGCAGGCCACTGCCAAAACGTTTTCATTAGTTGCTTCCCTCAGTTCTGCCGCAGTTTGGTCAAGCACGTCCTGTTTTCTACTTGCAATAATGGTATTGGCTCCAAGCTCCATAAAATATTTACACATTGACTTGCCTAAGCCTGTGCCACCGCCAGTAATTAGAATCGTTTTTCCTTTTAATTCTTTTCCCTTAAACATACGTTCGTTATGTATTGCCATATTATTCTTGAGTTTTATCAGGTTTGGGGTCTTTTCCTAATTTTTCGAAAATTGAATTTAAGAAGCTTAAGATAAGGCTAAATAGCAATGCCCACCAGAAGGAGGAGACAAAAAAGCCATCAACTAAGTCACTGGCCAAGATGATGATAAAAGCATTGATGACAAGCAGGAACAATCCCAAAGTTAGAACTGTCACTGGGATGGTGACAATAATGAGAATTGGTTTTAGGATAAAATTGAGGAAGGCGAGAACTAAAGCTACAAGCAAAGCCGTAAGAAAGTCTCTGATTTCAACACCTGGAAGCAAGTATGCTGTAAGAATAACAGATAATGCATTTGCAGAAATTTTTGAAATCCAATTCATAAATGTGTTATTGTGCGGCTACTTGCATGATTTGCGCACAAAAGATTGCTCCAAAGGTGCCAACAGCGTATCCAAAAACCGCTAACAAAACTCCAACTGGTGCCA
>Ga0316208_1002150_pt1 | contig 16592 bp, 15 predicted proteins | sample 3monopyrite_MG_FD_204944 | JGI IMG/M metagenome (GOLD analysis project Ga0316208, IMG submission 204944) | Microbial mat bacterial communities from mineral coupon in-situ incubated in ocean water Damariscotta River, Maine, United States -... | ecosystem: Environmental > Aquatic > Marine >...
TAGTTAAGGCTTTGCCAGAACATACAAAATGGTTAAGAAGTTGATTGTACTGTTTCTCATCCAGCTGGTTTTTAATTCCAAATACCGAAGAGACTAACGTTGATGCTTTCATGGCACCAAAAAGCACAAACTTTGGTAATGGGATTAAAAATACCTTCGTGTTCATCACCTTTTCGAGTGTTTTGAAAATCAGAACATTAGAAGCTCTATCGGGGTGAGAGACGAAGAACTTTCGGTTTGCATTTGTGTCATCTTCAACCATTTTAAGAATGCCATCGTTAAGATCGTCCACGTCTACAAAACTCATATACTGCGGTTTACCGTCTATGTTAACACCCAAATGACCTTTCGCCATTTTGAAAAGAGTCAATGAGTTTTCGTCTCCTGGTCCTAAAACAATTGCAGGTCTAAAACTGGTGTGGGCAAATTCGGCAACCGTTTCTAGAAATTTCTCAGATGCTAGCTTGGCTCCACCATAGTGGTCAACTGGGTTCGGAATGTCGGTTTCCAGCATCGGAACATCTGGATTTGACGGCCCAGCAGCAGCCAAAGAAGACGCAAATACAAAACGCTTCAATTTCCAATCTTGGCGCTTGAGGCAGTTTACAATGTGTTCAACCGCGTGGAAATTGTATTTGTAGTAGCCTGCTTTATTCTTCTCAAAAATCACTCCTGCTAAATGAATCACTACATCAAACGCTGGCAGTTTTAGATTCTCATCTTCAAAAAGTGATAAGTCTCCTTTTATTACTTCTACCTTAGACGGAAGGTTCTTCTTTTTCGCTTCGGTTCTTAAAAGCGCTGTGACTTCATGCCCAGTCTCTACCAAGAGTTTTGTTAGATGTGTTCCGATGAAGCCCGTGGCTCCAGTGATAAATATCTTCAAGTCGTTGGTTTATGGTTCATTACCATTTGTGCTTACAGCTTTGGCAATACTTTTCTCGTTTCATGAATGGTTTGAAAAGCCCTTCAAAGAACGTGGGTTTGTAAGAATAGATTTCGTCCGACTCACATTTCGAACATTCATCCAATGTTTTCTCATACTTCTTACCGTCAACCACGATTACATCTCCAAGATTGCTGCCGATGTCGTTAGCCACAATTTCTGCTACCAAGGCTCTTGCACGTTCCTCATCTTCAGCATTCACTTGAAGCTTGATTCCGCCAATTGCATTGGAAACCAAAGGGTCGATAGCTACGGTTTTTTGGTCTTTCAAGAAATACTTGATTCCTTCTGCGTTGAAGGTTGGTTCGTACAAGACGGTTTCGTGGTCATACGAGAAGGTTTTTATAGTCACAAGTGTCATTGGTTCAGGCCTTTAAAGATGGTTTTCATTGCCTCATCATCGACCTCGTGCAAATATTGAACTCCAGTATTTTTGTCAATAGAACTGAATTTAAGCCAAAAAGCTTGTTCGCTTTTCTCGGTAACGGAAAGTTCAAATGCTTCTTGTGTGTACTGTTCTATGAAGGCGAATTTGCAGTTAGGATTGAGTGATAGAATCTTTTGAGTCAACGTTTTAAAACCTTCAAGCTTTTGTTCCTTCGGCATTCGGAACTGCTTGGTAAAACCTTCTTTCCAACGTTTTCGCTTGTCAGACTCATTCAGGACAACCGTTACAAAAACCACGGGTTTCTGAAACAGCATCAGGTCATTCCACCGTTCTACACACCGACCTAGAAAATCATGGTCTGCTGTTGAACTAGCTGGGTTTCGATGTCCGAAAAGCCAGCCATGGTAGCGTTCGTGACCAGCATCTAAACCACGCGAAATAAGTTGGTCCTTGTCCAAGAATGCTCCAAAATCATCCGCAAGCATGTCTTCGATTATTTCAGGAGTAGTAAAAATCCAATCGAAAGGGTAGGAGGCAAGCTTGTTTTTGGTGGCTTTTAAATACCACGAAGAATTGCAATTCTGTCCCAATCCAACCTTTTCGTAATCTGAATTGCCAAGCCATTCGTTTATCTCCTTTTGAACCTCGCTTGCTCGATTCAAATACGCGGTTTTATCGGCATTCGAGCATTTAACTGGCGTATGTACCAATTTTAGCATTTCGTGTATTCCCTTGTTCAAAATTGATTTCATTATCCTTGCCGCTCGAAAATCAAAGGTACATGAACAGAGGAGTTGAAATAAAGGAAAGTCCCATTCACGGAAAGGGAGTTTTTGCAACACGAGACATCAAAGCGGGAGAAATTATTGCTGTAAGCCACGTAACTCTGCTACATCATAATGAGCAAATGCCGGAGCTAATTGCTACGCTAGAATTTCCATGGAGCGAGGAGTATTACGCCCTGTGTTTAAGCGATGTAGGAAGCTTTTTCAATCACGATAAAAACTTTAGTGCTAAGGTTTTGCATCAGGATAAAGAGGCGCTCACACAAACTTTTGCAGCCACACGCGACATCGCCAAAGATGAAGAAGTGATGATTTATTACAATGATGACTTTGAGGAATTTGTTACTGTTTAGCGTATTTCTCATCGAATTGATCCACCGCTTCTTTTATCTCGTTATGGTAACGGTATCTAGATAAGAAATTTCTTTTTCTGATTCCTCGTAATGATACCAGTAAATCCCCCGTCTTCCTGAAAAAAATCGGGACTGGCAGTACCTCGACACCCTTTTTGATAGAACCATTACCCAATAAGAGGCAGAGACGCTTCCCTTCGGTAAAAACTCAAGGCAGGCTCCAGCGAAGCAAGTACAGAGTTGGTCATTTTCCGTTTGTTTCGCTGAGGTACAAAGGGTCTCGCTATTTCAATTGGCAAATTCTGCTACTTTCTAGGAAATGACCTTTGAAAGGGGCGAGTCGTAACTTGCTTAGATTTTTCAGTAAACGAACGGTCTGGTCAATTTAAACCGGTTGGAAACGAAACGGGGAATCACTTTCTTTTTTTATACTTCGGTTTCAATTCGACTTTAACCTATTTGAAAGGCTCAACCTACTTTTTTCTTTTTCCCGTTTTTCTTCATTCTTAAATAGGGTATTCCATCCTTACGTGATAAATATTCATCAGCTTTTTCTTAAAGATGGAGCGTACTTCAGTTATATCACGCAGTGTGATGTTGGCGCTGTCAAACTGTCCTTCGTTGAATTGTCGGTCAATGATTGAATCTACCAGATTACTCACAGATTCGGTAGAGTATTCTGCAAGACTTCGGCTTGCGGCTTCTACACTGTCTGCCATCATCAGTACTGCCATTTCCTTTGTAAACGGTTTAGGACCATGATAGGTGAAATATTTTTTGTCCAACTCGCCTTCAGGGAAATTAGATAGATATGATTTGTAAAAATATTGAACGGTTGATGTGCCGTGATGGGTTCGGATAAAATCGATTAACTGTTCAGGAAGGCCGTTCTTCTTCGCTAATTCAATCCCTTTAATTACATGGTTGATAATAATCTTGGCGCTTTCTTCAAACGAAAGGTCATCGTGTGGATTTACACCCGTTACTTGATTTTCTATAAAGTGCATAGGTGCATAAAGTTTACCGATGTCATGATACAACGCTCCCGTCCGAACTAGAAGTGCATTTCCTCCTATTTCATAAATGGCGGTTTCCGCCAAACTTGCAACCTGCAACGAATGCTGGAAGGTCCCTGGTGCCTCAGAGGCCATCTGGCGCAGCAATTTGTGGTTGGTGTTGTTCAGTTCGAGCAGCGTGACTTCCGAGATGAAACCGAAAACTTTCTCAAACAGAAAGATGAGCGGGTAGGCGAGGAGGGTAAGGCCAACACTACCAGCAAACCATATAAACATGGTAAAGTCAATGTTGCGAATGTTGCCTTCTTGCATAATGGCGATGCTAAAATAGCTGGCGCTGTAGGTTACGAAAACGATTAACATAGAAACGAAAAGCTGCGAGCGGTTCTGCAGACTGAGAAGAGAGAAAATGGCGATGATTCCGGCTATAAGTTGCAGAAACATGAACTCGAAGCCGTTGGGTGCTTCAAATCCGACAATGATTAACCCAACAATGTGCGCAAACAAAGCAATGCGGCTATCGAAAAAGCTTCTTACAACTACAGGAAGAAGGCAGAAAGGAACTAGGTAAAGGTTGAGGTATGGGATTCGCTGTATCAAACTTGAAGTGGCAATCATGCCCAAAATCAACATTAATAGGAAAGTGACTTGCCAGTTGTTCTGAGCCAAATCGCCTCGGTATTTCACAAGAAACATGTAGAACATAAGCAATACAATTGCTACCATAATCACCTGCCCAACGAGAATAAGCGAGTAACTTCCGGTTGAACCTAATCTGGATTGATATTCTTTACGCAGCGATTCCAATACGAGGAATTTTTCACCATCCACCATGTCGCCACGACCAATGACCATCAATCCCTGCGGAATCATGCCTCTTGTAGAGGAAACAGAGTTTAATTCTTCGTTTAGGTCGCGTTCAGTTGCTTCCGTATCAAACACCACATTCTGAATAAGATTCTCGGAGAGCACATTTCCTACCAAGTTTTTGTCAATTTCCCTGAACGTATCAAGTTCCTTTTTAATCTTTTCGTAGGCGGATTGAACCGTGTAAAACTGATTCAGACTAACTTGGGTAGCGAGGTTACCTTTAAGTAGATATACCAGCTGTCCTTCTCGGATACCTTCCAATTCTTCGGTTTGACGAAGAATTCCGCTCATATATATGTCGGCCAAAACGGATTGTCCAGCTTCTAGGTTCTTGTTGAGTTTCTTAAGCGACCGCGTGCTGTTGGAATCTGGTTTAAACGCAGTAATGAACTTAGAATGGAAACTTGAAAACGCTTTTTCCTTGGCCGATTCATCAAGTTTTAGATAAGTTTTTGCGTTCTCTCGGATTTGCTGGGTTTCGATTTCCAACTCATCACTTGGCTTTTCGATGGCGAAATTGAACGGAGCAACCAAGTCCACGTGGCTCCATGGCTTACCTTTCTGGTATTCGTATTTGAACTTGCCTTCCTTTGGTAACAGAAGTACAATTAGCAAACCTGTAACTATGAATAAAGCAGCGCGTTGCAGCTTTTCGTGATTGTTGCGTATGTCTGAGAAGAAATTCTGCATGATTCGAGCCACTAAGCTAATTATCCATTTGGTTCTCTAAATCAACAGTTTTTGATTGTGTATAATTAAAGAGCGAGTTCATTTCATCACGTATCTTTGTTTTTCATATTTAACATGACAAAAATGTATGTTGAAAGAGGAATTAAAAGGAATGATATATGAAGGTTCTTGACACGTTTGCTGGTGCTGGTGGGTTTAGTTTGGGCTTTGAGTTAGCAGGTAATTATCAAGTAATAGGAGGTATTGAATTTGATAAGTGGGCTGGAGAAACCTTTCAATACAATCATGCAACTTCAAAAGTTCTTGTTGGGGATATACAGCTCTATTCTGATGAATTTTTAAAGGAGACATTCACTTCTCCGCCCGATGTGATTCTGGGTGGGCCGCCCTGTCAGGGCTTTTCAATTTGCAATAAAAATGCGGGGGATTCGAAAGACCCACGAAATTCGCTGTTCAATGAATTCATACGGCTTGGGAAAATTTTTTCCCCGAAAATCATGGTTATGGAAAATGTTCCAAACATTATCAAAGCCAAGACAGGAGATGGCCGTTGGGTAATTGAAATTATCAAGGAAGAGCTGGAGCAGCTTGGTTATTACACCTATCACAAAATCCTTCAGGCAACGGATTATGGTGTACCTCAAATTAGGAAACGCCTGTTCGTCATTGCCTCAAAGGAAAAATTGGCAAGGCCCTTCCCAAATCCGACTCATGCGGTGGGCGGAAAGGAGCGTACATTGTTTGATAATGGATTGAAAAGATGTCCGGATCTATGGGACGCTATTTCGGATATGCCCGATATTGAGGCAAGGGAAGGTGGCGAGATTATGGATTATGATAAAAAGCCGTTGAATAGTTATCAGACCCTCATGAGAGATGGTTCTAAACAGATTCGGAACAACAAGGCAATGAACCATTCTAAGAGAGTTGTTGAGAGGTTCGCGTCAATGGATTGCGGTCATTCCGTTTCGGACGTGCCAGACCATTTAAAACCGCATCGCAGAAATGGAAATGGAGAGATTTCTGAGCGTGTGTATGACCAGAACAATCGCAGGATGCATCCCGATCGGCCTTGTCATACCATCGCGGCTTCGTTTTATGCAAATTTCGTACACCCGTACAAGAATCGAAACTTTACGCCAAGAGAAGGTGCGCGTGTTCAATCTTTTCCCGACAGCTTCATTTTCAAAGGAAAACCAACAGTTGTAAGTCACAAGTTGTTGGCAAGAGAAGGAAGAACAAGCGAAAAGCATTTATGCCAGTACAATCAAATCGGTAATGCAGTTCCGCCATTAATGGCAAAAGCCATTGCGCAAAATCTTTATAACCAACTCCAGCACCAACCTCAAAACGAATGTTCGTTCACGAAGACAATCTAAAGCAAAAAGAAGGGCATAAAACCAAATATCTTGATAGGGTTTCTAAGAAATACCTTAAAGAGATTAGACGGGAATACAATAAATGGAAGGTTGCCAACAACCAGCTTAAAGGTCCGTTTATTAAATCATCCAAGGATGATACTCAGATTCTTCAAAAACGTGTCGAGCTGTTTTCCGTTTATAAGGACTTTATTGATCAACAGCATTTTGCTGAGAAATTTGATTCGAGATCAAACTTGCATTCAAGTGTGCTAGAGGAGTTCATTTTTTTCCTGTTTCGTGATCTGGTGTTCGAGTTTTCAGATTCAGCTTTGCTTGGAAAAGCTCACGCCTTCAAAGACATTTTCTTTGATTCGCCCAACTTCCGTAAAATGATTTCCAATCCTCATGCTAAGATTGAGATTAAAGACCACGATTTTGTGATTGGAGTGAATGTTGAGACGAGTATGAAGGTTTTTGGGAGTAAAAAGATTCAGAAAGAAATCCTACAAATTCCTGCTGTTGCAATTGAATGTAAAACGTACCTCGATAAAACAATGCTTGAAGGAGCGTCCACAGCTGCCGAACAATTGAAAATGAAAAATCCAAACGGCATTTACCTTGTAGTCGCGGAATGGCTGAAGCTTACGAATCAGGTTAATTTGGGAAAATACAAGGTTGACCAAGTTTATGTTCTCAGAAAACAGAAAAATACTGATAGGGAATTTAGATACGATGAGAATTACGACAAAAAACCTATCCATTTTGATGTGGTTCAGCATCTCTTCAATACGGTAAGGGAGCATTTGACAACAGATTGGGAAAAGGGGGTCGAGTACGGTCTGCAAAAAGGCTATTTGCTCTGATACAAATTCTGTAGTCCTCGTGTTGAATGCGTACAATTCCTGTGCTGCATAAATCACTACTTTCGCACGAGATTGAACACGGTTATTGGTTATTTGTTACTAGGGTAGATTCTCTATAACTCTGGATTCAAGTAGCAAGTATTAGAATAACCAAATAACTCAATAACGATTAACCCAGTAACTAAGAATGAAAGAAGTATATATCGTATCAGCAGTCCGTACTCCGTTGGGAAGTTTCAATGGGAAATTGTCGTCAGTAGCAGCTCCAAAATTGGGAGCAACCGCCATCAAAGGCGCGGTGAGCGCAGCAGGCCTTGACCCCAAAGAAGTTCAGGAAGTATTTATGGGAAACGTGCTTTCTGCAGGATTGGGACAGGCACCCGCACGTCAGGCCGCCATTTTCGCAGGTCTTCCTGATAGTGTTCCATGCACCACGGTCAATAAGGTTTGCGCATCCGGAATGAAAGCCATCATGTTGGGTGCGCAGAGCATCATGCTTGGCGATAACGATGTGGTTGTTGCTGGTGGTATGGAGAACATGAGTTCGGTACCGCATTACCTTCCAGGTTCTAGAACAGGAACCAAGTACGGCAACATCACTATGATTGATGGATTGGCGCACGATGGACTTTGGGATGTATATAATGATTACGCCATGGGAATGGCCGCTGAGCTTTGCGCTTCGGAATGCAACATTTCTCGCGAAGATCAGGACGCTTACGCTGTTCAGAGCTACAAGCGTTCAGCAGCAGCTTGGGGAGCAGGTGCTTTCAAGAATGAGATTGTATCGGTAGAAGTGCCGCAGAGAAGAGGCGATTCTCTGATTGTTGATACAGATGAGGAGTTCTCGAACGTGAAAATGGAGAAGATTCCAGCATTGCGACCTGCTTTTACCAAAGAAGGAACAGTTACGGCCGCCAACGCATCTACCATGAACGATGGTGCTGCTGCCGTTGTGTTGATGAGCAAAGAGAAAGCAGAAGCATTGGGAATTAAGCCATTGGCCAGGATCACTTCGTTTGCAGATGCTGCTCAAGCTCCTGAATGGTTCACCACTGCTCCGTCAAAAGCGCTTCCAAAAGCGTTGGATAAGGCAGGTTGGTCAACTGCAGATGTAGATCTTTACGAGATTAACGAAGCGTTTTCAGTTGTGGCCTTGGCAAACAATCAGAAAATGGGCTTGGATGCCACTAAAGTGAACGTGAACGGTGGTGCGGTTTCATTAGGTCATCCGCTTGGATGCTCTGGTGCACGAATCATCGTTACGCTTATTCATGCGTTGAAGAATAAAGGATTGAAGAAAGGCGCGGCTGGCATTTGTAATGGTGGCGGTGGCGCAAGTGCTCTTACTTTGGAAGTGATCTAAATTATTATGGATATGCGATTGACCATTAGCGATTGGCGATTAACGATTGAGTTCGAACTCGAAGCTCAATCAATTCGACAATCGAATTTCGTTAATCGTTATTCGCAAATCATCTCATAAGTGGCAACATACGGCATCTGTAATCTTAGCGTAATCCCGTGTAGGGAAGAGCCTTCTGATAAAAGTCAGATGGTGACTCAGCTTCTTTTCGGGGAAAGCTTTGAGGTGCTTGCCAAACGCAACCAGTGGCGAAAGATTCGTAATGGATTAGATAGCTACGAAAGCTGGATAGACGAGAAGCAGTTTGTAGAGATTGACAAGAATGCTTTTGAAGCACTCAACAAGACTATTCCTGTTTGCGCTTCAGACATCGTTCAGTTGGTAAAACATGAACAATCAGGTTCAATGATTCCCGTTGTGGCTGGAAGCTCACTTCCAAATTATCATAAAGGCCATATTGTTTTTGGCGATGAATCATACGAATTTGATGGCGAAATAAACCATCCCGACTCTGAGGAAGCTCGTAAGCAATTAGTTGAATTTGCGATGGTCTTTCGCAATGCACCTTATCTGTGGGGCGGCCGATCACCTTTCGGTATCGATTGCTCAGGGTTGATGCAAGTACTGTACAAAATGGTTGGCATTCCGCTTCAGCGCGATGCGTATCAGCAGGCAGAGGAAGGCTACACGTTAAGTTTTGTAGAAGAGGCCGAACTGGGCGATCTGGCATTCTTTGATAATGATGAAGGCAAAATCATCCATGTAGGAATGATGGTGGGAGATAATGCCATTATTCATGCCGCAGGTAAAGTGCGTATTGATAAGCTCGATCACCAAGGCATTTTCAATGTGGATACAGGCAAATACACGCACAAACTACGGTTGATTAGGAGGGTATTGGACTAACTTTGCGAACTCTCAAGTATTCTCCTGTGATTGGGGCAGGCCCAAAAAAGCTATTGGTTAATGGACCACACGTTAAAGTTTCGGTAAGCGAAGTGTGTCCAACGCATTTGGCGGAAACCGATTTTGCCTTCTGCCAACGGGTTGTTATCAGTCCAATTAATGATTGGTTTACCGTCTAAGAATAGTTGAATGTGGCCGTTGTTTTTTATGAGCCTGAGTTTATGAATGGCGGTGGATGAATCGGGAATTCCGGGCTGACCTACCTGCACTTTCTTAAAGCCTTTGTTCTTGCGTAGATGGCTAAACGGTCGGTCTTTTTGGGTGGGCGTATTGGCGTAGTACGATATGTGATAGTTGTTGATATCTCCTTTGGTGTATTGCTTGAAAATGCCTGTGCGTGGCTTTAGGCTGGTATCGAAAAGGTCTCGTCTCTCCTGCCCTGCCGCAGCAAAAAAGACAATACAAAGCCCCGCTTCGGGATGTTGGTTTTGCACTTCCCACTCGGCTATAAAATTGGCTGGAAATGTTTCGGGACACCAATACACATGGTGGCTTTCTTGGACTGGCGATTGCATGTGTAACCAACCATCTTTGTATTCGGTAGTGGCTTGTCCTTCCATTCGCCAGCCTTCCATCAAATTGGCTGATGCCATGGAATTGCTGTAGAGCAACTCGCCTTTCAGCTCGGCAATGGATAATGATTGTGTCATGCCTTGATTTAACCCAAGACAAACCAGACTAGTAATGAAAAAGCTATTCAGCCATATCCTCATCGCGCCAAACTAAGCAATACGAGAAACACGCGCCTTAAAATCCTCTTTGGCTCAATTCATTATCAGCCGCCAAAAACAAAGGAGTATTTGATTGCTCGATATTGAACTCGTGTTCAGGAAGAACTACCTAGCTAAGTCGAATGCTCTAATTCCCACCAGGAATTGTCGCCTTCACATCAACAACCATATCTGCACGAAAATCTATTTCCTGTGTAACGGTTTCGTCTGTAGTTACCGAAGTTCTAATGGAAAAATCATTCTGAGAAATGTATGGATACAAGTCTGCTCCCTTTACTTCAAGCTCAATCGAATTCCCAGCGTTTTCTGGTACTGGTACTTTATCAGCAATCAATACTTCCGGTTGCCCATCCGTATTCATGTACATCGAGATGTTTTCGAGAAAACTAAAATCTTCACCTTCAGGAGCTGTAATCGTAATCTTCAAACTGCTGAGTTTGATGGACTCAATCCATGCCGATTCTATTCCTTCATCCTGAAACCGCTGTTCAGAATTGGTTGTGGTTGAGGCTGTAGGCAAGTTTATTGGTAGATTGAGAATGGTTGAGCTCGGAATAGTGAATTCGACCGAATACGGAATATCAAACGTTCGGAGTTCGTCAATTAGCTTGCAACCACTAAGGAAGAAGATTGAAATAGCGAGTAAACTTAGTGTGAGGTAGTTTCTCATTGTATCATCATTTTAGTTTGTGAACGATTTCCGTTGGCTTCGATCAGAACCGTGTAAATACCAGCTGAAAGGAAAGAAACATTGAGCGACTCTACCCAAGTAGTTGATATTACCTCACGTCCCGATACATCGAGTATCGCAATACGCGAAACCTTATCCGCAGCTGTTTTCTTAAAGTTGATTTGTTCTCGCGTTGGGTTCGGATAAATCGAGAAGATTCCTCCGCTCAATTCGCTTATAGATACGTTACCTAATGTTTGGTAGGCGTTGATACGCCCTGCTCCTATCAATCCATTCAGACCAAGATTCTGGGCGCTGATGTCTTCGCAAGATGCTTCAATTCGTTGTCTAATTTGCGAAGCACTCATGCTCGGAAAATGCGACTTAACCAACGCAGCCAAACCAGCCACCATTGGCGTAGCCATAGATGTTCCGCTCTTGTTTCCGTAGGTGTTGTTTCCTTCGGGAAGTGTACTATAAATACCAACTCCCGGAGCCATTACATCAATGGTGGTTCCGTAGTTAGAGAACGAAGCTTTTACATCGTTTTGATCTGTTGCTCCAACACTCATTACTTCATTGTATGCGGCTGGATAAAACAAGCCTTGATCCCCTTCGTTGCCAGCGGCAGCAACCAACAAAATTCCTTGTGCTGCGGCTTGCTGAATAAGCGTCTTTAGTGTTACCGCATCTTCGTACAATCCCCACGACATACTGATGATGTCCACTCCCGAACGCGTGGCGTAAAAGATGCCATCTAAACCACCTGTTAAATTAGCACCAGCATCGTCAGAAATTTTTACTGGAAGAATTTTTACCGAGTAACCAATAGAAGCTATACCCACTCCGTTGTTGCTTGCTGCACTTACAATTCCCGCCACGTGTGTTCCATGCGTAAAACCATCGTTGTTTCCCGAAGCATTTGCTGGTGGACGGGGATTGGCATCATTATCAACCACATCAAAACCGTTCACGTCATCGGCACGTCCGTTACCGTCATCATCCAAAAACGTGAGTCCGTTTGCTTCTGCCGAATTGGTGTAAATATTTGCCGCCAGATCTTCATGATCAATGGCAACAGCATCATCCAAAACCGCTACCAGTACGTTTGCAGACCCTGTGGTGTAATTCCATCCCAATTCTGCATCAATCTTTACCAACGACCATTGATTTGAACCTAAATCGTTTGGTGTCTGAGTGGGAAACACAATCGGGTTTTTCTCTACATACTCGATATACGGCAAGGCTTCCAATACTGGAATTAATGCATTTACTTGCGCAGCATTTGGAAACACCACTCTATAAACGCTATCCAAAGCAGTACTCGCCAACGGAAAAGGTTTGTAAATACTATCAAGACCCGAAGTGACGAACAAGAGGTCAAGTGCAAGATTTCCACCGCCAATAGTGTAGCCGTCCAAATTGAAACCTGGGTCGCCAGAAAGCTTTAGATGCAAATGTCCGTCAACGGCATTCGGGTCTACCGTTTGGGCTGATGCTTCAAAGCTGAAACAGATGATGGATGAAATAAGAAAAGAGAAAAGAGAGTTCGAGCGTAGTTGTTTAATCATATTTGAAGTCATTGTAAAGTTTGTTAGGCTAAGACCTTCAAGGTTTTAAAAACATTGGTAACTATTCAGAGCCTTTGCCAACTCACCCCTGCTCAACTATGTTGAGCTTTCCCCTCTCTCGCGAGAGAGGGGTGTCCCGACCTTTGGTCGCGGACGGGGTGAGTTAGGAAAAAGTATGTTCAATATCACTCTGAATAGTTACAAAACATTAAAGGTCTTTTAACATGTGCCGCAAGTTACACTTATCCATACCAAGCCACCTTGACCTTGGATTCAACGCCAAGAAAGTTCACAGACGATTGTCCAGGAACTGAAAACTAAAAGTACCCCACTCCGATTGCTTGAAGTGAGGCTTTTTAAAAGTTGTGTTTGACTTAGTTCGAAGCTAAGTAATCAGCAACACCTTCATGCGTTGCAGTCATTCCTTCTGAACCTTTTACCCAGTTTGCAGGACAAACTTCACCGTTCTCCTCAAAGAAAGTAAGCGCATCTACCATTCTCAACGCCTCATCAACGTTTCTTCCTAGCGGAAGGTCGTTTACCAAAGAATGACGTACTGTTCCTTCCTTGTCAATTAGGAAAAGACCACGGTAAGCAATCATCGGACCTGTAGCCATCAAGTTGCCTTCCTCATCCATATCGTAATCTCCAAAAAGAACTCCGTAGTTCGCAGAAATACACTTAGAAGTATCTGCAACAATCGGGTATTTAACACCTTTAATTCCGCCAGCGGCTTTGTCCATTTGTAACCATCCCCAGTGCGTTTCTTCTGTATCGGTAGAACAAGCTACAACAGCTGTATTTCTGTCTTCAAACTCTGCCAATTTCTCTTGAAAAGCATGAAGCTCTGATGGGCAAACAAATGTGAAATCTTTTGGGTAAAAGAAGAAAATAACGTTCTTCTTTCCAATGTACTGATCCAAGGAAAAATCTGCTTCAACAGTTCCTCCATTTACTACTGCAGCTGCCTTGAAAAATGGCGCTTTTTGTCCTACTAAAGTTGACATTTTATACTATGATTTAAGTTAAAATTCGTTTTGTGCCGCAAAGGTAACAGATAGCTTTGAAGGATGTTCGCAACGTCAAGACTTAATCCTCACAAAACGTAAATATTTAAGATTTGGGCGCTCCCCCGATGAAAAAATCGGGGTCGGGTTATCCGCTGTATCTTTTTCTTATCCCTTCCACTTCGCTCAGGGAAGAAAAAGGATGCCGCTCCTACCCCTAGCGCAAGCAGTCTGCGTAGTTCATCAATATCCAAAAATCTATCGGGTTTTACACGGCAATAAACGCCAACACAAAACCAGCAACAATAGCCGTTAGCTTCGTAATGTTAAAGGCGTGGCCTTTATCAGACTCAAAAATGATGGTAGTAGCAATGTGAAGAAACACACCAACCAAAATTGCCTGCACAATTCCATTGAAAGCTCCAACTTCGATAATCTGTCCTTCTAAAAAATGAGTGATGATACCACCGAGTGGTGCCATGGCTGCAAAACCCAACATAGCTAATGCACCTTGCATTAGTGTAAAACCAGCACCGCGTAATACCGTACCTAAAATAAATGCCACAGGAATTTTATGAATGATTACACCAGCAAGTAGCGAATGATGTTCGTGTGCATGTTCACTCCCAAAAGGTAATCCTTCTATCAAGGCGTGTAATCCCAATCCAATAAACAGCGCAAATGGCAGCTGCTTTCCGTGCAAAGCATGCGAGTGTCCGTGCTCCATTCCTTTAGACAGCACTTCGAGGATTATCTGAACTATGAAACCGGCCAACACCCAAATTCCTGCCTGATGTCCAACTGCTTCATACGATTCTGGCAACACATGGAAGAAGCAAAGCCCTAGCATGAAAGCTCCACTAAAGGCCAGAATGAGCTTCATTTTGGATGCGCTCACCTTAAACGCCCAAGCCATCATTCCTCCAAAAAATGCCCCAACAAGTAGAATCAATAATTCCATTACGCCACGTGCTTTTTAGCTATTAATATCAATCTGTCCGATGTATTCGCATCAAACGGGTTTAAGCGATAATCACCGAAAGTACTCACTAGCTCAAAACCAGCAGCACTCATATATGCTTCAAAATCTGAAAGTTCAAGCGCATCAACTTGTTCTTCAAAATTAAGTTCAACATCTCCATCAATCACATGAATACGCTTCACGATTACGCCATCTTCAACAGCTCTTGTTATTTCAAACCGAATATTGTCAATTGTCTTTTCTTCATACGTTACCAGATTGGCTTTTACCTTGGTAGCGTTCATAAAATCAAGGACAAACAACCCCTCGTCTTTCAAGGAGTCGGCCACCGATGAAATCGTCTTTTGGTCGTCTTCCTTATTATGGAAATAGCCAAAACTGGTGAACAGGTTAACTACTAAATCGAAGTGCTTCTGCCAAAAAAGTGAGCGCATATCATGCTCAAAAAACTCCAAACCATCTTGTTCGAATTGTTTGGCTTCGGCAATGCTTTCTTCAGAAAGGTCGATGCCGATAACGTCAAAGCCACGTTTACGCAAATGCAAGGAATGGCGGCCTTTTCCACAAGCAAGGTCTAACGCACGTGCACCACGCGAAAGATTGAGATGAGAGACCAAGACATCTACGAAAGCCTCGGCCTCCTCAAGGTTTCTATCCTTGTAAAGCGTGTGGTAATACGGTGAATTGAACCAAGTGGCGAACCAGTCTTGCACTAAATTGAGTTAAGCCGTCAAATTTATTGTTTTGAATTGGTCGACAATTAACCGTAGCGGTCAATAATACTGAAGTGGAATAGGGGTTATTATTTGTGTTTCAGAAGAACAGTTTTGCTTCAAATCGGCTTGCATGGCTTCTAGACCATTGGCATTTATGGACTTAAAGGGTTGATCTTTCTTTCGAAAAAAATTCTCCCAATGAATAATAAATATGCGTTTCGGTCGGCTCAATTCAACAATTGGCCCTGGATAAGACGCGTATTCACTCGTTCCGGAAGAACCGATGAACAAATCATCAATTCCGCGCTCCTCCAATAGCTCTTTCGGAAACAGACCAAAAGGTGCCTTGGCCATAGACGACATGAAAAACATACGATAAGACACCACCGAATCCTCCAACCAATCGACCATAAACGAAAGGGTCTGCCCCTCTTGCCAATCAGAAACCAATGTTGGTTCGGCAATCAAATCGTGTGAATACCGTTTTTTCAAAAAATTGATTCCTGCAATATGAGGCGGGTGAATGCTTTTAAAGGCCATGGTACGCATGGTGCTATCCAAACTATAGTGCCACTCCCCTTTTTCATTCTTAGTACCCATACTATCATTTACCACCACCAACTCCTGCGGCAACTTGTAGTAACTAAGCAAGTGCTTGCTGGTTTTGCTGCTCACAATTAGGGCGGAATCTGGCACGTATTGAGAGAGGTAAGGCATATCCATCAAGTGATCATAATGCGCATGGGCAGCAATCACCAGCTTTACCTTTGCAAAGGCAGCCGGATTCAAATACTGCTTCACATAATTGGTGTCTGTTCTTATCTTGCCAAACAGCACTCTGGTGGCTGATGGATTATCTATAAATGGGTCTGTTAAAAGTACATTCTCCCCTCTTTGAATTGTGAAACAACCCGTTCCGTAGTAACGAATTTCTGTTTGAGCATTTTGTGCTTGTAACGGTGAGAACGCAACACAAAAAAGAAACAACGATAACAGGTAATGAATAACGCACACTTAGCTAGTTGATTTATTAAGACATAAGCCCTTCTTGGGCTGTCAAATATCGGGTAAGATTTTATGTTGTGGTACAAATTCCATCACGGATTTAAAACAATCAATTCGATATATGTCTGGTTTACATAGGTTCGTTTTGTGATTGAGCAATTCGAAACACATTTTGATACCTAGGGTTTCCTCAGAAATGGAAACCGTGAGATTCTGCGAACTTAACCAGATTGGTGATGAGCAAGACCATTCCGACCCAAGCGTGTGAGGTGTTGTTGAGTTTGGCCTTTATATTATTGAGTCCAT
>Ga0316208_1002151_pt1 | contig 16589 bp, 15 predicted proteins | sample 3monopyrite_MG_FD_204944 | JGI IMG/M metagenome (GOLD analysis project Ga0316208, IMG submission 204944) | Microbial mat bacterial communities from mineral coupon in-situ incubated in ocean water Damariscotta River, Maine, United States -... | ecosystem: Environmental > Aquatic > Marine >...
CGCCGGCAGTCGGCAAATGCATGGAGAAGGGTTTGCTCATCAACGCGACTCAGGGCACGGTCATTCGACTGCTGCCGGCCGTCAATATTTCCGCTGAAGAAGTTGACGAAGGTTTCAACATCATCGCTGATGTCCTCCGTGAAATGGCCAGCGAAGCGAGCTGACTCTGTCACTCTCAGACGTACGGAATGTCGCCGGACAAACATTAACGGCAGTCGCATCCATGATCTGCCGCATCGCCGCTCGACATCGCTTCGAAATCCGATCTGAAAACAGAATAAATCAGTAAGACTGAAGTACTCCCATGAAACACCTCACCTCACTATTCGACCTGACAACCGACAACGTGATGGACATCCTTGAGACGGCCGAGGAGCTCAAGAAAAAGCACGCATCGGGAAATCCCGAAACGCCGCTGAAGAATCACGTCGCCACTCTGGTCTTCGAAAAACCGTCGCTGCGAACACGACTCAGCTTCGAAGCCGCGATGACTCACCTGGGTGGATCCGCGTCTTTCTTCTCAGGCAAAGACGCCGGACTCTACGGACGGGAATCACTGCCGGACATCGCGCGAGTCATCAGCGGATATTCAGACGTCGTCGTGTTGCGGACGTTCTCCCAGCAACTGATCACAGACTTCTGCGAATGGTCATCCTGCCCGGTCATCAACGGACTTTCCGACGAGTATCACCCTTGTCAGGCACTAACCGACCTTTTCACGATTCGCGAATCTTTCGGAGCCTTGACTGACGAAAAGCTCGTCTTCGTGGGCGATGGCAATAATGTCAGCGCGTCACTGGCACTGCTGACGTCGATGCTCGACCTGCCGATGACGCTCGCCTGCCCCGCCGGTTACGAACTGTCCGACGACTTTCTGGCTTTGCTCAACGAAAGATGCCCGGATTCGCAGTTCACTCAAACCAACGATCCAGTCGCCGCCGTCAAAGACGCCAACATCGTCTACACCGACGTCTGGGCCAGCATGGGTCAGGAAGAGGAAGAAGAGAAACGCAAGAAAGACTTCGCCGACTTCCAGGTCACCGCCGCACTCCTCGCGGAAGCCCCGTCAGGCTGCCGCTTCATGCACGACCTCCCTGCCAAACGAGGCCTCGAAGTCACCAACGACGCCATGGAAAGCCCCAACAGCATCGTCTTCCAACAAGCCGAAAACCGCATGCACCTGGCCAAAGGCCTGCTCACCTGGATCGTCACTAAAGCGCATTGAAATCATGAAGCCGGTCGCCCACCGGATTGGCTTTTCGTCGACGGCGCCGGGCAGCGGACATCGGAATCTCTAAACTTCTGCATCCTTAGTGCACGTCCCGCGGAAAAAGGATCGCCATTCTCCGTTGCCGAAGCTGCCAGCTTCGGACCGACGCTGGCAGCGTCGGCAACGACACACCACCACCTTATATCCAACCCTTAATCCGTGGGACGACTACTAAGGTGAAACTCGACGGCGTTTATCGCAACAAAGATTTCAGAGACGATTGACCGTTCAGAATCAGTGACTTTGGTGGTGCAGCCATTTCTCTCCAATCGAGAATTCGCACTGAGCCGGATTTCTCCGGATACTCGTAGGCGCCGATCTCGAATGCGTCAAACATGGGGCGTGACAATCCCTGAATATCGACTGCCGTCAGTTTGCCAGGAGACGTGCCGGCATTGATCGCCGGCGAACCTGCCGCCAGTCGGTAATCGCCTTTGGCATGATCGACGAAACGTGGAGGCTTGAGCACGTCGCCAATGCCTGGCTTCGCGTTGACATACTTTGTCTTCTGGCCGAACAGGAGATTGTGACCAATGTCGACCGTTCCTTTACTTCGATAGATTCCGTAGGCACTGGCAGCTTTCGCTTTCATATCGCCGTTGGCGATGACGTTGTTTCGAATGCTCCCTTTGCCGCCCAGATGCCAGACACCGTATCGATTGTCGACAATCGAGTTGTTCCAGACGTTGGCCTCGCCACTTCCCGAAACGCTGACGGCAACACCAAACGACCTGTTGCCGGCGACCACGTTGTTGACAATCTCGGCGTCATCAACTCGGTAGGCAAAGATGCCACTCGCGTTCCCCGTCAGCCGATTTCTGCGTGCAACGATCCGCGATGCGCCGGGGTTGCGATATCCGTACGCCATCAATCCGTAGCTGCCACTTTCTTCGATCGTTGAATCAGAAACGTTAATGGCTCCGTCATAATGAAGGACACCGTATCCTCGATTCCGTGCGACGGTTGTCTTTGTCAAAGTGCTCTTTGCCCGCCATGAGTAAATTCCGTGGCTGCGATTGTCTGCGATCGTCGCACCTGACACATTCAGACTCGCATCATTCAACATCCTGGCATTGATTCCGCCGCCACACTTAACAATCTTTGAATCCTTCACCGTCACCGTCTGCTTCTTTGCCTTTGAGTTGCTGACGACCACGCCCCAACTCGAGGTCCCGGAGACCGTCGTCTTATCGAGCAGACATTTCTGACTGTGGACCTGATAGATGCCGTATCTCCCGCCGCTGATCACTGAATCTCGGCAATCCAGGTTGCCGTAATACTGAAGGATTCCGTAGCCATTGCCCTTCAGCGTGAATCCGGACATCGTCACATTCGTGCGACTTGCGTAGATGCCGGTTCCGTTGTCGGCAACTTCAATCCCCGAATCGGCGTTCAGGTCGATGTCCTGACCCGTGAGATAAAGACCGGTGCCTCGGTTCCTCAGAATCTTCAACGTTGACTTCGGTAAGACGTTGAATGAGGCATTCTTCAAGTACAGGCCGTATCCCGAATTATCCTGAACCGCGACGTTGGACAGTGGTATCGAACGCTTCGCGCCCTGCCCGTCGAGATAGACCCCGTGGCCACAGGACGACACCGTCGAATCAGACAGCGAAAAGTTCTGGCCATAGCCGTAAAAGCCCCAGCTCCTGGCACCTGAGCACTTCAGGTTTTTCCCGGAGAACGCGAGCATCCTGTAAGCAAGCAGTCCGTACGTACCAGCCTTTGTGATGGTGACGCCGTCCGCTTCACACGTTCCACCGCTCACGTAGAGCGGGACATTCGACGACGCCAGAGTCAGACCACTGAGCTTCGACGTGCAGTTCGCGAGGTAAATGCCGTATCCACAATTGTCGACACGAATATTCGATGCCTTGGACAGATTGACCGTACTTGAGGCGACCTGAAGTCCCGTCCCCGCGCACTTGCTGAAAACAAGATCTCTAAGTACGGGACTTTTCCTGCCCGTCGTTTCTCGAATGAAGAGACCGTGCCGCGAACCGGTGAACTTCGAACTTGTGACACTTAGATTTTTGCCATGCGCGTACAGTGCCCAGCTTCCCGTCTGATCAAAACGACAACCCTTCACCGCCAGCTGCTCCATGTTTGCGGTGTAGATGCCGTAGCTCTTCGAATTGGTCACATCGACCTTCGAAATCCGAGCTTCGCCACCGTAAACGGAGACCGAACGAACATCGCCGCGAGACTTCACGCCGGACAGCTCCGATCGGCAATTATTCAACACAACACCGTAAGTGCAGTTCGAAGTCGCAATCGCGTTGTCTCGGGACGGCTTGATCGATGCCCTCTGACAATACAAACCCTGCCCGCACTTATTGAAAGACAGTCGGTTTATCGCAATGGCCGAATCTGCATCGACACCTCTTAGCAAGAGCCCGTTCTTTGACTCCTCAAACAGGCAGTCACTGGCCGAAACATCTCGACCGTGGAGGTACGCAGCCCAACTCGGAGTCTTACCGAATCGGCTGCCGGTCAGACTGACGCGGTCCATGTTGACTGCATAGATCCCGTAGCTCTGCGACTTCTGAATTCGAACGTCGCGAATCGATGCCGTCCCTTTGATCAATGTCAAAGGGCGTCGTCCGGTCACAATCTCCAGGTTAGAGAGATCGCTGACGCAACGACTCAGGTAAATATCGTACGCGCAGTTCCGAAACCGAATTGCTGAACCGTCCAGCGCAACATTGCCATCGCGCCCGTAAAATCCGTAAGTGCAGTCGGAAACGCTCAGATTCTTCAGCGTCATGCGAGACTTACTGTCGACGCCTCTGACATAAACGCCGTATCTCGACTTTTCGAACGAGCATTTCTGGATCACCGCATTCCGAGAATAAAGCACAGCGGCGATTGAAGTCGCGTTACTGAATCGGCAGTTCTGCAAAACGCAACTCGCAACGTTCGAGCCGTAAGCGCCGTAGACGTTTCCGGTAAAGTCACAATTGCTGGCAATCAGTCTTCCCGAATAGACCAGCACGCCGTAGTAGACATTCTGAAATCGACAGTTCAACGTCGTCACTGATGCAGCGGCTCCGTTGGCATACACACCGTAATATCGACCGCCTTTCCGCGACGGACCGAAGGTCAGACCTTCAAATTGCACGCTGGCGTTGTTGGCCACGGTGAACGCCCAGCGATTCGCAGCCGAGATGACAACCGATCCGCGGTCACCGGTAAACCGCCCGGTCGTGTCCGCAACAATCCGCAAAGGCCTTGTCAGGAACGAGCTGACAGCCCGACCACGAGAGCTGCGACGACCACCGACAGAAGCAGTAGTAAGTGCTCGAACGGCGCCGCCCGCCGTGTACGTTCCGGCTCCGATGTAGACCGTGTCGCCGTACGTTAAACGTTGCCGCACTGCTCGCGATACAGTTTTGAAAGCACGGCGCGCCGACGTGCCGTTGTTTCGGTCGTTACCACGTTTTCTCACATAGTACGTACGCGCTGACACTGACTCCTCGGCCACAGAAACGGTGATGGCAGAAAGCAGCAGGATGCAGACAATTCGCAGAAGACGTGACATTGGCAATTCTTAAGAAGACATGATCCGCCGTCTACGGACGGTCTTAGTTCAACGCGGCCGGAGACGCAGGCAGTCCGGGAAGTTCGTCGATGCCGGGCGGAATCCGATCCACTGATACATCGCTCGGCGGAAATTCCGGCGGCTCTGGAAGATCAAGTTCTTCCGGAAGCTCCGCCGCTGGAGCAAATGATTCTTCGGGCAGCGACGATGGAGCTGGCGGCAGGTTGTTGCTCGAATAGCCGTTCAGCAACGTGTCAGTGCTGCTGCCACCGGTTCTGGCAGAACTTCGCGTCTCTGCAAAGTCGCCGGCTGAGCTTGCGGCCCCTGCGTCGAACACTCGTCGAACCAACGCGCCGCGCAAACTTTGCCGGACAACCGATCGGCTCGGAGTGGAACCAGAGACCCGTTGATTGACGACGGGTTGTTTGAAGAGCGAAATCGTCCATCGCTCGTTTTCCTGCTGAAGCGTGACATTCGGAGTTTCCAGGGCGACAACCGTGACACCGCTGAAAGAGTCGCCCGCTCGAACCGACTCAAGATGTCCACGGATGGACACAAGGGCCTGCGGATCGCCATCGCCAATCTGACTGAAACCAATGACCCGAACGTCGGCGTGTGGAAGCTCGTCAGCAATGACGCTGTGTGGCAGGGCAACGGTCTTCTCGACACCTGGCGGCCTGAAGAATGACGTGTTCGCCGGGAACGGAGACTGAAAGCCGTCACCTTCTGACACGTCGGGAGACTCGACGTCCGCAGCCGGACCATCAATCAGCGGCGATTCGGATTCTTCAAGATCATCGGAAACGACGTTGACGTCGGACTTGTCTCCGCCGCATCCCGGAATCAACGCCGCCACCAGCGCGACGACAATTATCAAGTGCCACTTCATGCCTGATCCCCCAAAACAATCGCGGCTTCTCAACCACTCATCACGAGCATCGATGGTTGATCTCACCCATCAACACAAACCTCTCAATCAAACTCCTACTTCACACACCCGATTGAAGCGCGCTGATTGGCCAGGCAGCAGAGTTCTTACTCGCGGCTTCCGGGATTTACCTCAGGGATCCGGTGATGACTTCCGCGTCTGCGTTTCCTCTTCGCCGCAGACGTTGCCAAATCGCCTCAACGTTGACTTTCCGCTTGCCTTCCAGATTTTCGCGGTCCAGGTTCGAAACACGACCGAAACTTTTTCTCTTCCGACATCCGCATCTCTGATCAGGGCGGACAACGTGGCCACTCTTGAAATGCAACAGCAGCGTAAATCGGGCAAGGACTCAACATGGCTGAATCCCGTCATCGACTTTTGATGGTCGAAAGTGATCCGCTACTGACGGAAGTCACTTCTTACAGGCTGCAGCTTCTCGGCTATCGAGTCCTCGTCGCCGAGTCGACCGCCGAGTTGTGGAGCGGTGTCGACAAACTGCGACCTCACGCCGTGCTGATAAATCTCGACATCGACGATCTGCGTCCAATGGAGCTGCTCGAGCAACTGGCCAGCGACACATCAACGGCAGAACTCCCAATCATCGCCCTCTCCAAACACTCCGACCTCGATCAGGTCGAACGCGTCTGGAAGAACGGAGTCAGCGACTATCTCGTCACCCCGTACGACCCCGTCATTCTGGAGCGGAAGGTCGCTCGCCTGCTCTCTGAAATTCCGCTGACATCCGACTCGGATGACGATCCCACTACAGATGACGATCCCACCACAGATGACGAAGGGGCAGAAACGGATTCAACTGACGCCGAACTCGTGCCCGTGGAAGTCGGCGCTTGACTCCGACTCCCCGGGCACAGAATCACCACAACAATACTGAAAGAACCGAAAATGGCAGGTCGACTCGGCGACATTCTGGTTGAGCGTGGGCTCGTGAGCGAAGAACAGGTTGCCGATGCACTGGCATCTCGCGGCATGCTCGGCGAATCGCTGTTGAGTCAGGGTATCGTCACGCGAAATCAGCTCGGCGAAGCGCTGTCAGAACAATTCGAAGTTCCTTACGAAAACATCGTCCCGGAAGATATCCCCGAACAGATGGTCCGCCTGGTCCCGGAAGCTTTCGCGAGACGCCGCCGGCTGGTGCCGATTCGAGTTCGACGCGGCTGGATGCTGCTGGCGATGGAAGCTCCCGACGACATCGAAGCAATCTCTGAAGTCGAGTTGATCACCGGCTACAAAGTCGACCCCGCGATCGCGATGCGCGAAGACATCCTGTCCGTTATCGATCGCAGTTTCGACGAGCGACTGACCGCCTGCCAGACCGCCGTCGACATCCGGCTCGAAGAACTGGAAGCCGCGCGGGACGCTGGAGTTCTGGAAGTCTCCGTCGCACAGGCCGACGAGGAAGCCCCGGTCGTTCGAATGGTCCGATCGATCCTGATGGGAGCCGTCAACGCCGGCGCCAGCGACATCCACCTCGAACCACACAGTCCGCAAATGCGCATCCGATATCGTATCGACGGCGAACTTCAGCAGGTCATGACGATTCCGAATGACAGCGAAGAAGCGGTCGTCGGTCGAATCAAAGTCATGGCCGACATGGACACCACCGAAAAACGACGGCCTCAGGATGGAACTCTGACAATCGAAGAAGCCGGACAGCGAGCCAGCTTCCGCGTCAGCTGCATTCCGACGGTCGATGGCGAAAAAGTCGTCATGCGGGTCCTCGACGAAAACAACAAGGCCTACGGTTTCGAATCATTGGGCATGCCCAAAAAGGAAATCGAAATCTGCAAGGATCTCATTCAAAAACCTCACGGCATGATCATCATCACTGGGCCAACGGGTTCTGGCAAAACCACAACCATGTACACAATGCTGACAAGCATTGATTCAGCTGAGAAGAACGTATCCACAATTGAGGATCCTGTCGAATTCCGACTGCCCGGCATCAACCAGGTCCAGGCCGACAACGACCATGGGATGGGGTTCGCGAATGGCCTGAAGTATCTGATGCGGCAGGACCCGGACGTCATTCTCGTCGGCGAAATTCGTGACCACGAAACGGCCATGGCTGCCGTCCAGGCAGCTTTAACCGGCCACCTTCTGATCAGCACGCTGCACACCAATGACGCCATCGGTTCGGTTTCCAGACTGAACGACCTGGGGCTCGACTATTTCAAAATTGCTGGAGCGTTACTCTCAGCGATGGCTCAACGACTCCTCCGTAAAATCTGCCCGAACTGTCGCGAAGAGTCCGTGCCGAATCCGAAGCTGCTTGACTACCTGCTGGAAGGCAAGCCGTTGCCAGAAGGTGCTCAGTTTTACAAAGGTGCCGGCTGTAAAAAGTGTCTCGGTACGGGATACGCCGGGCGGCTGCCGATCTATGAAATCCTCCAGGTCTGTCCGGAACTGGAACGAGGCATCGAAGCCGGGCTTCCAACCTCAAAACTTCGCGACCTTGCAATCGAGGAAGGCATGACCGCTCTGGCCGCTGCCGGAATGAAGGCCGCGCTTGAGGGTCAAACAACTGTCGAAGAGGTCTACTTCAAACTTTCAGGCTAACAGTTTGCGTCTCCGCAACATCGGACCGGCACACGCGAGAGAACACGCGAGAGAACACGAAACGAGAATACGACATGGCCACCAGCATTGCCGCCAGGAAAAACCAGAAGCAGGGTCTGGATGGATTCCTGAAGAGGCTGTCCGAAATCCAGATCGGCGGCTCGACCGGGTTGAAGATCCGCAAGAAGGACATGGTCTACATCTTCCGGAATCTGTCGACGCTGCTCGGCAACGGACTCTCGCTCAACAAGGCACTCGCCACTCTGCAGGAAGAGAAGTCGCTGAAGAAATATCAAGGACTGTTCAAGACGATGGAGCAGTGCGTCATCCAGGGATCAACGCTCAGCTCTGCTTTGAAACAGTTTCCGGACGCTTTCGACGAGCTCATGATTCATCAGATTGCGGTCGCCGAACGAACCGGCTCCCTCGTGGAAACGATTGGCCGGATCACCGATCAGCTTGAAAACGGAGCCAACATCCGAGCGTTGATCATCAAAAAACTAACCTACCCCTGCATGTTGTCAGTCGCCGGCGCAGGATCAATGACATTCATGCTGCTGTACGTTGTGCCAACGTTTGAGAAAATGTACTCCGACGCAAAGGCCGAGCTACCGGCAATCACACAGTTCCTGATTGTCGTCGGGCGTCTGTTGACAGACTACCTGGCCATTGTCGCGGGAACACTTGCTGCTGTGGTCACACTGTTCATCGCGATCTGGCGAAACACCAATGGGAGAATGTGCATTGAGAAGATCCTCTTCAAGATTCCTCTCCTGGAATCGTGGCTGCGAAGCATCGCCATCCTGCAGTTCATCGAGGTGCTGGGCAATTTAATGGACTCTGGCTTCACGCTGGCCGAGGCCCTTCCACACACCAGCAAAGCCATCACCAACAGCGTCGTTCGGCGCAGCGTGGAAGACCTTCACAAGGCGATCGTCCGAGGTGAACGATTCAGTCGCGAACTCCTGAAGCGGTCGCACATTTTCCCGCCGGTCGTCACTCAACTGGTCATCATCGGCGAGCGAACAGGCACACTTCCCAAAGCCACTCAGCAGATCCGAACCCACCTTCGCCGAGAAGTTGAGCGATACACCAATTTACTCACGGGGGCGATCGAACCTGTCATGACGATCGGCCTGGCCTCAGCCATCGGTGGCATTCTGATGGCCGTTTACCTGCCGATGTTCGACATGATCGGGGCGATGAATCATTAAGGAACTGTCACGAAATAAGTTCCTTGTTTGACGCGAAGCCGCAGGCGAAAGCGCGATTTACGTTCAGAAACGCCTTCGCCTGCGGCTTCGGGTCAAACAAAATTTCCCGTGGAGACAACCACCATGAAGTCTGCAAAGTCGCTTCGCAACAACCGCAAAGACGCATTTTCGCTTCTTGAGATCCTCACCGTTGTGTCCCTGATGGGCATCGTTGCGGCGATCGTCATGCCGAGGCTCAGCTCTCACTCGAAGGATGCGCGAATCAACGCGTGCCACCTTTATCGTGGAAACATCGAAGTTCAAGCGGAGCTGTGGCTGCGAAATCGCGGCAACTGGCCAGCCAGCAATCTGAACAACATTGGCGCAACGTCCCGCTACTTCCCGGACGGGCTGCCGTCGTGCCCGGTCGACGATTCACGTTACAAAATCGACCATTCGACCGGGCGCGTCGTCGGGCACGATCACGGCAGATGACCACGGCAGATGACCGGCCTCATCAGGCTCGCCGGTTGAGGAAATCGCCTCCCAACATGAGGGATGAAGAAGACGGCATCTCGCCAAACCGGAGGTAAGTTACAGGCAACTTCGCGGCGTAAACAACGGCGCCTTTAATGACTCTGGGCGAGTCATCTTACATTAGTGGGTGAGTCATCTTTACGACCTCACCCGGTATTAACAGTCCCATGCGGGCACACTCAGGGGGAGAGTTTTATGGTCACTACTCGTCATCGCACATCAAGTAAGCGTCGAGCTGGTTTCTCGCTGCTGGAACTTCTTGCGGTCGTCACGATCCTCGGCATCATCGCCGTCGTCGTCATTCCGCGTGTTTCGGTCTCGGCCGAAGCTGCAAAGACAAACGCTCACAAGCAGAACGTTGCTGAAATCAACGGTGCTGTCGAGCGTTGGTACTTTGAAAAGGGCAAGTACCCGAAAGGAAATCTCAGCGACATCGGTGCTGACGCCAACTACTTCCCGGACGGCATTCCTAAGAATCCGTTGACCGAAAAGGCGTACAAACTCAACGCCAAAAGCCGAGTTCAGTAAGGCGAACATCGATCAATGATGGACTTACCACCAGGCCATCTCAGAGCCAATCGACGACGGGGACTGACTTTACTGGAACTCCTCGTCGTCGTGACGCTTATGGGCACTCTGTCGACGGTTGTTGTAACCCGATATGGGCGAGACATTTTCGGCGACCTGGGTGCTCGCAGCGAAGCTCATCGGCTGTCACTCGACATGCAGCGAGCGAAATCTGTCGCCATCCGAAATGGCTCCACGGTTTCGGTGATCTTCGAGAAAGGTCCGAGCGGCCAATACTCCGGTTATCGACTCGCGGAAGGCCCCGTCGGAAAACAGACCGTCATTGATGGGCCGACTCAATTCGGAGCCGACATTCACGTCACCACAACATCCTCAACGATTCAATTCAGCTTCGAAGGACACGCCAGCACGGCCTGTGTCGTCAATCTCAAAGGCCCCAACAGATCATGGGGGCTGACCGTCGTTCCCCTGACCGGTTCGGTGAAAATCTCGGAGATTTAGCCATGCAGCCTCAACAACTTCGACAAAGTCCAGCTCGCCGCGGGACGACACTGCTTGAACTCGTTGCCGCGTCGACGGTCATCGCAACCGCGCTGGTGCCCGCACTCAGAATCATGCGAGACAGCCTGCGGATCTCTCGAGAACTCGAAGTCCGCGAGACGATGGCCACTATCGCGATGTCCGTGCTTGAGCAGGAATCCGCTCGTGTCTCCGGGCAGTGGACCATGCAGACCGCCACACATCGACAACCGGGCATCGACTCGGGTTACCCGTCGGTGATTGCTGTCTCGGTCGTGTCCGACTCGCTCGCCAAAGGGGGCGTTCCCGATTCACTCGCAGTAGTCAGCGTGACGGCCTTTGACGACGCCAACGGAACCGGCCGACTCGATAACAACGAACCGTCGATCACGTTCGCGACAAAGATCGCTGGCCTGACCAGTTACCGTTTCGAGGCACAGGGTTCATGATCCGCCAACGCAGGCCACATGCTCGTCGCGGGTTCTCGCTGATCGAAATGGTCATCGCGATGACACTCCTGTCGACCGTCATGACGGCGGTGACCGTTGTGCTGCGAACCGGTCGCGAGGCGTGGCGAACTCACGAGGCCGACCACGTTCGCACCCGAATCGCTCACGCTTCCGTTCGACACATCGTACGTGCCGTCCGCGAAGCGAGCGAAATTGTCAGCATCACAACCGGCGTCAATAAGAATTCACGTCTGACAGTCCGGCTACCCGATGGCGATACTCTGACGTGGCAGCATGACTCGACCGGAAAAACAATCTCGCTCACTCAGACGAGCATCTCGAACACGCCATCGGTCATCGCCGAAGACATCGAGACACTCGAATTTCTTCCGTCACGCGTCGACGGCGGCGTGTTCACTACAAGCATGATCGACCGTGCCCAGGAGATCGAAATCCGAGTTGGCGTTGTGCTGCCTCGGGAAACCCCGGTCGTCCGTCGTGCGATCGGCAGCGTCTGGTTGCGTCCTTTCGGAAGGAATCAACCAGCTTAAATGATCACACAACCTTCACACCTCACACGAGGTCGCACCTCACAACAGCGATCAAACCCTCCGGCGAGTCAGACACGTCGCGGTGCTGCACTGCTGGCGTCGATGTTTGTCATGTCGGCGATTTCGATGATCGTCATCGGAATACTTCAAACAGAGACCGTTCAGTTCGCCGCACTAAGAAACACGATCGACTACGACCGTGCCCGGTACCTTGCAGAAGCCGGCATGAATCACGGTCTTTCGAAACTCGAAACAGATATTTCCTGGAGAGGCAGCATCAACCGCACGGAATTTCCCGCCGGGAGTGGCGAATTCTATCAGGCGCTTGTCGAAAACGGCGTCGGCGGGACGGTCGTGGTGACGGGAGCGGGCGCGGTAGGCGATTTCGCTCGAACCGTTCAGGTCGTCGTTAAACAGGGCGGTTGAACTTCGGAGCAAGACCTCAGCAGACAAAACTCGCCGACAACGAACCAAAATAAATCACGCGTGACCAAATCCAAGGTCGCCGTAAAAAGACAGAACACGGCCATGGGCAAAACCAATAAGAAGCAGTTCGAGCGTAAGGTCGCGATCGGACTCACGAATAATGACCTCACGCTGTTGATCCTCGAAAAGTCACTTTCGGGCGACATCAGTCGAGTGCGCGACAGGCATCTTGTCTGGCGTAAGGAAGCCGCCGATCTGCACAGCGAACTCGGCCAGAAAGAACTAACCGCCGCTCTTACCGAACTCACAGCCGCAGAAAAACTCCAAGGCGTCCCGATTCACATCGCACTGAGCAGCGACCTTTGCGTCACACGCGTGATCTCTGGGGAAAACGATCACGTCCGGCAAGAGTTGCAGGAACTGATCGAACGCAGCAGCGGATACCTTTCGCTAGGGGTCGGCGACAAACTGACAGCCGTCAGCGAAGCCGCCATCGATGCGCGCAGGCGGCACGTCTGGGTGACCGTTGCCAACCGCGAGGTCATGGAAGCACTTGACGACGCCTTCGAAGCCGCACGCCTGCGAGTCGTTCGAATCGAACATTCACTCGCCGCCCTCAGCCGGGTCGTTCAAGCCACGGGCGACGACGCCGAAGCTCCGGTCATCGTGATCGATGTCGCCGACAACGGCGTCGACGTCGGAATTTCTTACAACGGGCAGCTACTACTCGACTACCGACCGTCTGGAAGCAACGCGAAAGACAGCGTCGGAGTCATCATCGCCCGACACACCAAACGACTGCAGCGATACATCGACCGACTGCTGAGAGGACAGGCACCGATCAGTCGAGTGTGCCTCTGTGGAAAAACCGAAGACGTCGGCAACGTCCGCGAACAGCTCGAAAAGCTCGTAGAAGCGGGCGAAATGACGCTACGACTGCTGACTCCCGGCAACGTGCCCACCGGTTGGGATCTCACCGAGGAAGCCGCCAACGATTCCAGTTTGACGGCGGACGTCGGAATCCTCCTCGAACAGACGGCAGGTTCTGTCGCCAACGAATATCCCAACCTCGTCGACCCGCTGCGTGAATCGCGGCGCCGACCGATTCTCAAACCCTTACTAAGAATGAGCTGGCCGATTCTGGCGACTATCGCCGCATCGTTCCTCGTCTGGTCGGTAACTCTGTTTGAAACCATCGAAACGAAAATTTTCGAATCACAACTCACGAGCCTCGAAGAAGATGTTGAACGCGTCAATCGACTCCACCAGGAGGCGGTCGTCGCCCGGTCACGCGTTGCCCATCTTCAGCAAATCGCCGACAGCCTGGAAATGCGACCGTGGGACCAGCTCATTCAACGGGTTGGCCATAGCCTGCCGCGCGGAGTCTGGCTGGAGTCCATCCTGGTCGACCGAGCGGGTAAGGTGACCATCGGCGGAACGAGCCATTCTGAAGATGGTTTGTTTGAGCTGGTCGAACATCTGAGGAAAATTCCAGAACTCTGGAGAGTCGCTCTGGAGAGCACGCAACAAAGCCACCTGGAAAGCGGCCCGGCCATCCAGTTCGCGTTGAGCGCTTCCGTTCACTCCACTCAAGTGGCATCGCGGCTTGAAGAAGGACTCAGTTCTGAAGTCCGAATCGTCTGGCTACCTGACGACCCGACACTCTCCGACTCAACCGACAAGACGACCGCCGAGCGAGATCGCAATCCGATCCGCTGATCCATTTGACGCAAACCTGCAACTAACAAACCGCAATTCCTTTCGTCAGTGATGACTGAACCACGGGGATATCCCTCCCCGAAGGGCAACACGGCCATGAATACCTCGCCAATAGAAAGGCTTATCACTCACCCCCGCCGTGGATGGATCGTCACGACCGCTACGTTTGTGGCAGGTCTGCTGTTCCTGTTGCCCGCCATCGATTCCTACAACCTTGAGAAAGAGCGTCTCGACGAAATATGTGTTGAACTCGACACAAGCCGCACAGAGATCACGCGGTTCGATTCGTGGCAACACCGCATCGAAGAACAGGGAGAACTTCTCAGACAGCTCGAAGCCCGCGCGTTCATCGGTCCGCAGGTCGAAGCGTTCAGAACAGAACTCGTCGACCTGATTCGTAAATCGGACTGCACGATGCGCCGGGTTCGGCTGAGCGAACCGAGTTACCGAGGATGGATGGCCGAGCACGACGATCCGTTGCTCGACCAACCGCCGCACGACGCTGAGGGAGAAACTCCTTACTACCTGGAAACTCGCCATCTGGCTTTGTCTGTCGAGGGGGCACTCGACAGAATTCAGAAGCTGCTGGGCGAGCTTCACGCGACCGATCGACTTGTCCATTCAGCGGCCATGACAATCCGCCGGGCGGACGGAGAATCCAACAATGTGTCGCTCGATATCGATCTCGTTCTGTTCAATCTGCTGCTGAAATCTGCTGTCGAGACGTGATGAGCGGGTGGTTCTTGCCCGCATGGAGGGGGCTATGAGAACCAGTATCCAACAAGAATGCAGTTCAGGAATCATCGGGGCAGCGTCGCTGCGAATCGCGATCGTGCTGGCGACGCTGGGCGGAGTCTGCATCCTTCCCACGTTTGGAACCGCTCAGGAATCAGACAAGGTTCCTGATTCGCTGCCCGGCCAGAATCTGACGGCGCTGTTGGAAACTCACGGCAGCCTGACGCTCCGCGATGCCACACTGACAGAAGCTCTCTTCGCGCTTCGTGAGCAGTGGAAAATCGACATGGTCGTCGCGGACAACGTCGAAGGTAACGTCAACGCCACGTTCACCGGCGCATCCCTGCGAGAGATACTCGACTCTCTCCTGCTGACTCGTGGCTACGGTTACCGCGTGCTGGGAAACAGCATCGTCGTCCTGCCGCTTGACCAGTTGGGAGCGCTGAAGCCGCTGTTCAAGTCGCAGATGATCCCCCTTGAATACGCGGATCCGGCCGAGCTGCTGAGCGTCGTTGAGCTGCTGCTGTCACCCCAGGGCAAAGCGATTTCCATCCGCTCGGCGAAGAGCATCATGGTGCTCGACTATCCGGACCGCACCGCGATGATTCGCCAGCAGGTCGAAGAACTGGACCAGAAAGCGAAGTCCAGCATCCCAAGCAGGCCGACGAGAACTCAGCCACTCCGCGACGTCCCGCCAATCATCGCCGCGCCCGCGGTGCCCACTCCGGATGTCTCGTTTCCTCAGCCGCGTGAACGACAGCCGCGTGAACGACAGCCGGACTCGTTTCCCCACCCGGAACCAACACCGAACACGCGACCTCCCGCAGCAGCAGCATCCTCAGCAGCGAGAGAGCTTTCCGCTGACACTGCGACCGTCGAACTTGACGTCCGCGTCTTTCGGCCCCAATACGTGAAGGTCGAAACGCTGCTACCGGCCATCGAAAGTCTGCTCAGCCGAAACGGACGCACGGCTGTCCTCGAAAAAGAAGATCAGATCGTCGTTGCCGACGAGAAAGCACAACTCGACGTCATCGAAGAAGCCATCCTGGCCCTCGACCGACCGCGGCCTCAGGTCCGCATCTGGGCGATGATTTACGACTGCGGCCTGGAAGACGTTGAACGAATCGGCGTGAACTGGAACGCTCGCTTCTTCGGTCGCTCTGTCCGTCCCGGCATGCCGACCGTACCGGCGGACCAGATCGGGCTGAACTCGCTGACGGCCATCGCTCCCGCCCTGGGAGCCCCCAACGGAGCATTGACACTTGCAACGCTCGGTTCGAACGTCGAAGTCACCGCCGTCATCAATGCACTCAACACGTCGTCCGATTCGAAGCTGCTCGCCGATCCAAACGTCGTCGCCGCCAACCACGAATCGGCGAAGATCGAAATCGTTACCGAAATTCCGTACCAGCAATTGACCGAAGGCCTCGAAGGCGGCTCGATCGGAACGACCGCCTTCCGAGAAGCGGGAGTCACGCTGGAAGTCACACCGCACATAGCTCGTGACGACACAATTTCGCTGGCCATCAATCCAAAATTCAGCGTCCTCGCCGGCTTCACCGAAAACGACGAGCAGCCGATCATCGACCGTCGCGAAGCCAAGACAACGGTCCGAG
>Ga0316208_1002153_pt1 | contig 16587 bp, 10 predicted proteins | sample 3monopyrite_MG_FD_204944 | JGI IMG/M metagenome (GOLD analysis project Ga0316208, IMG submission 204944) | Microbial mat bacterial communities from mineral coupon in-situ incubated in ocean water Damariscotta River, Maine, United States -... | ecosystem: Environmental > Aquatic > Marine >...
CTGTTCAATCCGGTCTTTGACAACGGACCGGGGGCCTGGGGAGCAAAGCGTGTCGGAGATCGTTTCCCGGAGTTCTCGCCGTTTCACAACGTGACGAAGGACGATCCGCCGAGCATTGTGTTTCTGGGCTCGAAGGACTCGCTGGTGCCGGTCAAGACAGCTCACGACTTCAAACAGAAGATGAGCGACGTCGGCGTCAATTCCGAGGTCCACATTTTCGACGGCATGCCGCACGGCTTTTTCAACCACGGCCGAAGTGGAAACAAGCCTTACTACGAAACCGTCGTCGCCATGGACAAGTTCCTGGCATCGCTCGGCTGGATCGAAGGCCCGCCGACGTTGAGTGCTGACATCGTTACGGCGAAGTGACGACTCCGCCGTTGATTTTCACGTCGTCAGTCATGCGAGCCCTGCGCGCGTTTTCGAATCTCACGCAAAGACGCGAAGGCGCAAAGATCGTGCTGCAAACCTTTGCGTCTTCACGTGATTCCATGTTTGGTCGAGGCTATCTCGCTTTAGGAATAGTCCTGAAATAAGTTCCTTGTTTGACCGGAAGCCGAAGGCGCCCGCGTTTCAGACGCTGGCACGCATTCAAAACACCATCGCCTGCGGCTTCGGGTCAAACAAGGCAACGGAAATCGGGAAGTTATTTCGGGACTGATCCTTAGGTAAAGTGTCCGAAATTAGTCGTCGGTACAGGCACGAAGCGGGAGCCGTTCTTTTGCGGTAGACAAATTCAAGTCGACGTTTTCTGGCAAATGTAAACAGTGAACTGCCTGCCGACTTGAACTAGATATCCTAATCGTCCTATTCTGTCACGCTGAAAATTAAGGAGAACGACGCTACCAACGGCATCTTGCTCCGCGCCTCGAGGGCAAATGCCTGTCGAGACGACGCGGAGCTGGGCGTCAAGGGGGCTGGTAACTGCACCAAATTCGAGGATGGCTTGTCACACAACGCTGATCTGACAGGGAGCCGCTGTCTTAAATTTGGTGGGAGACTGTTTCGCATCCTCAGATATAGCACTTGGAAGGTTTAGTCGTATGTTGAAGAAATCACCCGTCGATTGGCTGCTGGCCCGTTTGACTCGAAGCCGGAATGCTCGGCGTAAGAGTCTGAGCTTTAAACATGACCGCCACGGCGCTGCTCCGCACGTTCCTTTCGCAGTTCAGGAACTGGAAGACCGAGTGTTGCTCGCCGCTGAGATCGTCGTGCTGGGCGATGGCGTCGACATTGCGTCGGGCGATGTCACTCCGTCAGCAGTTGACGACACAGAATTCGGAAACGTCGTCGTCACGGGGGGGACTTCTCAACAAACATACACGATTCAGAATACTGGTACCGATATTCTGAACATTGCAGGCATCGTGACCACGGGCACGAACAGCACTGACTTTGTCGTGTCTGGTGTGCCGACGATGGTCGCCGCTAATGATGGTACGGCAACATTCGTCGTGACGTTCGACCCCGCCGCCACCGGGCTGCGAGTCGCGACCGTGTCCATTGACAATGACGATGCGACGGGGGCAGAAGATCCGTTTGTGTTTGCGATCCAGGGAACCGGTGTCGCGAATACAGCTCCGACGATTACGTCAGGCGCGACCGCTTCGGCCGCCGAGGGCGCGACAGGCGTAATCGCCACGGTCACGGCGACCGACCCGGACACTCCGACTTTTCAGACGCTGACGTACTCAAAAGCGGGCGGTGCTGATGAAGCGGCGTTTTCCATCGATTCCGCAACGGGCGAGCTGACGTTTGCTGATCCCACCGCGATTGATTTCGAAAATCCGACCGATACCGGCGGGACAGCGGGTGACAACATTTACGAAGTCATCGTGCAGGCCAGTGACGGAACGGCATCCGTGACGCAGACGATCAATGTGACCGTCACAGACGTGTCGGTCACAGAAACAGTCACGCTTCCGGACGCCACCGACAGTTACACCGTCACCCAGGACGGTAACGACATCGTCGTGACTGATTCGATGATGGCCGAAGTTTCCCGAGTTTCGAAAGACGAGCTGGTAGCCGTCATCATCCAGGGTGGCACCGGCGATGACACGGTCACCCTTGATGCCTCTCTTGACGGAAACACATTTGCGCTGACCGTTAACGGCAATGCCGGAGCCGACGCGGTCGACGGTTCGGCCAGCACACTTCCAGTGATGTTTATCGGCGGCAGCGGAAATGACACGCTGGCTGGCGGCGGTGGCGCCGACGTGTTCATCGGCGGCACCGGCAATGACGCTGCCAGCGGTGGAGCGGGTAACGATTCGCTGACCGGCAGCAACGGCAGTGACACTCTGGCCGGCGACGCTGGCAACGACTTTGTGAACGGAAATGCCGATGCCGACTTCCTGACTGGAGGCGACGATGACGACACCCTTCTGGGCGGAGCGGGCACTGACACTCTCGATGGTGGAGCTGGCAACGACTTCGTGAATGGACAGGGCGGTGAAGCTGACATTGTTGCCGGTGGTGGCGGTTCCGACACGTTGAGGGGTGGTGCCAGCGACATCACCATGGCCGGCGCTGCTGGAGTTGATCCAGTAGATCCAATGGTCACTCCCCCAACGGTACCGGGCGTCCTGAGCGTTGCCCTGCCCGATACGGGCGGACCTTTCACCGTTCTCATCAACGCAACTCAGCTTCAGGTAACTTCGACGAGTGCGACGATTTCAGACGTTCTCCTCGCAGATTTCGCGTCAGTTTCGATCACCGGCAGCGCCAGTAACGATGCTGTCGTTCTCGATGCAACTCTGGCCGCACTCACTGGGACAGTCAGCTTTGCAGGTGGAGCCGGTGACGATTCCCTGGACAGTTCGGCCGTTTCACTGAATACAGTCTTCGCGGGCGGAGCCGGGAATGACACGCTGACTGGCGGTGGCGGCGGCGATAACTTCGACGGTGGCGACGGCGATGACAGCGCCACCGGAGGAGCCGGCAACGACACCCTCAATGGCGGAGCGGGCAACGACAGCTACTCGGGCGAGGACGGCGACGACTTCCTCAACGGCAACGCTGGCGATGACACTTTGTTCGGAGGCAATGGCAATGACACCGTCCTTGGCGGTCGTGGAGTTGATCTTCTGGACGGTGGCGCCGACACCGACGTCGTGAATGGGCAGGGCGGAACTGGAGACACCGTCGCAGGGGGAGGTGGTACTGATGACTCGCTGCGAGGTGATGCCAGCGACACTTTGTTCGACGGCCCCAGCGGAAGTGTACCCGGCGACCCGGAACCGGGTGGCGGTGAAGTTTCATTGACCTCGCTGACGGTATCTCTGCCATCCGCTGGCGGTTCCTTCAACGTTGACGTGACCGGCGGACAGATTCAGGTGACTCCGTCAGCTGGCGGTGATGCGCTGGTTGATGAAGTCTTTGCCGACCTTGAAACCATCATCATCAATGGTCGATCCGGAAACGACGTGGTCGTCCTGGGAGCGTCGCTCGCCTCCTACTCGGGAGCGTTGACCTTCAACGGTGGGAACGGTGATGACAGCCTGGACTCCAGCGCTGTCTCCGCCAACGTTACGTTCAACGGCGGCAACGGTAATGACACACTGATCGGCGGTACCGGAAACGATACGGTGAACGGTGGAAGCGGTGACGACAGCATCTCAACCGGGGCCGGAACCGACAGCGTCAATGGCGGAAGTGGCAATGACACTGTTGACGCTGGATCAGGTGCCGACACTGTCTTTGGAGCTGAAGGTGCTGACAGCCTCATCGGGGGAGCCGGTGACGACTTCCTCAACGGCAACTCAGGAGGCGACACGATCAACGGCGGCGACGATAACGATACGTTGCTCGGTGGATCGGGTCTCGACTCGCTCAATGGTGGCTTGGGTAACGACCGCGTTCGCGGACAGGGTGGCGACCCGGACACCGTCATCGGCGGTGGCGGGATTGATCTAGTCTCTCCGTAACCAAGCCGTTAAGCGACGATAGTTCACTCGGAAAACGCCTTTGAGCCACTGCTCAAAGGCGTTTTCTTCTTAGACGCGAATACCCGATCCGCCCCTGAAGGCATCAGTCGCCAGATTCATGTCACGCGCCCGGGGCGTTCTCCAGCAGCCAGTCTTCGAGGATCACGTTTTCGAGCAGCGGGGCGCGCAGCAGCGACGCGTTCTTCGACAAGTATTTTGCCAGCCAAGGCCGGCCGTGGACGATGTTTGAGACAGCTCGCAGGCCGAACCCCGAGATCGATCGCGCATTGAGTTGCGACTCGATATTCATGCTCAACCGGCTGAGCGTTGCCGGAATGATGTTCGGTTCGGGGCCGACGTGGATCAGCGTGTGAATGTCGGTGGCCAGGACTCGCTCGATCACGCTCCACAGTTTCTGCGGGTGGTCGACCCAGTCGTAAAGCGTCTGTCGGCTGTTGTAGTCGTTGTAGGATTCCGTGCCGGAGATACACGAGATGATTGGAATCGTCGGAGCCTGCATCCCGCCCGGCACTGTTTCCAGCATCACGCTGGCTCGGTCAGGAACATTGCGTTGCCGGACGATCGCGGTGTGAATCGGCGGCCACTGGTGCGGGTTCTTCTTTAAGTGAATCTGACGGTTGAAACGCTCTTTCATCGTCTCGCGGAAGAGGTCGATCGAGCCCCCCTGACCGAGAATCAGAACGGTGTTCGGGGCGACGTAACTGGAGATGCAAACCGTGCCCTGGTTCCGAGCCGTCGTTTCAACACAGAGTTTCTCGATGGCCGGAACGTCGAGTTCGGGGCCGCGTGAAAACACGATTCCCATCCGCACATTCTGTGCAAGCTCGACGCAGTCGTCGGCCAGCTTGAGGATCGGAGTCAGCAGCGCCTCCGGTTCGTAGACTTCGGTCGCGATCAGAGCGCCGATTTCGCCCAGACTGTAACCGAGAGCTCGCGACGCCTGTGTGAACTCGATGCCGAAGAATTCCTTGAGCAGCTCCAGCTGAGCGGACTCGGCGGCGGAAATCAGGCTGATCGCTTCGGAGTAAGTTTCCAGGCAGGTCTCTTCCCGCAGCCGGACTCGCTTGACCAGATCGACACGCCGCAAAGTGGCCGCCGTGTAAATCTCGGAAGCCTCTTTGAGATGCTTCTCGACGATCGGCCCGTATGCCGGATGTTCGAGCAGCTCCGGAGTGCGGCCGAGGTTCGTAACGTTGTAACCTCGAAACGCAAACGCTGCCGCGTCCATTCTGGCGTTCAGTTCTGATCCGGTCACTCGCCCGCCTCCATGCGTCGATCGTGGTGCCTGCTGGTTTGCCCGCCGGCAGAATGGTACCAACGATGACCAATCGAATGAACGCGTGTTTTCTGCGGTCGAGGGCGGAATAGGGATGCGGTCGAGACCGCCTTGTTGTCAGCTTTAAGTCAGCGGCCTCGCATTAAGTATCCAGTATCCTGGTGGGCCGGTCCACGCTCTGGCGAGCGTAGCTACGACCGTTATTGGCAGGCCGCTCCTAAGTCAGCAGCAGCATGCCAACCTGGTAAGTAATCAACGCTCCGACGTACGCCAGCGCGGTCATGTAGCCAAACGTGAAGATTGGCCAGCGCCAGGAGTTCGTCTCTCGGCGAATGACCATCAGCGTGGCGGCACACTGAGCACACAACGCGAAGAAGACCATGATCGAACAGGCGACGGCCACATTGAAGATTGGCGTGCCGTCTGGATGCTTCGCGTCGCTGAGTTGTTTCGCGAGGCTGGCGTCTTCTTCTCCGACGTCGCCGCCGAGACTGTAAATCGTGCCCATCGTCGCGATGATCACCTCACGGGCCGGGAAGGAGGCGATGACGCCGACTCCAATCTTCCAGTCCCAGCCGAGTGGCCGCACGGCTGGTTCGATCGCGTGGCCCATTTTCCCGAGGAAGCTGACTTCGATCAGGTGCGCACTGAGCTGATTATGTTGCTCGTACAAGCCAGCCAGTTTGGCTGTAGCTCGCTCAGATTCTTCCTGTTCGTTCTGAATGTCAAACTGAGCGACTCGCAACTCAGTATTTTCGATCTGCGATTGAAGCTGGTGATGTTCGGTGTGGTCAGCCGGGAAGTAGCCTGCGGCCCAGACAAGTATCGTCGTCGCAAAAATGAGCGTTCCGGCTCGGACAACGAACGCTTTCGACCGGTCGTAGACTCGCGCCATGACAATCCGGAATGACGGCCATTTGTACGACGGCAGTTCCATCACGAACGGCGGCGTTTCGCCTTTGAAGAACGTCTTGCGGAGCAGCCATGCGACGGGCACCGCAACGACAATTCCAACCAGATACATGACAAACAGCACGATTTCCGGCAGCGAAATCCAGCCTCCGACGTACAGGACCGGCGGAACGAACGCCGTCGTCATCAGGATGTAAACGGGGAGCCTCGCCGAACAACTCATCAGCGGTGCCACGAGAATTGTCACCATGCGGTCGCGGCGGTTTTCGATCACCCGCGTTGCCATGACTCCGGGAATCGCGCACGCAAACGACGACATTAATGGCACAAACGATTTTCCGCTGAGGCCCAGTTTCGTCATGAGCCGGTCCATGACAAACGCCGCGCGAGCCATGTAGCCGCAGTCTTCGAGCACGGCAATGAAGAAAAACAGCAGCGCAATTTGTGGCAGAAAAATCAGGACCCCGCCGACGCCAGCGATGACGCCGTCGACCAGCAGACTTCTCATCGGGCCGGGGGGAACGTTCGACGAAACCAGATCCGCAACGAATCCCTGTCCGTCATCGATCTTGTCCATGAGCGGACCGGACCACGTGTAGATCGCCTGAAAGATCAGAAACATTACGGCGGCAAAAACGAAGAGCCCGATAAAGCGGTGAGTGAGAACTCGGTCGATGCGATCGCTGCGCGTGTTGATGCGTGTCTTTGGTGCGGATGCGACACCATCGAGGGTTTCACGAGCCCATTTGTAGCGAGACTTTGCTTCCACAATCGGGACGCGACAGCCGGAATCTTTGAGTCTTGTTCGGGCATCCTTGATCGCCGATTCAAGTTGTTCGCCGTGCTTTTCAATCAGTTGTTTTTCGACATGACCGTCGACATCGATCAAGAGTCGCTCGACCAGATAGAACGGCAACTTCTTACTGCCAAGTGCCGACAGTGTTTTTTGAAGAAGCTTGCATTCCGAGTAAAACGTTTCAGGAAACGGCCTCGGCCGCTCGGGGGCGACGAGCGTGTCGGAGTGGATGATCGCTTGCCGGAGTTCGTGCACGCCCATGCGGCGGTGAGCTTCGCAGACGATGACCTGCAGACCCAGCCGCTGGCGAAGACCCTCGACGTCGATACTGACCTGTCGTGCCTGAGCAACGTCCCACATGTTGAGGACGAGGATGGTCGGCAAGCCAAGGTCCAGCACCTGGCTGAGCAGATAGAAGTTTCGTTCGAGGTTCGAGGCATCGACGATGCAGACAACGGCGTCGACTTCGCCCACGTCCTGCTGCCGCCCGAGCAGCACTTCGACCGACACCATTTCGTCCGGAGTTCTCGGCGAGAGGCTGTACGTTCCGGGCAGGTCGATCAGGTCGATGACTCGGTTTTCGAGATGCAGTCGCCCCACTTTTTTCTCGACGGTGACTCCCGGAAAGTTGCCCGTGCGGGACTGCATTCCGGTCAGCGCGTTGAACAACGTGCTCTTACCGGTGTTTGGATTTCCAATGACGGCCACTTTGCGAAGCGTGGCGTTGACGGGGGAGTCAGTCGCGGGCATGAGTTGTTGTGAATCCGGGGCGGGGCTCGCGAAGGAGCGATCGGTAAGGAAGAGGTCAGTGTGCGATTCATTCCGTGAGGCAGAATGAGACTCCGTCGCGACTAAAACGCAATCGTTGTCTGGCAGCCAGATCAATCGAGTCCGCAGGGCTGTTCAGGAGCGAGTCCAAAACAAGTTCCCGATTTGCCTGGCTTTGAGGTAATTCGACGCGTCAGCGAGGGACTGAATTCAGACGATCCCTCGCTGACGCGTTTTGAAGTTGCAGAGTTTAGAGTCGCGAAGCGACGGCAGCCGATAGCTGCGAGCGTCAGCCCGCAGAAGAAGGATCGCAAGAACTCAAGCCGCGAAGCGGCGACAGCAATCATCTCTGCTGCCGCCGCTTCGCGGCTCACATGTTTATTTTCGTACTGTTCCGTGGGCTGACGCCCACGGCTATGTGCTGTCGCCGCTACGCGGCTGAAGTGTGCAACTTCAGAACTAACGCGTCGGGTTACCAGTGGGAAGTTTCGGGTGACAAGTGGGAAGTTATTTCGAACGCATTCCTTGCTTCAGGCGATCCGTTCAACGACGACCCGCCGTGCTTCTGTCGAACGCAACGAAAGCCGATAGCCTCTGATGAGAAACTCAATGGGATCACCGAGCGGAGCGCAACCCAGATGCTCAACTTCCTCGCCGTCGGTCAGCCCCATTTCCATGAGACGAATCGCGATGGCATCCTCGCCACTGACGTCGAGTATGCGGGCTTTCTGACCCTCATTCAATAAGTCGAGCGTTATCACAAGCGGATTCTCAGTTCACGCGTACGGAAGTTGGCTGACCGGCGGACCAAACCTGAAGATCACGACAACTCGCTACGAACTGGTGCGGCGTCTGGTCGACTTTGACTCTTGTTTCTTAAAGAACTCTTCAGCTTTCATCGGCTCATCAAGCAGAACTTTGAGCGCGGTCACCTGAAGTCGTCCGTTCTTGAGCAATTGAGCGATGAATTCGACTTTGGCCCCTTCTTCGACAAGATCAGTCTCAGTCATCGAGACGGTGACCGTTGCACCCTTGTCGATGTAAATCGGTCCGCGTTTGAGCTGAGCAATGTTGGTGATGACCGTTTCGTATTCCGGATAGTCTTTATCCTGCTGCCGTGTTGAGATTTTTCCGGCAAAGTCGTAACTGTTCTGGCTTTGGCCGACGCTCTTGGCTGACTCCTTGACGACCGGTTTGATCTTCTTTGCCGACAGCCCAACGTGGACTGTCCATTTTTTGACGAATAGTGACTTGTTGGTCAGCGTGCCTTGACCGGAAACAACCTGCTTCTCAGCAAGGAACCCGAGGTCACCCTTCGCCTCAACGGCGAATCTCATTCGCGGTGTGATTGGAACCGTGATTGGATCTCCGCCAGCTTCGCTCAGGATGACGAGTGAGGTGGCTCGTCCTTTCCGAACGACTTCGGCGACCGTCCCCTTGGTAATAGTCGGCTCCTGCTGGTTGACCTGGGCGAAAGCGTCGGCGCCTGTGCCGGCAATCATTATTCCAAATAGCAGGGAAAGAGTGACCGGTTTGACGGCGGCTATGATTCTTCGTAGTGAGGTCACGGGGGAACTCCTGTGGAATGGCCGTCTTCGATTCACTGAGGCGGCTTTGAGTTATCGGATGTCTGCCTTAGCGGCCGAGTTTATCCGTCGAACGTCTGCCGAATCTCACGGCCACTGAATTGGGTCAGGATACCTGGTTTGGCCTCGTCGATTCCAGCGACGCGACTTGATTCGGTCGAACGACTGCTGTTCACTCGACAACCCAGCCTCGCCTGGTCATTTTAGAACGTCGTTTGGTCGAGTCGTTTCTCGACGCCGCTTGAGGCCGGACAATCAGTTTCACGGTCGCACCCCATAATGGCACACCTCACAGAATTCGTGCAGGAATTGAATTCACAAACTGATGCCTCATCGCCAAACAACAAACCCTCGCCGCGTCGTCGCTTTCTGGACGGCCACGGCTTTCTGGACGGCCACGGCTTTCTGGACGGACCCGGCCGATGTATCAAAACTTTCATGGCGGTGTTGGCGGCTCGGTCTTTGTCTGATTTTGTGGCTGAGCGTTCTGCCGGTTGAAGCTCACGCCGCCGGACACATCGAAGTTGAGTATGCCGACTGGGGATTTGACGGCCGTGCCGTGCCGCGAACCTTCAATCTGTTGACGTTGGGTGTTCAGAATCTGGACGGTGAACCGTTTGAAGGAACGTTGCGATGTCGGCGGCTTTTGTCGGCGGCCGGTGGCTGGTCGGGGGCGGAGATTCTGCAAGACATTTACATCGGCCCGAACTCTATTCGCGAAGTGCAGGTTTACCCGTACATGCTCGACGAAGGAGAAGTCTGGGAAGTTCGCTGGGGCGATGGGCTGGAAGATGCATTTCTCACCGAGCGGCCTCAGCTAACGAGTGGGTCGAGAGTTATCCTCAACGACCCGATTGCCAACAGTGGGATTCAGCAGGGGCTGAAGGGTTTTCCCGAAGACTGGTTTCCGGTCAGCGTTGTGGCAACAGACGCATTACGTTTAGTCGTGATGGATCACGCACCTCGCTGGGAAGCGACCAGGCGAGACGTGTTTCGAAACTGGTTGTTCCGCGGCGGGATACTGCACGTTCTCAAAGAACCATCAGGAAAGTACCCGGTCGTACCGGTTCCGGAATTAGACGTCGATCCTCGTCCGACGCAATTCGGTGCAGGTCGAATCTACTGGCACGACCGGACTCGAGCTGAACTCAACAAGGCGTACGTTTACGACAGGATGTATACGACCAGTCAGGATCTCGTCGCGGTGGTTGATAGAACTGGCTCGACGTTTGACATTGATCCCACATCCACCGAATTCATCAGACGCGACGAGGAATTTTTCGAAGCGTACGCCGAATGGGACAGCGACCGCCTGATTCCGACTCGGCTGAAAGAATTCCTTCGACCCAATCACGAATGGCCGCTGATTTATCTGCTGTCGGGCGTGTACCTGCTGACGTTATTTCCGGGCGGCTATCTGCTTGTTCGATCGAAAATTGATTATCGCTACAGCCTGATTGCGCTGGTGGTTGTGGTGGCAGCCTTCAGTTGGCTGTTTTCGGTCATGGGGGCACGAGGTTACGGCGAGTCAACATCAACGACGTCGGTCGCAACGGCGCGGCAGTTACCGGATGGGCGTTGGGATGTCGAACAGTGGAACAGCCTTTTTGTGACGTCGGGCGGCGATTACGCCATTCGAGCGGCAGGAAACTTTCCGATCTTCTCGACCGTCGAGAATCTCGAACGAGTTTCCGGTTCCGTCATCAACGGGCGGGACGGACGGTTTGCCGTCGATATGCCGCCGTTCACTTATCGAACGTTTGCAACAAGAACCGAAGTGCCGCTGGGCAGCTTTTCGGCGCGGGTCATCGAGGCAGTCATCGAAGGGTCGGAGTTCAAGGACGACAAGCAATCTGACTCGATTGATGTCAGCCTTGAAGAATCGCCGAAGGATCTACTGTCGCTTAAGGTCCAGTTCGACGGAGTTCTCGCCAGCGAGGTTCGTGACGCATTGATTCTGTATGGAGATTCTTTTTATCCAGTGAACCTCGACGTCCTGCGAACCGGTTCTGGAGACCTTGTTGATGGCCGCGGCGTCCGGATTGTCGAACGGATGAATCTCTCACGTCATTTTCGAAGGTTTGACCGAGGTCAAATGGCGACGCCAGACGAGGCTCTTGATCAATTCTCGCGATGGTTGATCGGCCGTGATTTGCAGTTGCGCCGTCGCGCAGATATTGCAGGTTTCAAGCTGCCGTCCGACCTGGCCCGGCTCTACGTTAGTGCAGAACTGCCGAGCCAGTTGGTTTGCCAGAACGCGGCGGATCCTGAAGCACCTTTCGGAAACCATAATGGCCGCATCATGTACCGTATCGACCTGACAATGCCGTATGGAAAAACTGAGAAGTGAAACACACAAGTCACAAGGTGCGTCTCGACGCACCTTGTGAGTCTTTTCCGAAAACTGTTGAAGCAATCATGACCCCACCCGAGCCACAACCTGCATCCAATGAACCCGCCGTCGTGCTGCGCGGAGTTCAGCATTCGTTCCGCAAATTCAAAGCACTCGTCGACATCAACTTCGATGTTCCGTCGCAGTCGCTGCACGGGTTTGTCGGTCCAAACGGTGCGGGGAAGACGACAGTGCTCAAGTTGATCTGCACGTTGCTCAAGCCGCAGACCGGAAAAGTCGAAGTCTTCGGCCGCGATGTCGCGACGGACTATCTCGAAGTGCGCCGGCGGCTGGGATTCATGCCGGACCATTTCAGCATGTATCGGCAGATGACGGTTTACGAATATCTCGACTTCTTCGCAGCCGCGTACGGATTGCCGCTGGAGACTCGGACGAAAGTTCTCGACGACGTCCTTGAACTAACCGACATGGGCGGAAAACGCACGGAGCTGATCAACGGACTTTCACGCGGCATGCAGCAACGCGTCGGGCTGGCGAGAGTTCTGGTGAACGATCCGGACATCCTGCTTCTCGACGAGCCGGCTTCGGGGCTGGACCCTCGCGCCCGCATCGAGCTGATGGACGTACTGCGGGCCCTCCGCAGCATGGGCAAAACGATCATCATCAGCTCGCACATCCTCAGTGAACTGGCCGAGTTGTGCGACAGCGTCACGATCATCGACCGCGGCACCATCCGGTACTGTGGAACGATGCACGAACTGCTCGATCATCAGGCTGAATACCCAACCTACCGACTGACTCCAGCAGAACCGCTGAACGGGCTGCGGGATAAACTCGGCGAGGCCACCGGCATTGTCAGTGTCGAGGAAGTTGAAGGATCGGTCGACGTTCGCGTGGCGTTTGATCCTCAGCAGGTCGATTCAAACGGCGTTCTGCGAGCAGCGATGGATGTCGGCATTACGGTCACGGGCTTTGCACGAGCACAGCGGCATCTCAATCAGGCCTTTATGGACCTGACGGAAAAGGGAGTCCGCTGATGGCTGCTCGTGGCACCTTTGCACTCGTCGAAAGGGCGATGCGAGTCGACACACGATTGGCACGCACGCACCTGATCCGGCTGGGGTTTGCCTTGTTGATCCTGCTGTTTGTCGTGCAGGTTCAGCAAGGCATGGCAAACTACAGTGCGCCGGGCCGCGACGTGTTTCGATCCATGTGCTGGGTTAACTTCTTCCTGCTGAACCTTGCCGGCGTCAGTTTCTTCTCGACGGTCATCACGGAAGAGAAGGAAGAATTGACACTCGGTTTGCTGCGAATGGCCGGAATCAGCCCGGTCGGCATTCTGCTGGGAAAAGTGACGCCGCGTTTGCTGGGCGTCGTGCTGCTGCTTTCCGTCCAGCTGCCGTTCACAATTCTGGCAATCACGCTGGGCGGCGTATCAATCGACCAGATTTTTGCTGCCTATGTGGCGCTGCTGGCATTCGCCGTTTTGATGGCGGGCCTCGGAGCGTTCCTGTCGACAGTCTGTGCTCGATCGAGTCTGGCGGCATCGCTGACAACGGCGACACTCGCGGCCGTCTTCATCATGCCCTACCTGCTGCGCGACGCCGGTCGGGAGATGTACCGTGCCAGGGACATCGACGTCGTGACGCGCGAGACAATCTATGAGGCCGCTGAGATCATTGAACGAACTACGCCACTGGGGTCGCTCGACGTCATCTTGACCACCGGATTCAACGACAGCCCGTTGAGCTTTCAGGTAATCGTTGACCTGTCATGCGGGGCCATTCTGTTTCTCCTGGCGTGGATGCTGTTTGACGTCTCAACGCGCAACGAATCTCAGAGCACGCCTGCCCGAGGGATGATGGCTTTGTTTACGAAGCGGGTGGCTTCGCAGAGCCGCGTTTGGAACCACGCCATCGTCTGGAAAGATTTCAACTTTCTGACCGGCGGCGTAACGGCGGTCGTCATCAAGCTGCTGGCCTATGCCATTCTGATGGGTGCGATGAGCGTGATGATTTCGAACCGGGTCCGGACTGAGGTGGCGGACAATGTCGGTGCTACGCTGATGGCGTCGATGCTGACCGCGTTGATCGTCGAAATTCCGATTTACCTTTCACGGTTGTTTCGCGAAGAGCTTCGCTGGGAGACATGGTCCTGCCTGACACTTCTGCCGAAAACGATGACTCGAGTTGCGTTGGGAAAACTGGCAGGAGTCGCTCCCGCATTCCTGCCAGCGATCATCGTCTTCACCGTCGGAGCGTTCATCGCTCCAAAATTCTTTGAGAACTATTTGTTCAAGAGGATCTTTATTCGGGAAGACGGCTGGTACTGGATGCTGCAATACATTCTGGCCGTCCATGTGATCGTCATGCTTTCGCTGGTCGTCAAATGGGGAGCCGTTCCGTTTGGAATTTCGGTGGTCGTCGTTCCGAACGTCATCTTCATGGCGACGGCCGGGCGAAACGCGTCCATCGTGACGCTGGCGACAATCGCCGTCTGCACATTCCTGATGACGCTCTTCTTCCAATGGATGATCATCAGGCAGTTAAAGACCCTGGCCGCGACCTGACGCCCGAATTCCGACCGCAGGGTGCGTCTCGACGCACCGGTGATCTGGTAGAGCCGAGACTTTAATCGTGGCTTACTGGCAGAGCCGTTCTGTCCGCCTATCATCCGCTCTGCGACCAGTTCAAAAGATATCTAGTTCGGATAGTTTGATGAGTGACGCTCTTTCGATTCAGACAATTGACTGCCGCCACAACGACGCTCGCGAAGTATTGGACGAGCTGCGCGACAAGCTGAGCCCGCGTGGCAACATCGTGTCCGAAGCCGGCCGCCAGCGTACGATCGAACTGTTCGGCGAGCCGCTTTCGCCGCAGCAGGTCGTCGAGAGAATCTGCGATGATGTCCGAGCCGGCGGTCTGGACGCCGTGCTGGACTACTCGAAAAAGCTCGACGGGAAGGAACTTACCGCGCAAACGCTGCGAGTCTCCACTGAAGAATTCGAAGCCGCCCACAAGGCTGCCGATCCCGAATACCTCGCCACCATCCGGCGAATCCGAGACAACATCACTGAGTTCCAAACGGCAATTCTGTCCGAAGACGTCGCTCAGATTCGCGAGAACGGCGATGCCCGCATCGAACTCCGTCAGCGTTACCTGCCGCTTCAACGAGTGGGAATCTGCGTACCCGGCGGTGCGGCGGCTTATCCATCGACGTTGTTGATGACCGCCGTTCCGGCTCAGGTTGCCGGCGTCAAGGAAATCGTCGTCGTCGTGCCGCCGACCGATTTCGGTGGCTACAACACCGACCTGCTCGCAGCGTGCCACGAACTAGGCATCTCCGAAGTTTACCGGATGGGCGGAGCGCAGGCCGTCGCCGCCATCGCGTACGGCGTTCCCGGCATTCAGCGAGTCGACAAGATCGTCGGCCCCGGCAATCTATTCGTGGCTCTTGCGAAGCGACACGTCTTCGGCGAAGTCGATATCGACAGCATTGCCGGCCCAAGTGAAGTCATCGTGCTGGCCGACGAAACTGCTCGCCCTGATTTCGTCGCTGCGGACCTGATTTCGCAGGCTGAGCACAGCCCCGGTTCTGGCGTGCTGATCACCTGGCACGAGCCGTTGATCGAAGCCGTTCGGGAAGAACTGACTAAGCAGCTTAAACTGTTGCCGCGAGGCGACCTCGCTCGAATCAGCCTGCTGGATTACGGAGCGTTGATCCTGACGAAGGATGCGAAGGAAGCAGCAGAGCTGACCGACCTGATGGCGCCCGAGCATCTCCACATCTCAACTGCCGAACCGGATCGAATGCTCGACAACGTGCAGAACGCCGGAGCGATCTTCCTGGGACATCACACACCTGTCGCGGTCGGCGATTACATTGCTGGTCCGTCGCACGTTCTGCCAACCGGCGGTACAGCGAGGTTTGCCAACGGCCTCTGCTCGAACGATTTCCTGAAACGATCGTCCGTCATCTGGTACAACGAAGCAGCCTTGTCAGAAGCCGCCGACGACTTGCGAGCCATGGCGGCGAAAGAAGGCCTGACTGCCCACAGCGAAAGCGTCGACATTCGCCTGCGGCAGTAGGCGTTGGTCGAAGTCTGCACCTGTTTGAGACGTGTGCCACTGGCTCTGCCAGTGTGATTCCTGATTGAGTGACCCTTGAAGAACGGCACTGGCAAAGCCAGTGGCACACTAAACTTTCTAACCTTCTGTAGGGCTTCGTCTTCAACCAGCAGTCAGAGGAGTTCGGCGAGCAACTCGACGATGCGCTGCGAAGTCGTGCCGTCGCCGTAAGGGTTTATCGCTTCGGCCATCTGCTTGTAGTGCGTCTCGTCAGAAATCAGCCGCTCGGCCTCGGATAGGATCTTCTCTTCGTTCGTTCCGACGAGCCGGACTCCGCCATCGAGTCCTTCCTGACACTCAGTCTGATCTCGGTCAGGATGAACGTCGCACCGCACATCAGAGCGACGAACGGTTCGTAAGACTGCGGCGCGACCAGGCGGACGTTTGGCAATTTGCCAAGGACGCGTTTGACCGGCTCCTGAACCCGCGGGTTGAGGTGCACCGAATAGACGATGTCCAGTTCCGGATGCCGTTGGGCGAGCATCGCGATGGCTCGGCAGATTGACTCAAAGCCGTCGCCGAAACTTTCTCGTCGATGCCCGGTGACCAGAACGTAACGCCGTTCGAACTGGCTGGTCAATTCTTTGGTGGCCTCGCTCTGCTGGCTGGACTCGATGTGGTCACGAACCTGCAGCAACGCATCGATTACCGGATTTCCAGTGACGAAGACCGAGGCCGCGTCGACACCCTGGCCGAGTCTGTGAGTTTTTCAATTCGCCAGCGGTAGGCTGGAACAAGCGCAGCGCAGTTCCGGCAATTCGAATGGTTATTGACATGTCCTCTGCCGGAACTGCGCTGTGCTTGTTCCAGCCTACTAAA
>Ga0316208_1002154_pt1 | contig 16575 bp, 12 predicted proteins | sample 3monopyrite_MG_FD_204944 | JGI IMG/M metagenome (GOLD analysis project Ga0316208, IMG submission 204944) | Microbial mat bacterial communities from mineral coupon in-situ incubated in ocean water Damariscotta River, Maine, United States -... | ecosystem: Environmental > Aquatic > Marine >...
CTTCAAGATGCATATCTGGCTTCGCTCCATCGACCGGATGTCCACCGCCGCAAGCGCGACGCCCGAGCCGAGAAAGAGTCTAGGTGGATCCAATCAACAAACCAGCCGCCCAGACAGCCCCAATCCCCGATAGACTTTCGTTGTGCAAGATTGGCTCACAACACTCGCGACCACGCAAACCCCGGCCCAGCAGCAACTGGCCGTGAGCCGTGCGTTTTTGCTCATCGTCGTGATGATCATCATCGGGATTTTGATCGTTATCGGTATGCTCATGGCGGGCTTCGCCTGGTTTGCGAAAAACTCCAGCGAAAAACCCGAGCGGAAGGACCGATTCAAGGGCGTCGACGCATGGACGGAATCGGCCCGCAGAACCGAGGTCGAAAACGAGCCGCCCCCACCCGACGAAGACTGGGAAGCCGACGAAGACGAGCCCACATTATGATATTTCTAAGTTCTCGTTTCATAACCCCTCAATGACTCGGTGGGACGGGCTTCCAGCCCGTCTTAAAGAGCCCCCCTAATCCTCCAGCCGATCAAGCACCGCCGTGGCACGCTTGTCTCCCAGCATCGAGGCCGATCTCGCGTAGTCCGCCGCTTCCTCCATCATCCCCAGCCGCTCGGCCCACAACGCCGCCTGGTACCACAACTCTGGCTCCGTCGGCTTCTCCCGCACCGCCACTTGGTAGATCAACATCGCGTCCTCCGCTCGGCCCACCATCCCGAGACACGCCGCCATCTCACCGATCACCGAGGGTTCAAACCGATCTGCCCGGCCGATGCCATCGAGCAGCATGATCGCTTTTTCAGGATCACCTAGGCGTTTGTAGATCCGCGCTTCCAGCACACGCCACGCGATCACATCGGGCTCGAACCGCCTGGCTTTCACGATGTGCTGCGAAGCCATATCAAGTTTATTCTCCCGCACCGCGAGTTCCGCGAGCATCCCCCAAACCACGCCCTGCCCTTCATCCAGCACGGCCGCGCGCGCAAGATTGACCTTCGCCTCATCAATCAATCCCAGATCGATCTGTGCCCCCGCCGCCAGCGCCGGGACTGCCGCGTTCCCCGGATCAATCTCGCCGGCCCGCGTCAGATACCCAAGCGCACGGGCGTGGTCATCCATCCCCGCCGCCAACGACCCGGCCCGAAAAAGCGCCTCGCCCGTCGCGTCATCACGATCCGCGACCGCCGCGTACTGCGCCATCGCCTCGTCTTCGTCGCCGTCTTGTAATAACACATCGCCCAGCATCCCGCGCACAATCGCGTCATCGGGCCGGTCTTTGAGCGCGGCCCGGAGCACCGCCTGGGCCTTGCCGAGTTCCTGATTGCCCACATATGTGCGCGCCGCCTTGAGCACCGCCGCCGAGGATGCCAGATCCACACCCTCAGCCGCCGTCCCGATCCGCTGGGCCGCTTTATTCTGGGCGTTGAGCCGATTCGCGGCCGCAAAGATCGCTATCACAACAAAAACCCCGACAATCCCGAATACAAGCCCGCGTCGTTTCATCATGCCAATCATCAGCGGATTACACTCCCGGGTCACCCCCAGCGAGGCCCGAAATGTCTGAATCTTCTGCCAAACCCATCCAGCAGCTCTCGAAAGCCTATTCACCCGAGCACCACGAGCCGAATGTCTGGCAACGTTGGCTCGATGCCGATGCCTTCTGCGCCGATCCTGCCAAAGTTCTTTCGGGTGAAAAACTCCCCTACTGCGTCCTGATGCCGCCGCCCAACGTCACCGCGGCCTTGCACCTGGGACATGCGCTCAACGGCACGATCCAGGATGTCCTCGTCCGTGCACACCGGATGAAGGGGTACGAGACCCTCTGGATGCCGGGCACAGATCACGCCGGCATCGCGACCCAGGCCATCGTCGACAAACGCCTCAAGGCCGAGGGCAAGCCCGCGCTCGCCGAGCATAAAGCAATGGAACGCGCCGGCGAACCGGGACGCGAGAAATTCATCGCCACCGTGCAGGCATGGAAGGACGAGTACGAGGCCCGCATCGCCCAGCAACTCAAGGCGATGGGCTGCTCGTGCGATTGGGACCGCCAGCGGTTCACGATGGACGAGATCTGCGCGCGCGCCGTCCGCCAAGCATTCTTCAAACTCTTCAAGGACGGCCTGATCGAACGCGGCAAACGGCTCGTCAACTGGGACCCCGCCACACAAACCGCGCTCTCCGATGATGAAGTCGAAGCCAAGGATATCGAGGGGCACTTCTACTATCTCCGCTATCCGCTCGTACACCCGGCCGAGCCCGGCGACCACAACCCCGTGACCTGGGGCGAACTCGAAGCCAAGGGCTACCCCGGGGCCGAGAAGCATCCAGAAGACGACGAGGCATGGATCACCGTCGCAACCACGCGCCCCGAAACCTATCTCGGCGACGTGGCAGTCGCATTGAATCCCAAAGACCCGCGGGCGACCTCGCTGCGAGGTTTATTGATCGACCTGCCGCTGACGGGGCGCACGATCCCGATCATCGAAGACGACTACGTTGTCCTGCCCGTCGCGCTCGGCGGCGATGAAAACGACCCCAAAGCCAAGATGGCGACCGGGTTTCTCAAGGTCACGCCGGCCCATGATCCCAACGACTGGCTGCTGGGACAACGGCATCAATCCACGATCGAAAAACACTGCTCGGCCGGCACGCACCTGATCAATGTCATGGCGCCCGACGCCTCGATCTCATCTGGCCACGGCTGGAGTGACTTCGAACCCCACGGCGGGGCTCGTGTGTTCATCGGTCTTAGCCGGGAGGACGCGCGGCAGAAAGTCGTCGAAGAGTTCCAGGCTCACGCGATCAACAATCAGCCGTTGCTTGAAGACATCAAGCCTCATGCGCACAGCGTCGGTCATTCGTACCGGAGCCATATTCCTGTCGAGCCTTATCTGAGCGATCAGTGGTACTGCCGGGTGACCGATGATCGTTTGCGCGGGAATGCGCAGCGATCGCTGTTGGCCGAGCAGAGGACCGAGGGCTCGCTGGCCGCGTGGCCGGAGTCTGCTCCAAACGAGCCGCGACCGTCAGGGAGCGGTCCCCAAGCAACCTACCTCATCACTTTCTCGACCTACGGCACATGGCTCCACGGTGACAACCGTGGCAGTGCTGACCTCGAACAGAATCTTCCGGGCACACCTTACCTAGACCCGGATGCCATCCGAGAATCTGCCGAAGAACGGCAACTCAAGCACCCCGCAGTCGAGCTCGATAAGGCCGAGCGAGAGCTCAGTGCCCATGCTATCGCCGAGGTCTGCGACCACCGGGGCTGGACGCTCCACGCTTGCAACATCCGGACAAATCATGTCCATACAGTCGTCACTGCGGGCGAAAATCCTGAGCGAGTAATGAACGACTTCAAGTCCTACGCGACTAGAGCAATGAAGCGTGATTCGCGTACGGAACGAGCCGCGACCGTGAGGGAGCGGACCTGGACCCGCCATGGCAGCACGCGTTATCTCAACGATGAACTCTCTGCGAACGCAGCGATTCGATATGTGCTCGAAGAACAGGGCAACGACCTCGGCGGCATCATCGACGGGCGGATACGGGATGCGAAGAAACCGCTCCCTCACGGTCGCGGCTCGTCAGATGGGGCTATGACGTTCTACCCGGCCCGGTACGCCAAAACGTATGAGACCTGGCACGATAATCTGCGGGATTGGTGCATCAGCCGGCAGCTGTGGTGGGGGCATCGGATCCCGGTTTGGTCTCGCTACACAATCAAGATAACCGACAACCCGAATACTTCACCTCAATCCTCTGCCGCTTGGCTACAAAGCAACATCAAGGACTTCAAAGATCCTGAGAATGCGTTCCACTGGATACAAGAGGAGCCCGATTACGCAGCCGGGATGTTACGAATGCATGTCGCAGTTGCACCAGGTCATAAAGACGCTGAAAGTGTACTTGAAGCGGCAGGTTTCCAGCAAGACCCAGACGTCCTCGACACATGGTTCTCGTCGGCACTCTGGCCGCTCTCCACGCTCGGCTGGCCCAACGCCGATCTGCCCATCATCTCGCCTCAACAGATCGACCCGATCGCACACCCAAATATCCGCTCGGTCTGGGTCAAACGTGTCGGCTCGTTCCGCGAATTCATCGGCAAAGAAGGCAAGCCCTCCGGCGAACTCATCGAACGCCTGCTCCACCTCCGCGATACCGCTTTGACCGCCGATGGCACGCAGCCGCTCGCGTATCAGTTATTCAGCGAGGCGACGCTCGCTCGCGATGGCGTTGATGCCCAGCCGTTGGAGAAATCCAAAGAGATCGGCGAGGCGACTGATCTGATCTGCGCCGTCGGGCTCAAGGCGGCCGCTCCGTTGGAAGCGACCAAGTTCGGTGTTGTCGATATCCCGGCGTTGCTGCTCCGCCACGGCTTCCAGGACACCGCGGGCCTTCTCGCCGCGTTCAACCCGACGAGCGTGCTGACGACCGCGCGTGAGATCATCACGCTCTGGGTGAGCCGGATGGCGATGTTTAATCGGTATTTTTTGAGATCTGATTCCGAAGCCTCCGAACGAGCCGCGACCGTGAGGGAGCGGTCCGATGAATTGTCAACGCCAGAAACCACTCCCTCACGGTCGCGGCTCGTTGATGCCCGTCCCACCAAGAGCCACCCCGGCCCCATCCCATTCCATGATGTCTTCATCCACGCGATGATCCAGGACGGCGAAGGCCGCAAGATGTCCAAGTCGCTCGGGAATGGTGTCGATCCGCTCGATATAATTTCCAGCCACGGGGCCGACGCGATGCGGTTCACGCTCGTCGAGATGACGACGCAGACCCAGGACGTGCGCATGCCCGTCGTGCATGATGAAGCGACGGGACAAAACACGAGCCCCAAGTTCGATCTTGGTCGCAATTTCTGCAACAAACTCTGGAACGCGGCCCGGTTTGCGCTCTCGAAACTCGACGCTCCCAACGGTAGGACTGGCGTCCCGCCTGTCTCTTCGATCGACCCGGCCGACCTCACGCTCGCCGACCGCTGGATGCTCACGAGGCTCGGCGAGGGCATCGCCGAGATCGACAACGCGCTGGCTACGTACCAATTCTCCGCCTACGCCAAGGCGCTGTATGACCTTGTGCGAAGGGATTTCTGCGATTGGTACCTCGAAGCGATCAAGCCCACCATCGCGGATAACCCCGCGCAGCAGGGTGCGCTGCGATTGATCCTCGACGGCCTGCTCCGGCTGCTCCACCCCGTCATCCCGTTCATCACCGAGACCATCCACGAACGACTCGCCGAGATCCCGGCGCCGTCGCTCGAAGGGCTGACGCTCGATGAATCAGCCAAGGGCGATGTGCTCGCGACGGCGGGCTGGCCGATCGTCGCCGAGTCGCTCAGTGACTCAGACGCGAAGCAACGCTTCGAGCGCGTGCGCACAATCGTGGACGCGATCCGGGCGGTACGCAGCGTCAACCAGATCGAGCCTCGCCGGAAGATCGCGCTGCATACCAGCGGCCCGCTGCTGACAGAGATCGGCGAAGCGGGCGGGCTTGTGGAATCGCTCGCGGGTCTGCACACGGTCTCGGGCGATGCGCCCGAAGGCGAATCCGCCGCGTTCACGCTCGACGGCGCGGAACATCGGCTCGCCGATCTCGCCGATGCGCTCGATGCCGGGGCCGAACGCGCACGCCTCGAAAAGGAAAAGGCCGATCTCACCAAATCGGTCGCCGCGCTCAACGGCCGGCTGAGCAACCCCGGGTATACCGACAAAGCCCCGCCTCATCTTGTGCAGCAGACGCGCGACGAGCACGCCAAGGCCCAGGCGGATCTCGCAGCGGTGATTCAGGCGTTGGAGACGTTGTCTTGAGCCGCTGCAAACTGAGGCGAAGTGCTGCGATTGTGTGCCTGTGTTTGTGCGCATTTGCCGTGTCGTGCTCGAGCCCCGGGCCGGGCGTGCCGAGCCAAAGGAACTCGACATCGGGATCGCTCGATTCGGCGCTGCGTGCGCGCGCCGGTACGGCCACGGTTTCCAGAGCCGATCGCAGAACCCAACCGCGCGCGCGCAGCGTGATCGTCAGCGAAGAAGATTGGACATACGCGGGCCGGGCCGGGCGGATCATCACGACGCCACATTTCAGGATTCATACGACTGCGGCTCGGCCGTTGCTGCTCGATCGGGTTCCCGGGTTCGCAGAGATCGCGCTCGCGTCGTACCGCACGGCTCTTGGGCCGCTCCCCGAGCCGGGCGCACGGCTCGATACATTCCTCATGAACACAAGGCCCCAGTGGGAATCCATGACACGGCGGATCGCCGGGCCCCAGGCCCAGACGTATCTCCGTATCCCGCGCGGCGGGTTCGCGCTGCGGGGCAAGGGTGTTTACTACGACATCGGCCCGCGTGACACGCTCTCGATCGCGGCCCACGAGGGCTGGCACCAGTACACCCAGGCAACTTTTCGATACAACCTGCCGCTCTGGCTCGAAGAAGGAATCGCCGCGTATTTCGAGGGGTTCCGGTGGGACACATCCGACCGGACGCTCCCGATTTTTCTGCCGTGGTCCAATCCCCAGCGGTTCGATGCGCTCCGCAAGGCCCAAGCCCAGGATCGCCTGATGCCGTTGTCGGTGATCCTCAATAGCCGGCCTCAGGATCTCATCGAGCACACCGATGGGCGGGTGCTGACGTACTACGCCCAGGTCTGGGCCCTCACGCATTTCCTGAATGAAGGAGCAAACCCAATCTACCGCGACGGGCTCGTGCGTTTGTTGCAAGATGCCTCGGCCGGCCGGGTGCACGCGACCATCGTCGAAGAGCTCGGCCCCCGCGTTGCACGCAGCATACGAAGCCGGCGTGTCGGCGACGAGATTTTTCGGGTCTATTTCAACGCGGATATTGACGCGGCCCAGATCGAATACGCCCGGTTCATCAAGGCCGCGACTCTTCCGGGCACGCGGCGGAACATGACCGCGGGCCGATCGCCTTTTAACCAAGACGATTGAGTATTCTCGGTCGCATTTAGAGCACGTTGTGCTTTGTCCCAGTGCCACTGACCCGACTTTGGGTCAGTGCCTCGTGCAACACGAACACAGCATAAAAAACACTGACCTGCGGACAGGTTAGTTTCACGGTCACTCGCTCCAGTGAAACAGAAAATGTTCTACTCAGAACCCGCCGAGGCCACATGCCCCGAGGCGGCATCGCCTCCCGGCACGACACCCAAATACCGCAGCGAACGCTCCATCACCCGGCGGACAACCGGGCCCGCCACGCTCGACCCGTAATGCGCCTTCTGGCGGATACGCACCGGCCCGGGGTCGTCGATGACCGCGATAACAACGAGCCGAGGATTCTCCGCGGGTGCCCCACCAATAAAGCTCGAACAGTATTGGTTGTAGTAATACCCGCCCGCGCCCTTGGGCTTGCCCATCTGCACCCGCTCGCCCTTGTCGTTCTTTGTGAACGGCGGCACGACCGCGATGTCGGCCGTCCCGCTCTTGCCGAACAATGTGTACCCGGGCTCAGGAGTCTCGGGGAACCGCCGCCGCATCGACACGTCCATCCGGGCCGCGACTTTGACGAGAGCCGAACGTGTCCGCAACGCGATCTCGGGTTCGAGCACGCGAACGATCGGCTCGGCCTCGTACTCTTCACGCGACGGGACCGTCATCTTCAGGTGCGGCAGCGTCCCGGCCAGATCTCCCGATCTCGCGTAGGCACCAAACGCACGCACCATCTGTACCGGTGTCACCGCGACTTCGTGCCCGATCGCTACCGATGTATGCGAATAATCGCCCCACGCTTTGGCCGAGGTCACCAGCCCGAACGCTTCACCCGCCAGCCCGATGCGGGTGCGCTGCCCAAACCCGAATCGAAGCACGGTTTCCCGCAATTGTTCGTGGCTCATCCGCTCGCTTAGTTTCACCATCCCCACGTTCGACGAATGCACGAGCACGTGCTCCCAATCCTGCTCGTCGCGCTTGGTCACATCCTCGAAGTACCGCCCGAACGGGGTTGTATACGGCCGGGTCGAGATAATCTCGCCCTCGCCTATCAGCCCCATCTGCCACGCGCTCGCCCACACGAAACTCTTGAACGTCGAGCCCGGCTCGTAGATATCTTCGACGCACCGGTTCCGGCCCATCGCGGGGTGAACCGACCGCCCGGGATCCGGCGCGAGCGTCATGTACCTGGGCCGCTTGTCTTCCGGTGGTAGCACCGGCCAGGATTCATTGGCAGTGCCCGGCTCGACCCAAGGGAAATCTACCAGCCCTTGGATATCGCGGTAAAGATCGACCATCGCGAGGATCTCGCCCGTCTCGGGTCGCATCATCACCAGCCGGCCGCCCGCGGCATCGGCGTCTTCCATGCCGCGCTCGAGTTCTGCGATCGCTATCCGCTGGAGTTCGAGATCGATGCTCAGGCGGATATCTTCGCCCCGCTCGCCCGGCGCGGACGAAGACGAATCGATCAACACCGGTCGCCGCTTGGAATCGCGGACATACCCGATCCGACCTTGCTCACCGGTCAGCCTTGTATCGAGCGTGCGCTCGGCCCCGAGCAACCCCGCGTGGCCGAACCCGACTTTGCCGAGGATCGACGCGATCTCATCGCCGCCGGGGTACCGCCGGACAAGCAGTTTTTCGATCAGCACACCGGGGAGCCCGGCCCCCTCGATAACGTCGGCGATGTCGCGTTCAATGATCGGGCCCACAGGCAGGTAACGGCGGAGTTTCTTGGCAGCGAGCCCGTCGCCCGTCTCATCAACAGCCCCACCGGCAACCGAGTGTTTTACAGGTTCTTTTCCGAACAAACTACGGAGCCGGGCCGAGAGTGTCAGCGGTTCGCCCGGCCCGGCAACACGCAAAATATCGGCCCGGGCCCCGAGGATCTCGGCGTTTCTGGAAACCGCACGCGCCAACGGGTCACCGATCTCATCGGCCGAAATCCCCAGCCGCTCGGCCAGCGTCACGATCACCCGATCCATGCTCCCCTCGGCCGCGACCGGATCGAGAATCACCCGGAACCCGATTTGCGACATCGAGAGCGGCCTGCCCCTGCGGTCTAGCAGATCACCACGCGGGCTGGGCTCGGTTTCTATACTCACACGGTCCGAAACAAACCTGCCCAACTGTTCACTGGGCGCGGCCTTGAGCTGAGCCACGCGAGCAACCACAACAATCAACACCGCCGTGGCGAAGCCCGCGAAAATTCGTGCTATAAGCGATGCACGGTCTGATCCGCGCGGCCCATCTGTGCGCTCAAGAGGCATCGGCGACCTCCGCCCCGGTCCCGGCCGGGGCGCCGGTCGGCAGCGTGCGCACACGCTCGGCGATCGGTTCTAGGTCTCCGAGTTCATCGTGGACCGAGATCATGGCGCGCACGGCCTCGGGTGAAACATACTCGGCAATCTGTGCTCGCATTTTCAGCAAGCGTTCATCGTGCTCACGGATCCGAAGCCGAGCGGCCGTGACCTCGTGCCCCGCTTGCAGGCGTGATTGACGTGCCGACAGCAGCCCGGAACCAACCAGCCCGAGCGCCACAATGCAGACCGCCAGTTTGGGCGTCAACGACCCTGGGCTGAGGCGTGCTTCGTCGCGGGGAGCGTCAGTTTTTGTCCGGTACGGATGCCGTCTTTTTGTTTTTTCAACCATGGATTCAACGCCCGAACGCGGTCCAGATCACGGACCGAACCGACCTCACGCTGCACGATCTGGCTCAGCGTGTCGCCCTTCTTTATGGTGTACGTCCGCGTAGATTCCGCCTGCTTTGGTGCGGCCTTGCCGGCCGCCGGCGTGCGCACCGCAACCGTCTTGGTGTCATCGAGCAGCCGGAGCGTCACGCCCTCGTACACGAACCCGTTTTCGCTGACCTTGCCCTTGTTGATCGCGGCGACCTCGCGCCACTTTGTCCCGTCGCCGTAGAGTTTTTCACAGATCTCATAAAGTGTGTCGTTTGGCTGGACCACATACTTGTTGTCACGCGGGACATGCCCCCGGACCGCGGCCGGCTTAGTGCGCTCATTCTTGTCTGATCGTGCTTTTTCGACAGAACCCGCGGATGACCGCTTTATGGGCTGCACGAGCACGGGCTGGTTGCCCCGGCGGAGAAACTCTTCGACCACGCTGCGGTCGATCCCCGTCACGCCGGAGATCCCGCCGGTGCGAGCCGCGACTCTGTTGGACCCCGAACCGTTATTGATCTCAACCGGGCCCTCGGCGGGTTGGTTCGTTGCGATCCGATCTGGTACAACGCTGTGTTGTTGTTCATTCTGGCGGACCGCACGCTGCGTGCCAGTATCCAGCCGCGAGCCGCGATCGTCATCCGACGCGATCCGGTCGCCCAGGCCCACTCGGCCATCGCTGGCGAGCGGCGATTCGATGAATGCCCGTCCATCGGGGATCGTGGGCAATGTGTCCAGACCGTCCACCATCTCGAGTTGCCGTGCGGTGGAAAGGTGATCGCTCACCAGCACCGCGACAACGAGCAGGACGGAAAAACCGACAATCAGCGCTAGCTTGTTTTCACGTCTCAAATCGGGCCGCTTCCTTGCAGACCGCGCACGCCGATCAAAGACGATCGACTGGCGCTGTTTCCCCTCGGATCCCCGCCCGGCCCTCGGAAGCCGAAGACGATGACCCGATTGGAGAGCCGGCGTGCATCCTTGACGCCGCCTCTCCATTTCAAACCTCGAACCGAATCGTCCGCCTCTCAGCGGCCGTCCCGACACACTACCCCGAATCTCTCGCCCCGGCGACCCGAATCCCGCGTAACTTTGCCGATCTCGCACGCGGGTTTGTCGCGGCCTCAGAATCGCCCGCCGTGATAGGTTTTTTTGTCAGCCGACCCACCAGATCGCGGGACGCAAAGTCGACAAACGCCTGCTTCACCGGGCGATCTTCCAGGCTATGGAACGCGATGATCCCGACCCGGGCCCCGCTCGATAGCCAGCCCTCGCCATCCGTCCGTGTTGCGATCCGCTGTGACTCCTTTCCGATCGACCCCAGCAGCCGCTCGATGTGCTCCAATTCTCCGTTCACCGCGATCCTCAGCGCCTGAAACGTGCGCGTCGCAGGATCGATCCGGCTCGACCGAGCCATCGAGGCGGGGAACGCCGACCGGATGATCGAAGCCGCCCGGCTCGTGGTCAGAATCGGCCCATTGAGCCTCGCCTCGACAAGTTTTTGCGCTATCCGTCGGCTGAGCCGCTCTTCGCCGTACCGAAAAATCAGATCCGCGAGTTCCTCTTCGGGCAGATCGCGGATCAGATCGGCCGCCGTCACCCCCTGCGTCGGGTCGAGCCGCATGTCGAGCGGGCCGTCCTGCTTGAACGAGAGCCCCCGTTCCGGGTCATCCACCTGGTTGGATGCGAACCCGAGATCCGCCAGGAAACAGTCGGCCTTGATCCCGCGCGACGCGAGCTTGGCAGGGAGTTCGGAGAACGAGCCGTGGATCGCTATGACTTCGACGCCGCTCTCTGCTGTGCGCACACGCTCGGCCGCGCGTTCCAGATTCCCCGGATCGAGGTCATTGAGCACGACCCGCCCGCCGGGCGCGATGCGCGGCGCGATTGCCGCGGCGTGCCCCCCGAGCCCGGCCGTGGCATCGAGATAAGTATCGCCCGGCTTGGGAGCGAGGAGCCCGATGACCTCATCGAGCAGTACGGGGATGTGTGCGCGGTCTTGGTGGATGCTCAGATTCTACGGGCCGCGGGCCGGCGGAGCGGCAAGTTCATTGCCAAACTGGGTTTATACAATTATTGGATAATTTTGCACAAATATTTTGCAGAAATCTAGTTTTCTGCTAGTATGAAATTGATTCCATACCAAGGAGGTAAACATGATTCATGTGCCTGCGTGCCTGCGTGCCTGCGTGCCTGCGTGCCTGCGTGCCTGTTGATCTGTAGCACAGTGTCCTTTGCGGGCACTGTCTCTTCCGCTTCGCTTGAAGTCGCTGGTTGGACGTATCACCCGATCTTTGATCAAGGGGAAGCCTCTTCATTGATCGCTATCCGAACGCCAGACAATGAATCTCAGGGCGTTCTTGCCCTCCGTTGCACGCCCATCGGCGGCACCGATTGGTCGTACGAATCGTGGGACACGGCATCGTATGAAGAAATCGTTCTTTACATTGCAGAATCAAACGGCATCGCCCGGCAAGACGCCGCAGATGCGTACCAAGACGTACCGCTCGACATGGTGATGTTTCTCGATCCAATTGTCGTCGGTGTCGCCCCATCGCCCTTTGCAGCCGGGCTGAAATCGGTTGATCCGCTTCAACCTGCGGTGCAGGCTTCCTCAGATCCGCACGCCGTCCTCGGGGCGCTCGAATCATTCGGCTACCCGGCGGTGTCGACGCTTTCAATCGGCTCGACGACCGGGTCGCAAGAGCCGATCGACCCGGTTATTCTTCCCGAAGATTGTGTCCAAATCAGCGCCGGCGGTTGGCTCACGGTTGTCAAAGACGCGTTCGATTTTGCCCAAGCCAATCCATCGGCTACGCCCGAAGAAGTCATCGAAAAACTCGCGGTGCTTCAGGCGTGCTGCCAGCCGTTCGTGCTGAATTTGAGTGGCAATGAAGGACCGTGGACGTGCGGCAATTTTACACTTGATTTTGTCGTTCTTCAAATTGCGTCACATACTTGTGTATATCAATATTCCCGGACTGCGAACCAATCTCAGGGCCGTGTTAGGATCCAACAAGACGCCAACTGTATAGTGAAATGGTGTATGCAGTTCCGCGCCAGAAGCGGCACTCAATATGAATTTTGCGGTACTCCGCCCCAACCAACACTGCCCCCAGGTGGTACATGCGAAGGAACCAATTGCCCACCCCCGACGGTCGGCTGCAATCCAAACCCACTAACGTTTACCGGGTACGGACCATGGACCCCCGCCGTATGCCCCTGAAAATTAGAAAACTTCTCCGCTGGGCCACACCGCGAGCGATTATCCTCCTGAGTTGTTTCGTCGTCCAATGGAGCGGGCTTGTTTTACTATACAAGCATCTCGATCCGGGCCCGCAAATATGGTCTGTCCTCCGCGAGCCCGCAAGAAGCCGTACGGGGAACGGAGTATTTCTCATCTATGGAGGTATGGGCCTTTTACTTCCCGAGTGGGATTCGGGATTGATAGTCGGCGGGGTCCCGCTGAAATTCGAGCCCTTCCCTAGAACATCAGTTGGGTACATATCAGACATTCATATATGGGATTCCCAAGAAAGGCCGTCCAATGATGACCTTCCTTGGATCGACCCGCCGGCGTGGTCGCGACTCGCCGAGGATGTCGATATTGACGAGCTGATAGAGTCTCGGTATTTCCGTGTCATCGAAACCGCCGTCGGTTGGCCCGTCCCCGCGATCCGAGGGCGGGTCCACCTCAAAATGGGCGAGATTAAACCCACGGGGGGCGAGATCCCTTGGATCGACCCGAAATATGGGTGGGCGGTCCCCGCAAGTGCATGGCGCCCAGTTCGCAACTCCGCGACCTACCCCGCGTTTGAATACCCGTTTCTCCCGCTCCGTCCGCTCATCTGGGGCAGCCTCATCAACACACTTTTCTTAGCCTTGGTCTACGGGATCTTCGCCAAGGCGGCTTCGCTCATGCTTCACATCTTCCCGAAATACCGCGAGAACATCCGACGCAGCCGATCCCATTGCCCAAAGTGTGATTACGATCTCGGCTCGCTCACCCGATGCCCCGAGTGCGGCTACGCGGATGCCCATAAAACGGCCCAAAGCACGCCAAAGAACTAGATGGTGGACCGGCCTGCTCTGCAACGGCATCCGCTCAAACCGGCCCCCCGGTTGCACGGCTTCAAGCAGAACCCATAGACTACCCACCGAGTGTCGACCATCGGCACGCTCATCTGCCAGAAACCAAAGCCTTTTCCAACCGGATCATCCAAATCGGAGCCAAGATGCCAACCTCATCAATCCATCCCCGCACCCTCGGCCTCGCGGCCGTCGTACTCATCATCGCATTCGCGGCGTTCTCGCCAAAGGTCATGGGAAGCCGGCAATCCGCCTCGGCCGCGAGCCAGAAGATCGCCACCGTCGATCTGCTTTCATTGCTCGAAGACATGCTCCAGACAGACGACTACAAGCCCGGCCGAGACGCGTACCGGGCCGAGTGGGAAACCCGGATCACCGATGTTCAAAGCCGGATCCAACAAGTCGAAACCGAGCTGCGGATGAGCGCCCCCACCGACCCGAACGTGCGCGTCTTGCAGCAGCAGTACCAGCAGTTCGGCTACGAATTCAACCAGATCCGCAACGAGGCGGGGCTCGGGTTTGATAAGTTCAACGCCGACCAGGCCGCCGAGGCATACGAACTCCTCTACACCGAGGCCGTGTCATTGGCAAAGGCGCTCGGCTACTCGCACGTCTTCGTCACCCGAACCGGGGGGGAGATCACCGAACGCGGCAACCTCGCAACCGTGACGCAAGAAATCCTCGCCCGCCCCCTCGCGCTCGCGCCAGAAGACGACACCCTCACCGCCCGCCTCCGCGAGCGGATGCAGATCCCGGTCCCGCCGGAGCCGGAAGCCGAGGGGGAGGCAGCGGGTGATGGTGAAGTAGGTGATGACGCTGCCGAGGGGGATGAGAGCGAATAGATCGATTCAATCGTTTATGGTTGCGGGGTTTTGTGGTCGAGGCTTCGTCTTCGCCTTGACAACCGCGGCCCACACTCTGGGCATTGGTCCATATCCCCGAGGGGATAGCCACACCGGATGCACTCGCCTCGGGCGATTCGTTCACGTTTCTTTGCGCCCGAGACTAGACGCCATAGACGCCGGAAGAATAACCAAATCGCAGTGGAGAATAGAGAAAATACGCCGGTGTTCACCAGCGAGCCAACAAGCAGCGGGCGGAAGGGGAGAAATTCATCGGGCAACGCATAGAGATGTGCTGCTTTGAATGAGGCCGAGAGAGCAGCAATCTCCGGCACCGGCAATGCCCATTCATACCTCGGCGCTTCCCAAGGCAGCCCTCCTCCATTCGGATCCGGCTCTGTTCCGAGTCGATAATTCACGGATCCATACATGGACGGCAATGGCCAGCCGGTGGCCTTTTCGACATACCGGTAGTATCTGTTTTTCTTCATCTCATCATGATCTATGTTACGGGATGTTACGCTCTCTGAAGAGAATGTCACGGTAGTTGCGGTGGATAACCACGAATCCTGAGTATAATCTTTGGACGGATCATATTTGCCCCAGTATTGAACATCGTTATACCAGCCACTGTCAATACCCGAGAGAAACGCCGTGCTCGGAGGCCACATAACCCAATATAGTACTAGTGACACCTGCTTCTTAGGCACCCACAAGACAGGTTCGAGTTCGCTTGAATTCTGGAATCGCCACGCGTCTTGAGATTTACTGGAAACCAATATTGTATGACAGGGGTATATACCAGTCTGGCTCAACTGGAGGAAAGGGGCCATGGCGATCGCCAAGCCCGCCTGTAAGAACCACGACAATGACACGACCAGCAGCAAACGACGCCAAGGCATTGAACGGAAACGGGCACTTAACTTAGGTGCGGATCTGGCTACGGGCACGAAGGGAACCAATCGTTACAGACAACCAGACTCCCCGGGCCGCATGCTCCCGAAGGTGTGCACGCGGGGACACCCTCGCAAGTCCCACCCGGGGGCATTGTCGGTTGTGCTGGCGAAGTACATGTTGCAACCTGATCGCTCGAACAAGCCCGGGTTTGGTTACAAATGCTCACATTACAAGAAATATCCCGTCGTATGATAGTCCGGGTATCCACCTTGGTTGCTAATCGTGTGTAATTCCAGAAGCATCTTTGAAACTCACTGTTCAAGCCTTGATTAACAATTTGCCATCCACCGCAAGACCACGGCGTCGAATTACTCGACACGACCCATGTGCGGGGCCAGCAGACGCAGAGTTGTGCGAAAAAACCATCGAACACATCCCAGCCCGAAGCCGGGATCGCGATCTCACTCTCGAATGATGATTCAAGAATATCGAACCAATCACCGGCACTGATCTGCAAGCACTCGCCCGGCCAAGGGTCCGGATCGATCGGCAATGTCCCTCCCACCGATGGTGATGCGATCGATATCTTAGATACCGCAGGGTAACCGAGAAATTCTAAGATCTCGAGTGTTAGCATCGGATCATCTGACTGATCCAACACAGGTACAAGCGGATCACCGTCGATAAGCCCGTTATTGAAAGGCAACGGGGCCACCCCAACAACGACCGGATCGTTCAACAGTGTCCAGTCCAGCGGAAGATCTCCCAAGGCGAAGGCGGTGTCAACAACCGATTGCCCATTCACTTCGGCTAAATACAGGATGATTTCCTCGTATGAGGTGTTGGTCCAGGCCGCGATCGTCCATGTTTCATCGTCCTGTTTTTTTGCATACAAACCGATGACACCTGCCGGTAGTTGATCGTAGTTTTTTAGCGCAACCAGCACATTGACATCGCCATTCAATTCAACAGGGGTGCACGTCCAACCATCAACAGTTGCATTAATTGGACGGATTGCATCGGCCCAAGCCTGATCAACTTGCAGAATTGTCAGACAGGCAGACAGGCAGACAGGCAGACAGGCAGACAGGCAGACAGGCGATTCATCATGGT
>Ga0316208_1002155_pt1 | contig 16568 bp, 9 predicted proteins | sample 3monopyrite_MG_FD_204944 | JGI IMG/M metagenome (GOLD analysis project Ga0316208, IMG submission 204944) | Microbial mat bacterial communities from mineral coupon in-situ incubated in ocean water Damariscotta River, Maine, United States -... | ecosystem: Environmental > Aquatic > Marine > Coastal...
GTCACTCAGCTTTTCCACAGGCCCGACTACTGGCGTTGTCTGCTTTGCAAACACTCGACGCACTGCGGGACGACTTACTGAACTCGTCGTTGGAAGATGCCAGCCCGCGTGTGCGCGAACGCGCAATCCAGCTGGCCGAGATGTCGGCGGAAAATTCCGCGCAGCGACGCGAAGCACTGTTTGGTCGCGTCGCCGATCCCGACATTCGCCTACGTTTCCAACTGGCATTCTCGCTGGGGCAACTTCGTGGACCGCGACGAAACGCGGCACTTGCTGAGCTCGCTCGTCAAGACTCGGAAAACTCTCTGGTTCTGACGGCTGTGCAAAGCTCACTCGTGTCTGAAGGTGGAGACGTGTTCGCCCGGCTGGTCAATGACCGACAATCCGTCGCGAAAAAATCGATTCGCCAGCTGTTGTTCGATCTGGCGGCACAAATCGGGCTGCAAGGCGACCCTGTCAATGTCGCCGCCGTCCTGCGGAGTCTGAGCACGATCGACGCGGATGAGCCGGAATTCGCTTCGGCGATCCAGCGAAGCCTGTTCGCTCGAGTCCGTCGTGAGGAACTCCGGCGTCTAACAAAGGTCGGCTCTACGCAGTTGATGTTTGAGCAACTTGTCTCGCAGGCTCGCCTGACGGTACAGGACAACTCACAACCGATTGACCGTCGCATTGAGGCCGTACGCACGCTCGGTCTGGCGGAATTCGATACCGAGCTGCAACAACTGTTTCTTCGTCTGCTCGGTCCCGGCCATCCGGTGCCGATGCAACGGACACTTTGTGAGACGATGGCAAAATTCGATCACCCGGAAGTTGCAGACTTGCTGCTCGATCGATGGCCGCAGATGACGCCGTCCGTTCGGCGGACGACGATCGAAACGCTGCTTTCCAGACCGGCCTGGGCAAACCGATTGGTGGACGCCGTGGCCGCAAAAATCGTCTCGCCAGGCGACGTCGACCGGGCTCGCATCCAGTGGCTGTTGACGCAAGCCGACGAGACGACTGCGGCAAGGATGCGCCAACTTTTTCCAACTGATCGTGATTCGCGGCGCGAAACGATCATCGCCAACTATCAGTCCTCACTCAACATGGCCGGTGATCCAGATCGCGGGCGGAAGGTCTACGAACGAGTTTGCGCGGCATGCCACAAGCGAGGCGACGTCGGGAAAGCCATCGGGCCGCCGCTCAACGACACCTCTCGGCGATCCGCAGAGACTTTGCTGGTTGAAATTCTGGACCCGAACCGTCAGCTCAAGCCGCTGTTTCAGAACTACGTGTTGCAGACGATCGACCGGCGGGTCTACACCGGAATGATCAGTGAAGAAACATCGAACGCCGTCACGTTGCAACAGGCTGACGGCACGACCAGGCAGGTGCTTCGCCTTCAAATCGAAGAACTGAAAAGCACTGGTGTTTCATTTATGCCGGAAGGGCTTGAGAAGAGCATCAACAAACAGACAATGGCCGACCTTCTCAGTTACCTCAGTGGCAGGCCGTGAGATCCCATCCGGTGAAGTGAAGAACGCAGGTGCCGAGCAAACTGCCGAACAGAAATGACAAGGTTGGCGATTGATCAACCGCCCGGCAGTCGCGACACTGGAAACACATCGTTCGATTGTCGATGCGTGTCCATAGTTCAGGTGCGAGGTGAACTTCCGATTCATCCCGCAATCAACGCAAGCCTTGCATCCACCGCACGGGATATCGTCATGCGAATTCTGCTCCTTTTCATAGTCTGTGCAGCGACTCTGCAGAAGCCAGCGCAGGCTGACTGGCCTCAGTTTCGAGGGCCGGATGGTCAAGGTGTCGCGCGGCAATCAAACATACCATTGAAGTGGAGCGGCCCTGAGCACGTCCGTTGGGTGGTCGACGTGCCGGGTAATGCCTGGTCGTCTCCGATCGTCCAGGGCGACCGCGTCTGGGTAACAACGGCCGTCGAGACAAAACCTACGACCGAACAGATCGAAGCTCAGTTCAAGGAGTCTCAACTTGATCGTGAGAAATTCAAACGTCGGCAGGTCGCAGGCAGCGTCTCGCTGCGGGTTCAGTCATACGATCGAAACTCCGGAGAAGTCGCTCTCGATACCGAGCTGGCTTACGTCAAGAATCCGGAAGCGATCCATGTAGGCAACAGTTACGCCTCGCCAACCCCTTTCATCGAAGGGGACCGTCTCTATGTGCACTTCGGAGTTTACGGGACCTTCTGCCTTGATCGAGATTCGCATCGCGTGATCTGGCGGCGATCGATTCCCGTCTTCTACAGCGTTGGAGTCGGCAGTTCGCCGGTGCTCTATAAGAATCTGATCGTCCTTGTCTGCGACGGCGTCGACACTCAGTTCATCATCGCTCTTGATAAAACCACGGGCGAAACTGTCTGGAAGACACCACGACCGCCATTTCGGAACGAAGACGGACAGCACCGCAAAGCCTACTCGACTCCGCTTCTGATCACGCACGACGGAATAGATCAGCTCGTCATTCCCGGTGCTCAGTGGGTGGTTTCCTACGATCCTTCGACCGGCGACGAAATCTGGCGTGTCGACCATGGCTCGGGTTTCTCGAACGTTCCTCGACCAGTTTACCGAAACGGCGTCGTCTTTATCTGTACCGGCTACGGTCAGCCTCAACTGTGGGCTATCAATGTTGACGGCAAGGGCGACGTGACACAGTCTCACGTCAAGTGGAAGGAGAAGAGTCAAATCCCGAAGAACCCATCGCCGGTACTTGTTGATCAACTTCTGTTCGTGATCAATGACAACGGGATTCTGACTTGCCTGGACTCAGACACGGGAGAAACTCACTGGCGAAAACGCATCCCGGGGAATTACTCAGCATCACCTGTTTTCGCAAACGGGCATGTCTTCTTCTTCAGTCACGAAGGCACGGTCACTGCTGTCAAAGCATCCGCCGAGCCGTCTGCCCTGATCGAATCTGCCATCGATGACCAACTTATGGCGTCGCCGGCAATCCTTTCTGATTCGGTGCTGTTGCGAACTCGTCACAAGCTGTACTGCATCGAGTAAGTCGATCAACGATCGGCGGCGACGGGTTCTTTCGCCACACGCGCCGTTGAATCGAAGTCGGGCTCACTCCTCTTCCGACAACCGTTCCAGTTCGGCCACCAGTGGGCGATAGGCGTAAGCGTTCAGAACCGCGATCAGGCCTCTGTCGCCTTGATTTGTTGCGACGTCGGACAGCGTGTTGATGCAGTTGTAGGTTGACTCAAGGGCCAGTTCGAGATGCTCGATGGCCTGTTCGGTGTCGCCGGCTTTCTTTGCCAGTGCAGCCTCTCGAACCGCTTTGACGGCTCCGAGATATTCAAGCACGAACTCACCACGTTTTGCGTAGTAAAACAGCACCGGTTTTGCGCCACCGTCGACAGCTCCCTGCGCGCGGTACAGTTCGATCATGTACTGGGTGTAGGCGTCCGTCGCTTCCTGCCACCAGTCGGGAATCGGCTCGGCGATGTAGTGACGTTTCATCAGCATGCCCGGGCCCAGCTTCACCAGATCCGGGTCGTTCGCAAGAATCAGCAAGGATGCCTTTTCCAGGTGCTGGCGACCGATCCACAAACGATCGGACGCCGACTCGTTGCCGGTTGTCGTGGCCCAGAGATCTTTGTGCGATTCAGCCGGCCCGACGCTGACATCCCACATCGCCCGCGAGACATAGTGCACGTCCTGGCTGAACTCGTTGACTGTCGACGGCCCGACGGAAACTGACGTCCAGCCAGCCTTGACGGCGTCCTGCAAGGTTCGCTGGACCTCCTGCGAATGCGTCTGCGGAAACATGTCCAGGGTCGGTGAATGAATTGCGAGTGAGAGCCGAGAGTCGTTTGTCGGAGCGGGAATTTCCGTTTTGTTTTTCCCGATGGTCCGATCACGGTCCAGATTCGGGACACTCGTTTCCGCCGCTTCGCGTTTCACGAACGCGACGACTCCAAAACGGCGGGTTGTCGAACGCGCCTTCAGCCAGGACACCTGATCGACACCGGGGTACGTCTTGAACGAGGACATCATCCCGGCCGCAAACAGCATCTGCGCTTCGCGTTCTGGCTTCTGCAGGTTGGCCGGAGAAATGCTCAGAAGTTGACCGGGCTTGCTGGAAGAACCCTTCAGGACTTTGGCGAATTCCGTAGCAAACCTCGATCGTCGAAGCTGGACGGAAACAGACATGCCGTACTTCTTTGCCGAATCAATCAACGACGTCAGGAAACGCTGCTGTGTCGCTTTCCGATCGGCTGGCGAGTCGGCGTCTGCCAAGGTCGGATGTGAAAAGAACTTTGCTCCGCCGAAGGCCTTTTTGCCAACGACGTCTCCGGTCAGCGGATACTTCCTTCCGTGCCAGAACGTGCCTGTCTTTTTCGTTACGCCTTCAAAGTCGTATTGGAGAAACGGATGCCACGGTTCGATCTTCAGAATCAGATGATTGAACTTCATTTTGGCGAGCTGCCTGATCACTCGCTGATGATCGACGAGTCCCCATGACTCGAAAGAGTGCGCGCCCGCTCCGAGCGTCTCCCAGCCGCGCTGACGAACCTGCGGCTCGATCGTGGCTTCGATGCCTGACAGATCGAACGCCCGTTTGCTGAGCGGGTCGATGTCTCCACGCAGCAGATACCGAATTCCCAGTCGATGCCCGAGTTCGTAAACGGCCCACAGCGTTGCGGCCGGACTTCCGCCGCCGACGGCGTGAAGTTTCTGTCCGCCGTTCGAAACGATGGCGATTCCCTGATCGGTCACCTTCGGCCAGTCGAAGTTATTGCGAGCGATGCCCGGATTCGTGTCCGGATTACCGACGAAGAGGATCGTGCCGGCTCGTCGAGCGACGACACTTCCGCTGCGAATTTCGACATCGTCAAACACTCGCCCCAGAATGTCGGCAAGTTCGGTGGCGGCGAGCTTTTCGAGCGGAGCTGCCTCCGGGCCGTGAATGACCTGTACGAACTCAACGGCTTCAACCGTGCCCATCATGAGCAACGTGGTCAGGAGCACTGTCGTCAGGACTCGGCTCTGACAAAACATACAATGAACAATTGAGTGGATCATGGGTGCTACTTTTCCTCTTCAGAGAAGCAGTACAGTTTGTGCAGAGTCCGCACGTAGAGTCGGTTATTGGCGATCGCTGGCGTGGCGATCAGGCTGTCTCCCACGTCGTTCTTCGAGATGACATCGATTTCCGGCCCGGCTTTCAGGACCACGATGTTGCCGTTTTCGCCGGGAACGTAGATGTACTCTCCGGCGGCGATCGGCGACGCATAGTAGTTGCCGTAATTACCGACTCGCTTTTTCGTCCAGACCGTTTCTCCATCTTTCAGCGAGAAAGCCGCGGAGATGCCGCCCTTCTTCACCATCAGCAATCGACCGTCGAAGGCCAGCGGCGAGGCGATGTTCGAAGGCGTTTTGTGGTCGAGGTTCCACAGCATGTGCGACTTCGTGACGTCTCCGGAACCGCCGCCGAGAATCGCCTGACTGATGTTGCCTCCACCGACCATGTTGGTCGGTGACTGAAATGCCGCGTCGATTTCGTCATCGATCAGGAAGCCGTCACCGTTCGCGTCGCCCTTATCGAACTTTTTGTGGAACGCGGTTTCGAGTTCTTTCTTTTCCAGCTTGCCGTCCTGATTCGTGTCGCGCCACTGCAGCAGCGCGAACTTCAGCACGCGGTCGGTATCTCCGTAACTTTGTGACGTCAGATAAATCCGGTCGCCTTCCACCACCGGCGTGGACATGATCGTTCGCAGCAGCGAATTGCATGACCAGCGGTTGCTGCCGGTCAACGGGTCATAACCGATCAGTTTTCCGGACCCCGCCACGACGATATCCGTGCGACCATTGGCCGTGCAGAGCACGGGCACCGCGTACCCGCCGAGCATTTCCGGCCGCTCCTTCTGCCACCGCACGTCACCGGTTTTCTGATCCAGCGCGATCAGGTAAGAACCCAGATCGTCGTCCAGATTAAAGACGACCGTGTCGCCGTAGAGGATGGGAGAATTCGCCGCTCCCCAGCCCATTAGATAAAACGGCATCGGCAGAGGATGCTTCCACAGAATGTCGCCCGTCTTTGCGTCGAGGGCGATCAGCCCGATCGTGCTGAAGTGGACGAAGACGCGCTCTCCATCCGCCGCCGGTGTGGAAGATGCATGTTCGTTAGGCGGCGTGATCTCGGGCAGCTTGCCGGCGGCGAAGTGGGTTCGCCATAGTTCTTTGCCGGATGCTTCGTCGAAACCAATGACTGCGAACCTGTCGTCTTCTGTCATCGTGGTGGCGAAGAGGCGTCCGTCAGCGATAACCGGACACGCGACGCCTTTGCCCAGCTCGACCGACCACTTGACGTTCTCTTCAGCGGAAAAGTGGAGCGGCGGTTTTGTGCTCTCGCTGGCGATGCCGCTGGCGTTGGGACCTCGAAACTGCGGCCAGTCTTCGCTGCGAGATTCGTTCGCGGCAGAAGCCACTCCCACCAGCGCGAGCGCCGCGACAATCAACCGCCGAGCATGCAAAACATTACCCATCGAGCATTCTCCGAAATCGCCGTCAGAACGACTGAATGGTTCCGTGAGGTGGCGAGGCTAATGGCACGGCCACCAACCGGCAACGGTCCGCGACACGTCGTCAGTGTTTGACGCCAAGTTATGACGGGTGACGGGTGGCCCATCCAGAATGGGTGGGTGCCGCAGGCACAAGATGCTTCATCCTCAGCGAGGAGTCGACCACAAGATCTGGAATCGTTCATCACCGTCCAATAATAAAGGTTCAGAATTGTTCCCCGGGAAAGAATGCCGTGAGATTCGATCGTTCTCCCAGTATTAATTGCCCACTGAGGGCGCGGTCATCCTGTCGCTTCGCGACCCAGCCATGCTGGCTGGGCCACCCAACTGCGACTGCCCCAACGGCGACTGACCCTGCCGCGACTGACCCTGCCGCGGACGATCAACCTTCCACTTCGCGGGTCAGCACGGCCAGACACTCGCCCTGGCGGCACAGCGGAACGGATCGCCGCACGAACAGAATTCCATCGGACTGTGCGAAAACCGGTTCGGTCGGCCGGTCGGGATGCTCCAGGCTGTGGACCTGGCCGATCTGCTGTCCGGCTTCAATGCGGTCTTCCAGTTCGACGAACGGTTCAAAAATCCCGCTGGCCGGAGACATGATGTAATCCTCTTCGTGATCGCCGGCCATGACGATCGGCTTCGCCTCGCCGCGATCCGTGGGTGCCTCTCGCAGAATTCCAGCATGATGCAGGACGTTGCGGACCCGGCTGGCGTGACGCAGCATGTCGACTCCGAATTGAGCCTTGCTGCCCATCTCGGTGCCCAGCGTGACTTTACCGAGCCCTTCCGCAAACGACGGCAGCAGCCCCGAACCGGCCACGTCGTGATAAAGGAAAACGTAGGGCGCTCCCCACGCGCGACCGGCAGCCAGCATGCGATCCATCTGGTCGGCGTCGTCCACGCGGTGCATGTTGACCGAAGGCAGCATGTGCATGGACGAGCCGCCCGAGTGAATATCCACCACCAGGTCAGCCAGCGGCAACACCTGCGTGGCAACAAAGTGCGCGATCATGCCAGTGATCGTGTCCGTCGACCGGCCTGGAAAGGCACGGTTCATATTCATGCCGTCGATCGGCGAGAGCCGCGTGCCCGCCGCGACCGCCGGATGGTTCAACATCGGGATGGTGATGATCCGACCGCAAATGTCTGCCGGATTCAGCTCGCGAAAAAGATTCATCAGCGTGACAGGACCTTCGTACTCGTCGCCGTGGTTACCGCCGGACAGGACGGCGGTCGGTCCGTCGCCATTCTTCACCACAAAGATCGGCACGAAGTATTTCGCCCAGCCGGCGGAGTTTGTCGACTGCGGCACAGCGAGGTTGCCGGACTGTTTTCCGTCAGCGTCAAAGTCGACGCTCGATGTGACGAGGCTCTTTTCGGTCATGTTGAATTCTCCTGAGGACTCGGTCTTCTACAAACAGATTTATGACAACCACGGAAGACACGGAATTACACGGAAGAGGAATTCGATCTTTCCGTGTAATTCCGTGTCTTTCGTGGTTCAACTACTGCGAGCGTGGTTTTCCGGGTGGCCCACCCGCAACGGGTGGGTGCCGCAGGCACAGGATGGTCTATCCTCAGCGCTCGGATGGCCACACAACGTTCATTTCATCATCACCGTCCGAAAAAGATTTTCAGGATGTCTTCTCAGGAGTTTGAGCACCGACGTTAGATCGTCTCCTGAGGGCGCGGTCATCTTGTCGCTTCGCGACCCAGCCATGCTGGCTGGGCCACCCGATCGATCGATTGAACGTGCGTCGTTATTCCTGGGCGATGTGACAGCTCACGCACGACGCCGTCAGTGCCCGTTGATTCATTTTGTGGTTGCCTTCGTCGTGCGGAGCCAGATCTGCATGACACAGCAGACAGGCGAGTTCTCGCTCCAGCACGACGCGGTGCGACTTTTCGAAATGCCAGTAACCTTTGCGGTTTTCATTGACGAGCGATGCTACATCGTGACAGTCGGTGCAGCGTTCGGAACTGGCTGGCAGCGGCGTCGGAGGCGGGATGGTCACGCCCAGAATCGATCGAGCGGCGACTCGGCCCGTGACAATGCACGGGCCGAGGAACGTTCCTTCCAGTGCCGCCTTTCCGTTGATCCCGGCCAGACCGGTCAGCTCGCCGACAGCGTACAGGCCGGGAATTGGAGTTTTCGATCGAGTCAGCACTCGGCACTGCAGATCGATGGCCACGCCGCCCATGCTCTTGCGAGTGAGCGGCCAGCTCTGCATGGCGTAGTACGGCGGCGTGTTCAGCTTCGGCGACGCCGTGTTGTTGTAGTCGGATCGGTCCGGGCCGAAGCGACCGAAGTCTTCGTCCAGGCCTTTGTCGACCAGCGCGTTGTAGCGCGCGATCGTGGCTGCCAGATTCTCCGGAGGCAGTCCGGTCTTCTCAGCGAGGCCGGCGATCGTATCGGCCTTCGCCACCAGATTTGGATTGTCCAGCACGAGCCGTTCGACCTTCTTGAAGTCCGCCCAGTCCGAACCGGAGATCGTGAACTGTGACTTCGTGGCTTCATCAAACACAAACCAGACGGTCACGCGTTTCTGGCGGAGCATCGGCGGCATCACTTCCTTCGCCCAGTTGTGGAGATTCGCGAATCGTTGTCCCTCCGGATTGACCAGAATGCCGTACATGTTGGCGGCGCTGAGTCCGTGATTACTGTCGGTCTGACGCGGGTCGGGAATGCCGGTGAAGTAATTCCACTGATGATCCATCTTGACGAGTTCCGCGCCGGCGGCCTGGGCCAGTCGGTGTCCGCGACCGACCGAGTTGCGACCCGAGCCAGCCAGAATCTTCTCCGGAAACGTGACGTCCGCCGGCCAGAATTCGCGGACCATGTCGAGGTTGCTTTGAAAGCCGCCCGTCGCCAGTACGACCGCATCGGCTTTGAGCGACTGCTCCGAACTCTCGCGAAGATTCAGAAGCCGCACACCGGTCACTCGATCGCCATCCTGCAGCAACTTGGTCGCCTGCAGATTCCAGAGGAATCGAATATTGGAATGTTCGAGGCACTCGCGATAAAGAGGGGCCACCAGCCCGATGCCGCGTCCGGCCGGCTGATGAAAACGGTCGACCGAATTGCCCGGCGCCGGCAGGACACTCTCAAAGCGAACACCGAGTTCCGTCAGCCATTCGTAAATATCCCGACGCGAATTCTGGACGTAGTACTTCACCCAGTCCGGGTCGGCGTCCTCGCCCCATTCGATGAAATCCCGCTCTGCGAGTTCTGCTGAATCTTCCCAGCCGGTCTCGCGCTGGACCGGCGTGTCCACCACGCTGACGCCTCCCTGAGACATCACCGCGTGACCGCCAAACACCGAAGACATATCGACGACGGTGACGTTCGCACCGCCGCGCCCAAGTTCCAGCGCGGCCGACAGTCCCGAGATGCCCGCTCCGACAATGATCACTTGCGGCGGGGAGTCGGGCTGTGCCTGCTCGTCCTTGCGTCCGGGCCTGGCGGTTTCGTTTCCCGCTCCGTTCACAAAAGGCGGTGGAGACAATGCATAATGCACCAGCAGCGTGAGGCAGCACGCGGCGATGGCTATCGTGATCTGGCGGCGGCGTGTCATGAACGCTGGACCCCGCTAAAGTCTGACTGAATTGGATGAGTTGCAGTTTGATCTGACGTCGAACTTTCAGTTGGGCATCTGAACATGTCACCTCTCCCGCTTGCGGGAGAGGTCGGGCTCTCGGGCCCGGGTGAGGGTTTCCGTTTGAGAAGATTGCGGCGAGCAGGATCACACCCGAAGCCCCCTCACCCGCGGCTGAGACCGCGACCTCTCCCCCCCAGGGGGCGAGGTGAGAATTCATTGCTGACACAGTCTGCCCGTTAGTTCCAAACGTTACACGCCCGCCGCAGAAAGAGGGATGCAATGGACCGTCGAACTTTCTCCCAGCTCCTGGCGTTTGGTGCCGGAATGTTTTCGGCCGCCCACGTTGAAGGCAACTCCGCAGCAGCGGCCGACGATGCGTCTGCTGATAGCGTCGACAAGCCTGCTGGTGGAAATGGAGCGGCGGCGGTTGACGCGTGGCCTGCTTCGCCGGTGACGATCGGCGATTTCATTCCGCTGGCCAAAGCGAAGCTTCCGAAGGCCACGTTCGAGTACATCACCAGCGGATCCGAAGACGAGGTCACACTCCGGGACAACGTCGAAGCTTTTCGCCGCATGCGGATTCTACCGCCGCTGCTGCACGGAGTTCAGCAGACAAACCTCTCAACGACCGTGCTGGGGCAGCAGGTGTCGATGCCCATTCTGCTGGCTCCTGTCGCAGCGCTCCGGATGTTTCATCCGGAAGGCGGACGAGCGTCGGCGCGAGCAGCCGCCAGTGCGGGAACCATCTGCATCACCAGCACCAGCGTTGGAAACAGCGTCGAAGAGATCGCGGCGGCGGGGAAGGGCCCCAAATGGTTTCAGCTGTACGTTCCCAGCGAACGCGAACTGGCCAGAAAGCTCGTCAAACGAGCCGAAGCCGCTGGCTACAAAGCGCTCGTCGTGACCGTCGATCTGGGCGAGCGGAAGGACGCGGACCTGCGAAACCGGTTCTCACTTCCCAAAGACATGCTGGTGAAACATCTGCGCGACATCGGCCACACGAAAGTTTCAGAACGAAATACTTACGATGAGCTGGTCGCCTTCAACGCAAAGGCGTGGGACGTTTCGCTGAGCGTCGACTTCTTCCAGTGGCTGCGTCGCGAAACAAAGCTGCCGATCATCCTGAAAGGGGTGTTGACCAAAGAGGCCGTCCAACAGTCGATCGATCTGAAGCTCGACGGTATCGTCGTCTCGAATCATGGCGGCCGCCGACTCGACGGCATGCCCGCTTCGATCGACATGCTGAAAGAAGTCGTCGAAGCCGCCGATGAAAAACTGGAAGTCCTCTTCGACAGCGGCGTCCGTCGCGGCGGAGATGTTATGAAGGCACTGGCCCTCGGAGCCAAAGCCGTCCTGATTGGCCGCCCGCAAGCATGGTCACTGGCGGCTGGCGGAGAAACCGGGGTCAAACTGGCTCTCGAAATCCTGCGAGACGAATTGACGAACTCCATGATTTCTTCCGGCTGTGCAACGGTCGACGACATTGATGCGTCGCTTCTTCTGCCTGCCGCAACGTAGGGTCAGTTCTGGAATAACTTCCCTCTACCAGCACGAAGCGCAAGCAAGTAAATTCGCGTGGCCGCGTTGGAGCACCCACTCGCTTGCGCTTCGTGCTGGTATGAAATTGGCAATCTCACGCCGGAGGCGGAGTGGCCAGGTACCTCTTTTCGATTTTCGTGCCGACCGTACCGATGCCGTAGTAGCCGACGGAAATGCGACCGACATGAGTCAGCACGTCGTACGCCTTCCAGCGGTCCCAACCAAAGTCTTCTTCCATCCAAAGAATCAGCCGAGCGTACGCTTCGGCGATCGACCGTTCCATCGGGCAGCCAGTCGCGACGGCCACGATCTCGGTTGGGGTTTCGATGCGGGGACCAGTGAGCGTTTTTGATTTCAGCAGCTCAACGGAGATCGTCGTTTCGGCGGCCATCTCAAGACCGGTGGCAGACAACTCGCCATGCCCCATCGCCGCGTGAGCGTCTCCAAGATAGAGCCACGCTCCCTCGACAAAGACCGGCAGATGAATGGTGCTGTCCGGACAGACCTCGACCAGATCAAGGTTTCCGCCGTGCGTTCCGGCTGGAAGCGTGGTTGGCACGCCGACGGCCGGAGACGTGCCGATGCAGCCGAGCATCGGTGCGTACGGAATCACGATGTCGTCGCTCCAGTAAACGTGGCCGTCTCGAATCGGACACACATGAGCTCCCGGCGGCACGTCGGTGCCCAGCCATTCGCAAAGTTGCTTGGGCGCTCCGGTGTACGTTGCGGCCTGAGCGTCGCGCGGCTCGATCTTCTGAATCGTGACGGCGATCGAGTCACCCGGTTCCGCTCCTTCAACGAAGATTGGACCCGCCACAGGATTGCTGAACGGCATGGCCTGTTTGTCACGTTGGTCGTTGTGCGTGCGAATCTGCCCCGATAGCGCATCTTCGGACTCGACGAGCAACGACTCTCCCGACTGAATCCTCGCCCGCGGTTCCAGGTGGCGGCTGAATTCGTAGACGAGTGGTTCGGCGGCGACTTTTTTCATTGTCAGACTCCAGAAATCAGAATGATTGCTGCCGGTTGGCCATCGAAGCCCTTGTGCGATTTTGATTGGGTGTGCGATTTTGATTGGGAGGGTCTGGATGACTGCGAGCGATCCGGCACCGTACAGTCTGCCTGAATTCATTCGCGGCAGGAAGCCCCGTCATTCAGTCGAAGGCTCCGTCGCCGAAATCCATCGCACGCTCTACTCACGGTGTCGCGACGACCGTCGTGAAAGTCGACCTGAATCTCGCCGAAGTCCGCTTCAACTCGCTGCCCCGGATCATCGTCCAGAGGAAATCGACGGCGTTGGAGGATTCTTTGTAAGGGAACGCTCGCTGAAGCTACCAATACTTCTGAATGAGGTTTTAAAAGGATCAAAGCTAGTGAGCGACGATCAAGAGTCACAGTTCATGAACTGGCTGGGCGAGCATGGCTCGTCCGTCATGAAGGTGGCTCGCGCTTACACCCTGACCAGCGAAGAACGTCAGGACCTGGCTCAGGAAATCCTGCTGCAGGCCTGGCGGTCCTTGTCGACGTTTGAGGGCAAAGCGAGCGCGGCGACGTGGTTCTACCGCGTGGCACTTCACACCGCGATGAACTGGCAGAAGAAGGACAAACCTCGACGGTCACGACAGAAACCGTTTCTGGAAGTTCAATCGTTGGCAACCGAGGGGTCGGACAGTACCGATCAGATTCAGCATCGAGAGATTGTTGAGCAGCTCTACAAAGCAATTCACCAGTTGCGCAAAACCGATGCGGCGCTGGTGCTGCTGTACCTGGACGAATTGAGTTACCGGGAGATGGCCGAAGTGCTCGGCATCTCGGAAAGCAACGTGGGCGTAAAGCTGAACAGGGCAAAGAAGGCTCTGAGTGAATTGATGGATGGGAGCTCACATGGACCCTGACAAATACCAGCAGGCGTGGCAGGCGGACGCAGCTCAGACGCGTGTCACCATTGATGCCGATTCACTGTCGAAAGAAGTGCAGCGTTCCCACCAGGGTTTTCAATCGACGATCTTCTGGCGCGATGTTCGTGAAGCAGGAATTTCTCTACTGCTGATACCGTGCTGGTTCTATATGGGCAGCACGTTGACGTTGCCCTGGACATGGTATCTGGGAGTTCCGGCTCTTATCTGGGTTGCCGGATTCTTTGTCGTGGATCGCAAGCGTCACCCGCGGCGGCAGAGTGGGCCGGGTGAACCGCTCCTCTTCTATGTGAAGGAATCATTGACTCAGGTCGAGCATCAGATCTGGCTGCTGCGTAACGTGTTCTGGTGGTATCTGCTGCCGTTTTCTATTTCGAGCATGGCATTCTTTCTGCAGGTTGCCTGGCAAACTTCCAGCGACTGGTGGGAATTCGTCGGCTTCGGGGGATTTCTGAGCGTTTTCCTGCTCGGGATATATGGGGCCACTTATCTCCTGAATCAACGCGCCGTGCGTGTGCGGCTTGAGCCACGACGCAAGGATCTTTTGAAGCTGGTCGCAAGTCTCGAAAATGAAACGAACAGCGAAGACTCGGAAGACATTTTCGATCTTGTGTCTGCACTCGCCGAGCCGGTTTGGAACTGTGGTCTGAATTCCAGTTGGGCGGAGAACTGGAACATCCTGATCCCGTCGTGGCGTGAAGCGCTGGCGGTCATTCTGCCCACGCTGCTCGGAGGGTTCTGCGGGTTCCTGTTTCCAATCCCTGACATGGGGCCTGAGCTTTTTCAACCGGTCGTGGGAGCCACGATCCCATTCGAGATTGCTTTGGTCTGCGTCTGGGTATGGTCTCGAAGGAAGAAAAAGCAGTCAGCATCAGCGGACAGCGAGACGGATGCGCCGGCCGCCGGTGTTGCCCCGGAAAATTCGGTTGACCCAACGCCGCAGCGTTTCCCGAGGGCTCCGGCGATCGCGATCATCGTTTTGACTTCCGTCCTGGGATTCACAGCGTTGTATATGGTATTTCAGTTGATTGGCGATTCGCATTACATGGTGGATTTGCGGAGGGGACCAGGGCTCGATGACGTGAGTGCGTTTAGCGATGATGACATCGCACACCTGGACTCGTGGCTGCGGAAGATGAAGGGCTCGTTCTATCCGAGCCTGAGCGCCGTGATCGTCCGCGATGGCGAGATCGTCTACCGGGGTGCGTTCGGGTTCGAAGACACGACGACACAAAGACCGGCGACGACGCAGACTCAGTACCATGTCGCATCCGTGACCAAAGCCTTCACCGCTTCGCTGGCGGTGATCCTGGATGAACGGGGTGCGGTCGATCTCGATCAACCCGTCGTGAAGTATCTGCCCGAAGACGTTTCCATCAGCACGACACCTGAAGTCGGAGCAACGATTACATTGCGGCAGCTTGCATCCGGCACGTCCGGCTTGCCACGCGGCGTGCCGGGTCAGGTGCAATCGGTCGAAGGTTGGTACCAACTGGAACCGCAGCGGCTCTACGACCATCTGGCCAACGTCAAGCTTCACCACCACGACCCAATGGTCGACGTCAAATTGAGGTTCAATCCTGATACTTCCGACGGATACTCCAACCTCGGATTCGGGCTGCTGGGCCATGCATTGGAACGGGCCGCCGAGAAACCTTTCGATCGGCTGATGCAGGAGTTCGTCTGCGATCCATTAAAGCTGGAACGAACGGCCATTCAGGCTGACGACAAACTCCGTCCGGCCACCGGCTACGATTGGCACTCGGATTCTGGTGCAAAAACACGCTCGCATTCCGGTGCAGCAATAAAGCATTCGTTCAAGGAGCGGTTGGCAGCTTCCGACGGCCTGGTCACCACGGTCGAGGACCTGGCGAAGTTTCTGGCAGCTCAAATGAAGCCGGGAGTTTTCACCCGTGAAATGCTCGACCAGCTTCATACGGAGACGATGTTGCCGGACGGAACGGCCTCGGGGACGACGTTCGGATGGTCCGTCGGGTCGATTGACGGTGTTGGCCGAGTTCTGAAAAAGACCGGTCACCGCAGCAATTGCAATGCGTGGATCGGTTTCCTGCCCGAGCACGGAGTCGGTGTCGCGGTGATGACAAACTGCGGCGGCCCCGAGGTCGACCCGATCGCCTTGCAGATGTTGAAGCAATCAATTCCTTTGTCACAGAGGAAGCCGGTGACAAAGGATTGGTACGCGAAGGTTGCTCCGTACACAGGTGTCCGCTGGGAGAACGATCGGCCAATCGTCCGAGTGCAGGACAAGTGGTCCCCGCTCGTCTCGATCGATGGGATTCCAATTGATCGAATCATGAAATTTGCGAACAAGGAATACGGCGATATCGCCCGCAAACGCTTCGCCGAGGATCTTGTGAGACTCTTGTCGGAGATGGGCCACGAACCGGAACGTAAGGTAACTTTGGGCATCAAGACGCAGGACCGACAGATCGAGCAGTTGCAGATCCTGATGACTGAAGAGAACCGCAACCTCATTCGGAAATAAAAACCAGGCCGGACCGTGCTAATCGCCGTTCCAGCGGCTTGACTTTAAAAACGGAAAGAACGCGATGATCAAGATTTCTGAGAGCATCAAGCGGCAAGGGGCGCTTCGGCGATCCTTGTTCGGAGCTTGTCTGTGCGGCGTAGTTCTCATGCTCATTTTCCTGCCAGGCAGTTTTACAAAGTCCAGCGATGGTCAAGCTCCTGCAGGCAACGGCAAGGAAAGCCCACTGGCGAAGTTGATCACCAGCCTTCGTCAGGAGAACAAACTCGTTGGCCTCGCCGCGATGGTGATGGTCAACGGAAAAATTGTCGATTCGGCGGTCGACGGGGAGCGAAAGACGGGGAGCGGCGTGCTGCTTGAGATCGGCGATCGCTGGCACCTGGGGTCGGTCACCAAATCGATCACCGCCACGATGATCGCGAGATTGGTCGAGACCAATCAGATGAAATGGTCGGACTCGA
>Ga0316208_1002156_pt1 | contig 16566 bp, 12 predicted proteins | sample 3monopyrite_MG_FD_204944 | JGI IMG/M metagenome (GOLD analysis project Ga0316208, IMG submission 204944) | Microbial mat bacterial communities from mineral coupon in-situ incubated in ocean water Damariscotta River, Maine, United States -... | ecosystem: Environmental > Aquatic > Marine >...
TCACACGTGCATTCTCATCATCACCGCGTACGCCACCGTCGAAAACGCCGTCGACGCCTTCAAGGCCGGAGCGTTCGATTACCTGGTCAAGCCGGTCATCTTTGAGGATCTGCTCAACAAACTGGACCGACTGTACGAATTCCGAAAACTGTACTTCGAGAACCAATCGCTGCGGCGCGAGCTGTCGCGTCAGGGAAATCTGGAAGAGATCGTCGGGTCAAGCGACGCCATCAACGCTGTCCAGGACCAGATTCGAAAAGTCGCCGTCACCAATGCCAACGTTCTGCTGGTTGGTGAGACGGGCACGGGAAAAGAACTCTTCGCGCGAGCCGTCCACGCCGCTGGCCCAAACTGCGACAAGAATTTTCTGGCGGTGAACTGCGGAACTCGTCCGGTCGAGCTGCTCGAAGGTCAACTGTTTGGAAATCGGACATCGGTGCCCGGCGGTGGCCAGACGGTGGAAGAAGGCCTGCTCGTTCACGCCGGCGAGGGAACCGTTTTCCTCGACGAAATCGGCGACCTGCCGCTCAGTACTCAGGCGAAACTGCTTCGCGCGATCGAGTACCAGGAAGTGCTACCGGCGGGCGCGTCGGAACCTCAACAGGTAAGCGCCCGGATCGTGGCGTCGACGACTCGTGAACTGGCTCGCGAAGTCGCGCAGGACAACTTTCATGAGGACCTGTTTTACCGACTCGACGGTGTCAAGATTCCGATTCCGCCGCTGCGGGATCGCATCGACGATGTTCCGGAACTGGTCGACTTCTTCACGGCGAAATATTCGAAACAGATGAAGAAGCGAGTCGCCGGAACGAGCAGCGAAACAATTCGGCTGCTGATGTCTGCCGAGTGGAAGGGCAACGTGCGGCAGCTCGACAACTCGATTGAGCGAGCGGTCATGATGTGCGAAGACAGCACGATCGAGCCGGGCGATCTGCCACCCGATCTGCTGGGCCTCGGCCAGCCACTGCCCGATACCGAAGACCTGCGCAGCGCGCTGAAGCATTACGAGCGGCTGCACATCACGCGCGTACTGCGTCAGTGGCCGGACAAACGCGAAGCGGCCAAGCGACTGCGGCTGGGACTTTCGAGTCTCTACCGCAAGATCGAAGAGCTGGGCATTGATGTCTGATCAGTCGCCTGACGTCGTTCACCCGGCCGCGTTGCCGCCGGACGTTCTGCATGCTCGGTGTCAGGAAACTCGGACCCGGCGATCAGGACCTGGCGGGCAGCATCGCAACAAAGTCGAGACAGCGATCGTTCTGTTTGACCCGCAGACTGAAATCTCAGCCGAAGCGTCCGAGCGACGCAGTCAGGCAGACAATCGTCGGATGGCGATCTTTCGGCTGCGGCTGAATCTGGCGATTGGGTTCCGTCTTGAATCTTCTCCGGATGACGCTCCCAGCGAGGTGTGGAACGTTCGCTGCCGCAACGGTCGAATCAGCATCAACCCGTCGCACGATGATTTCCCATCGTTGCTGGCCGAAGCGCTGGATCGAATCGTCGCCTGCGCTTGGGACGTCAGCGCGGCGGCAGAACAGCTTCACGCAACGACCTCGCAGATTGTTCGGCTGCTCAAGCACGAGCCTCGCGCGATGACACTCGTCAACCGCGAACGGTCGGCGCGAGACCTGCGACCGTACAAATAAAAAGGCCTGCGACCGTACAAGTAAAAAGGCCTGCCCGGAAATACCGGACAGGCCTCTCGATCTGGAAAGTGTGCCTCGCTGAAGATCAGTCCGCGTAGAAGCGGGTCAGCTCTTCAACAGTCAGCGGCTCCTGGATTGAGTCGCTGGTCAGGCGGGCGCGAACCCTGTGGTTTCCTTCGTCAGCTCCCTGAATGTGAATCTGGAAGATGGCCGTCTTGCCAGGTTCCAGAGCCGGCAGCGCTTTGAAGACAACCAGACCGCTTTCAGCAATGTGCTGAGTTGGGCCCTTGATATTGAGCAGCTTGACGCCGTTCGGAAGTTCGATCGACAGTCCGACATTCTGAGCCTGCTTCGATCCTTCGTTGCGAACTCGAACTTCGTAGGCCGTTTCGCGACCGATTTCGACGGGATCGTCGAGGTCCAGAACTTCCAGCACCAGCGATGCGGTCCCTTCGATTCTGGTGGCGGCTTTGGCATTGGCGATGGCTCCGTGTTCCGAGACAGCTCGGGCCACGTGGCTGAATTCGCCAAGCTCAACCGGCTTGAGCTTCAGACTCAGGTCGATCGCTTCTTTCGGGCTGACGCTTCCCACAAACCAGGTGACCGTCCGAGTCGTTTCGTCATACTTCCCGCCACGGCTGGCGTAGAGATATTCGAAACCTTTCGGAACAACATACATCGCTCGCACGTTGTTCGTGACAGCCTGTCCGTCGTTGGCCAGTTTGAGCGAGTACCGAGCGTCGCGGCCGACGTATCGCAGAGCCGGTCCGTCGACAGTCAAATTCAGACTTGGAGCCAGCACGGAGACGGCCGCGTTGGCAGTCTGACGAAGTTCGGTTCCGGAAGTGGCGATCACGCCGACATTCTGTGAACCACCAGCAACGGCGGTCAGCGAAAGTCGAACGCTGCGTTGCTCGCCAGGATTGACCGAACCAAGGTCCATCTTCAGGCGTTTGCCCTTGGGATGTTGCAGACCTTCCGGAATGGTGACTTCCAGAGTGACGTTGTGAGCGACGCCCGTTCCAGGGTTGGACACGGTAACGACGTGCGAAGCAGGCTCGCCCATCATCACTTCCGACGGACCTTTCATCGCCACCTTCAGCATCGGTTCTTCGACAGCCAGTAACATTGTTGCGGCCGATGAGAATCGAACGTTGGCGTTAGCGGCCAGCTCGCCTCGCTGGCTGGGAATCATCGTGATGTGAATCTCACGTTCTTCGCCCGCGTCCAGCGACGGGAATTCCCAGACGACGGACGTTTCTGCGGTCGCTGGTTTCGGGCTGGCTGCCGTCAGACGGACGGATCGAGGGAAGAACACATCGACAACGACGTCAGACGCGTTGGCGTCGCCCGAGTTCTTAACCGTCAGCATCAGCTCGCACGGCTGTCCGACGTTGATGTCAGACTGTTTGGTCCATCGAGTCTCGATGTGCGGAGCGTTCTGCGTGAAGTTGACATAGCCACCTGCCGGCCCTGGAGCGGGTGCAGCTTGAGCGGCTCGGCCCAACGGTCGAATATCGGCAGCCGGTTTCGGCTGAAGGAAGGGAGCGTCGAGCCCCGCCTTCTGACCAGCAGCAGCCGATGGCAGCAACGGAGCAGCACCAGTTGTACTGGCCTGTTTGATCGGTTCGGCGGTGCCTGGCTTACGAGCAAAGTCTGCCTGAACGACTCCGCCCTGAGCTGGCCTGGCAGCAACGCCGCCAGCCTGGATGACACCAGCGTTCTGGGTCCCAGCCTGAGTTGCACCGGCTGGCCGAACCGCCGAGTCGCGGAACAGCTGCTGAGCATTCGAGCCTGGTCGTTGACCGACTGAAGGTGCCTTTGGAGTTGCCGACAGCATTCTGGTCGGAGTCTTGGCAGAAATTCCAACGGGCGGCGGCGACGTGCCGAATAGTTCGCGATGGTAATTCTTCAGACCAGTCGTCGAACGCTGAGTTGGCTGTTGCTGCTGAGCCGTCGGACGGTTCCGCTGGTAACGCAAAATCCCGCCGCTGTTGGCATCGCTGGTCGGCTTGGCCTGTTGCTCGACCGTTTTTTTATCGGAGCTGCGACTGAGGAAGTTGAGTCGGCTCAGCCCGCTGGGCGTCTGAGGCGGCTGCACGTTTGTGTTTGACGGTGCTCGCTCCTGAGCGACGCCTGTCGACATTGACAGCGTCAGAGCTCCCAGGGCCGTCAGGCACCAAAAGAGTTTTCGCATTGTTCCAGTTCCTTCCAGATCGAATCGCTTAGTCAGCATTCAGTTCCAGTGAGCAGGCAGGATTCTGCCAGACATCACGACGCAAGCCTTCGCGCACAGCCCGCGTAGCGAGGTACTCATCATCGTTATCGGTCATGCCGGTTGCTCCGCATGAGCCGATTTTGACGGTCGTACCGGTCTGGAAGACTGGGAAGTTTGCACAGCGAGAAGGGATCGCAGCTCAGGCTTCAGATCACCTACTCGCAATTGTCATTGACTGATCTTCCACCGGTTCACTGGAAATCGAGCCCTGAATGAGTCAAATTCTCTACAGCATCCGGCATTGCAGGTTTTGTCATGCGACACGGAACGGGCGTAGGTGTTTATGGAATCCGCAACTCCCAGGGACTTATTTGAGAGGAGTCTGGATAGGTGTCTTCAGTCGAACACCTTTATCTCAACTTTCTACGATGAATTCCTGGACTCATCCGTCGAAATAAGAGCAAATTTTGCACACACCGACTTTCGGAAACAAAATAAAATGCTCGCCGAGTCACTGAAACTTGCCGCTGCGGCCACCGCTGGCGTTCCCGCCGGATTGGCAGAAGTCACAGCCAGAGCCGAAACGCACGACCGACACCATCTTAACATTAAGCCACACCTCTACGATCTCTGGCTTTCCTCGGTGATCCATGCTGCTCGCATTCATGACAAGTCGTGGGATGCCACGACTGAGGATGCCTGGAAGACAATACTCGGACACATCATCCATCGAATGAAAAAGCACTACTGAAACGAAATCGCGCCGGTCGGTGAAACCGTGCAGCCTGAGTCCCGCATCAAACTCGTCTGAGGCAGACTCTGGGTCTGGTATCTGGGTCTGGTAGATGAGTGCTGCGTCATCAGCTCACGGTGAACCTTAAAGCGTGCTCCTCGACCGCATGCTGAGGATTAAACATCCTGTCGCTGCGCGACTCAGCCATCCTGACGCGGCGACCCGGTTTTCGGCGATGAGCACAACTTCAGACCTTCAACTTTACGAGCCACAACATGAGCGTTTCACCGATTCCCGAGGGATACCACAGTCTCACTCCGTACCTCATTTGCAAAGGCGCCACGGCGGCGATTGAGTTCTATAAAAAGGCGTTCAATGCTGAAGAGGTCATGAAACTCGATATGCCGGGCGGATTGATCGGGCATGCGGAATTGAAGATTGGAAACTCGCACCTGATGCTTGCCGATGAGTGCGAGATGGCCAGCGGCCCGCCAGTGCCAGGCGATTCGGGAACGGGAATGTGCCTCTACGTTGAGAATTGTGACGAGTTGTACGCTCAGGCCATCGCGGCCGGCGGCACCGAAAAGCGACCGATGATGGATCAGTTCTATGGTGACCGGTCAGGAACTCTCGTCGACCCTTTTGGTCATGTCTGGACCGTCGCGACGCACATCGAAGATCTCACGCCGGAGCAGGTCAACGAGCGCATGGCGGCCTTCATGCAGAGCATGGATGATGAGCAGTCCGAGTAAAGCAAAACAACTTCTGCTACTGGTTAGATTTTTCCGTCGTCAAGCATGCTCGACGTGCGAGAACTTTCGAATCTCACGCAAAGGCGCCAAGACGCAAAGGTCAGGCTTTAAGAACTTTGCGTCTTCGCGCCTTTGCGCGAGTCTCTGCTTTAGTGGCGAAGACGCCGCATCGGGAAGGGCAAGAACCGCCGCCCTCACAGCATTCGGGAACCTGATCTGGGCGCGTCCCACGCTGGTGGCCAAAGTTTGGACGCTCGGCTGATGGCTATTCAGCGGCGGCTGAGTCTTTGAAGACAGCTCGGTTGATTTGCTGCACGGACTCGCCGACTTCAGCGACGGGAACGGAGCCGGCGAACTTCAAGGTACGAGGTCGTTCGCAGTGTTCGTCGTCGCACGACTGGTAGCGGATGTGAAGTTCGAAGGCTTCCTGCTTACCGGCCGCCGACTTCGGAACAACCAGTTCGCCGAAGATCGTCACCTTGCCGTCGTAGACTTTGTACGCCTCGGGCAGGCCATCGATCTTCAGCTCTTTTCCTTGGGGAAACTTCAGCGACTCAAGCGTCGTTCCCTGGTCCGAGCGGATGGAAACCGTCGTCGGAATCAGGAAGTCGGGATACGCCGGGTTTGTGTTGATATGCCAGCCCGGATCCACTTCCAGCACGACGGCAATGCGGCATCGGTCACCTGCTGGCAATCGACTGGTTGAGAGGAAGGCTGTCGCGGTGACGCGGTCGGGAGTCTTCTTTGGATCCGCTGCCTTTCCGTTATCGCCGCTCGCGATTGACGGAGTCGCATTCGTGTTCGGCTTCACCGGGATGGCCGGTAACTCGCCCGGAGCTGGTCCGGTTGGTGCCGTTCCTGGATTCGGCTGACCTGTCTCTGTGGATGCAGTCTTAGTGCCCTGCTGGTCGTCCCGCATTCGTTGAGTCAGCGATCGGTAATCTTTGTTGGCCAGAAGCTCGTTCAACGCCAATGCCAGGTTGCTGGTGCCTCGTGGATTTCTTTTCATCTGCGGAGCGAACAGCTCGAGAGTTTTTGCAGCGTGCTCACGATAGGCCGGCTCCTGCGTCAGCGATGCCAGCCGAACCAGATTCCGGACGCTGACGCTGTTGCCTGAGGGCAGCACCGAATCCCAGGCGTTTTTCGTTCGTGAGAGCAGCTTCTCGTGGTCGTGAGCCGTGAAGAAAAATCCGCCAGCGGCTTCATCATGGAACATTCGGATCTGGTCGTCGGTCAGGCGTCTGGCCGCTGTCAGCCATTTTTTGTCTCCGGTGACGAAGTGCAGTTCAAGCATCGCCTCAACGAGGAACGCGTAGTCGTCGAGGTACGCCTGCAGCTTCGCCGTTCCGCCTCGCCACGTTCGAAGTAGTTGCCCGTCATTGTTTCGCATATTCGTCAGGATGAACATCAACGCTCGATCTGCAGCGGTGAGATACTTCTGCTGACTGAAGGTGGCACCGGCGTTGATAAACGCTTTGATCATCAGCCCGTTCCAGCTGGTCAGAATCTTGTCGTCCTTGATGGGCGATTCCCGCTGGTCTCGAATCTTCAGCAGTCGTTCTCGCGACTCTTCGAGTTTCATCCGAAGCACGCGCGGTGAGACATTCTCGTCGGCAGCGACCTCTTCGATCGAACGAGGCAAGTGCAGCACGTAGCCGTGTTCAAACGGAGTCTCAAGATTCAGGCCGTACGTCTTCCCAAAGAAGTTAGTCTGTTCGCCCAGAGTTTTCAGAACTTCCTCGCGCGACCAGACGTAGTACTTGCCTTCGATTCCGTCCGTTTCGGCATCGATGGCGGAATGGAACGCTCCGGTCGGGTCGGTCATGTCGGACAGGATGAACGACAGAATCTCTTCCGCCACACGGCGATACTCGGCTTTGTTCGTGGCGTTGTTCGACGCTCGGGCGGCGTTGATATAGACGTTCGCGAGTTGAGCGTTGTCGTAGAGCATCTTCTCGAAGTGAGGCACCAGCCATTGCCGGTCGGTGCTGTATCGATGAAAGCCACCGGCCAGGTGATCTCGGATTCCGCCAGCTGCCATCGCGTCGAGCGTGTGATAGAGGACTCGTTCGGCCGCCGCATTTTTGTGATGCTCAACTTCGTACTGCAGCAGCGCGAGCTTCGTCGGCACGGGAAACTTCGGCGAGTTCGGACTCTCCATCCGAAAGTCGACGCCGCCGAATTCCGGGTCGTGGCTTTGAACGATCGATCGCGAAACGGTTTCGGCCAGCTCGCGAGTCAGCTCCACCTTTTCCAGCGAGAAGCCCGGAGCCATCTCTTTCTGCAGGTACTGCGTGATTGTCTCAGCACCTTCGTCGACACGTTCTCGCTGATTCGTCCACGCATCGATGATTCGGCGACAGAGCGTCGGGAATCCGGTGCGGCCATCAATGTCGCCGGGAGGGAAGTACGTGCCGCCGGCGATGGGTTTTCCTTCGGGCGTCAGGAACATCGACAACGGCCAGCCACCGCCTCCGCCGTTGCCGCTGAGCTGGTTATAAATCTGCAGCGCCGTCATGTAGATGTCGTCAATGTCCGGCCGCTCTTCGCGATCGACTTTGATATTGATGAACTGCTCATTCATGTATTTGGCGATTTCTTCGTTCTCGAAGACCAGCCGCTCCATGACGTGACACCAGTAGCAACTGCTGTAGCCGATCGAAAGAAAGATCGGCTTGCCGGAAGTCTTCGATGCTTCAAACGCTTCCGGCCCCCACGGATACCAGTTGACCGGATTCCGAGCGTGCATCAACAGGTACGGGCTTGTTTCGTGAGCGAGGCGATTCACGTGTTCTGCCTTGTCCTTCGATGCGGTTTCGGCCGAGACCGGAACAACTTTCGAAGCCGGTTGTTCGTCGCCGAAGATGTCGAGTGCTGCCGGCGAAGATTCCACTCCCAATTCACTGGCGGGAGTGTCGGAAGTTCCTGCCGGTTCGGTGCGACCGCAACCGGGCAACAAAGCCGTCGCAAGAATCGCCGCGACAACCAGCAGCGAGGGCAAAGCTCTCGTTGCCGCCAACCTGGTTTTTGAAAATTGCATGAAACACCCTGCCGTCAGACATCCGACTTCCAGCTGGAAGTGGCTCAACAAAACTTAGTCAGCAAGTTCGCAATTACTTCGCTGAACTACGCAACAGGTCTCAGCCACAGAGGTCACCGAGTTGTATCCGGATCGTTTTTCTCTGCGTCCTCTGTGGCTTAAATTCTTTCACGACGAACGAACGACTGCACACTCTCAGCAGTAAGCTCGCGAAGTAATCCGGTCATACAACTTCTGACCGAATTGCGACGTGTCGGAGTGTAACGGCCGCGGATCGCCGCGTAACCGGCGAATTCCGATCACAATCGTGGACCGGGCTGGACGATTCAGTACGCTGGGAAGTACGTTTTCTGTTCCCACACGTTGGATCTTCGCGATCTCCTGCCTCAATTGCCTCGCCGCCCCGTTGCTGTCCCACCGAAATCGAAAGAGCTCGCCAGATGACACGCCAATCACGCAAAGAATTCTGCGACGGTATTTCACGCCGAGGTCTCGTGCAGGCTGGACTTGGCGGGATCATCGGCCTTTCGATGCCGCAGTTGTTAAAGCTGCAGGCCGCGAGCGCCGCCGAACCTGAATCAAAGGTCGCTCGCTCGCTCGACACCGCAGTTATCTATCTCGAACAGGCTGGCGGACCAACTCAGCACGAAACGTACGATCCGAAACCGAATGCTCCGATTGAATACCGAGGCCCGTTCAATGCTGTACCAACAGCACTGCCCGGCTTTTCATTCTGCGAGCTGATGTCGAAGCAGGCGGCGGTCGCTGACAAGCTCGCGGTCATCCGGTCGATTCACCACAACTCAAGCAGTCACGGCACCAGCAGCCACATGACTCAGACGGGCTACTACCTCAACGACAACCAGAACCGCAACAACGAGATGCCGAGCATCGGCTCTTACGCCATGCGAATACGAGGAGCCAATGCCCAGGGTGTTCCGGCGTTCGTTTCGATTCCGCAGAGCATGAGGTACGGTCGAGCCGCGTGGCTGGGTAAGGGAAACAACCCGCTCGAAACATCCAGAAGCGCGGACGACAAGCGGTTTGAAGTTCCCAACCTGACGCTCCTTAAGGGAATCGACCAAAACCGACTTTCAGACCGACGTCAGCTCCTTTCCGGATTCGATGCCGCTCGCCGAATCGTCGACAACCACGGCGCTGCGGAAGCGACTGACGAGTTCACTCGCCAGGCATTCGAAATGGTCACCGGCGACGCCGCCCGCAAAGCGTTCGCGATCGACGAAGAGAACGACGCCACGCGAGACCGCTACGGACGCAATTCGATCGGCCAGAACGTTCTGCTGGCAAAGCGTCTTGTCGAACGCGGAGTCACATTCGTCACGGTCCGAGTCAACACGCTCGGAAGCTGGGACGACCACACCGGCATTGAAAAACGCATGAGAGCCAAGGGTCCCGGGCTTGATCAGGCGATCGCAGCTTTGGTGACGGACCTTTACGAAACGGGTCTTCACAAAAAGGTCATGGTGGTGGCGATGGGCGAATTCGGTCGCACGCCGCGAGTCAACAAAGGCGCCGGCCGCGATCACTGGGGCCGAGTGATGAGCGTCATGATGTCCGGCGGCGATCTGAAAGTTGGTCAGGTAGTTGGGGCGTCGGATTCAAGTGGCGGAGTGCCGGTCGAATCCCCGTACCGCCCCGAAAACGTCCTCGCTCTGATGTACCGGCACCTGGGCATCGATCCGTCGTTGACATTCAGCGATAACTCCGGCCGACCTCGCTACCTGCTGGAAACTCGCGAGTTGATCAAAGAGTTGGTCTGACAATCGAGTTTCGACTTGCGCCGTTCAGGCTGAGCGTTCTCGCCAGAGAAAACTGTAGAGACCGTCTTGCGCGATCAATTCATGGTGACTTCCGCTCTCGACCAGATGCCCGTCGTCAAGCACGACGATTTGATCGGCATCCCGAATTGCGGCAACATTTCGCGACGTTACGACGATCAGTCGCTTTCGAGCTCGGCCCGAATCTTCTCCAAACGTCGTCGGATTTCGTAACCGCAGCAGTATGCGCCGAGCCACGTTCGAAGGCAGTGCGGAAAGTGTGTCATCCATCACGAGGAGAGGAGCGGTCAGCAACGACGCCTGGGCCAATGCCAGGAGTTGCGCCTCGCCAGCCGATAGCTGAGCAAAGCCGATTCCGACGGGAGTGTCGTATCCAAACGGAAGGCGTTCGATAAACGAGTTCGCTTCCGCAAGCTTAGGAACTGTCCCGAAATAAGTTCCTTGTTTGACCCGAAGCCGCAGGCGATGGTGTTTCAGACGCCGGCACGCATTCAAAACACCATCGCCTGCGGCGTCGGGTCAAACAAGGCTACGGAAATCGGGAATCTATTTCGGGACTGATCCTTAGCTGCCGCGACGATGTGATCTCTGCGGTCGTTTGCAGACGTGAGTTCCTCGGTCTGAACTGATTCCGCCGACTGCCCACTGTGTACTGACGTGAGGACCGTTCCGCCGAAACCCCATATTGCCCTGTTTTCGCTGTTGAGGTTACAAATCCGACCCCGCGTTCGCGGCCGCAGGATGTTCGGTCGGCGAAAACGGAAGAGCTGCGTATTTCGAGATTGAAGTACGCTGAGATTCGCAACTTCAGACCAGGGATGGCCAACCACGCGTGTTGAACTGGGTGCGTCAACGACTCTGTCCGGATCTGGCAATTGATCTTGGGACAGCCAACACTCTTGTCATCATTCAAGGCGAAGGAATCGTCCTGAACGAGCCGTCCGTCGTTGCGCTGCAGAAAGGCACGCGCCGAGTCCTCGGCAAGGGTGCCGCCGTCGGCAAGTTGGCGAAGCAAATGCTCGGCCGGACTCCGGAATCGATCACCGCCGTCCGCCCGCTCAAAGACGGAGTCATCACCGACTTTGAGCAGTGCGAAGCGATGCTGCGTTATTTCATTCAAAAGGCCAGCCGACACGTCAAAGGCATGCGGCCTCGAGTCGTGATCGCCGTGCCAGGCGGAATTACTCCGGTTGAAAAGCGAGCCGTCTTCAACAGTGCAGAACGCGCCGGAGCCGGTCGCGTTTACCTGATCGAAGAATCAAGAGCGGCTGGCATCGGAGCGGGTCTGCCGATTTCCGAACCGATCGCGAGCATGGTTTGCGACATCGGCGGCGGAACTTCGGACGTCGCCATTCTGAGTCTCGGAGAAATCGTCGTCAGCGAATCCGTCCGCGTCGCCGGTGACAAACTCGACGCGGCCATCGTCGATTACATGAAGCAGCAGTTCTCACTGAAAGTCGGCTTTCAAACCGCCGAGCAGATCAAGATTCGACTTGGCAGCGCTTTCCCGCTTGAGCAGGAACTGACCAGCGACATCCGCGGCCTGGACACGATCAGCGGCGTGCCTCGCAAAGCAGTTGTGACCAGCGAAGAAGTTCGAGAGGCGCTCAACCCGCAACTCGAAGCAATCGTCGGCTGTGTTAAGTCAGTCATCGAACGCTGCAAACCGGAACTCGTCGCCGACATCGTCGATACCGGCATGGTCCTGACAGGTGGTGGTGCGTTGCTTCGCGGAATCGACCGACTGATGCACGAGCAGTTAGGCATCCCTGTCCGCATCGCTGACGAACCTCTGAACACCGTCGCTCGCGGCGCGGCAATCTGCCTGGAACATCTGAGCGAGTGGCAGGAACGGTTTGAGACCATCGACAACGCCGCCTGACGGGATGGCTCATGACGGAATCTCAGAACAACAGCACGTTTCGAGTGCTCGCCGCCTGCCTGCTGGGCGCTGCGATGTTTGCCGTTCTGCCAGCTTCAGCCACGACGCCGATTCGAGACGTTGTCCGCCTGGTAATTTCACCGGGCCAACGCTTCGTCAGTTCGACCATCGCGACTGCGAAGTCAGAATGGCAGCGGGCCATCGATCAGAAACTTGCTGCGCAGCAGGAACGGCTTGAGCAACTCCAGACTGAAATCGCAAACAGCGAACTCCGAGAACGACGAGCGTTGCTGGCAGCCGAATCCGCGAGCCAGAAACTGGCAGCCGTCGAACGGAACGGAGCATCACCGTTTTCAGTCGAAACGGTGCAGCCACTGATTCGACCTCGGGCGGTTCGTGCGGCGGTGCTGGGGCGAGAGATCCTGTCTGAACTGAAGTCACGACGGATTCTCGATCGAGGTGTCACTGACGGCGTCGCCTCCGATCTTTGGGTTCTGAACGGTGATCTGCCCATCGTCCAGGTCGGTTCCGAATTGAGCGTCGCGGACGGGTTGCCAGTCTTCGCCGGACGCTGCGTCGTCGGGCGAATCGTCGAAGCCGGCCGCTGGACCAGCTCGTTGCAATACATCACGGAGCCCGGCTTCCGCGCCCGAGCGGTTCTCGCCCGAGCGGTTCTCGCCCGAGCGGTTCTCGCCCGAGCGGTTCTCGCCCGAGTCGATTCTAACGGTCCGGCTGTTGATCGCTTCTCGTTCGGAGCCGAGGGGTTAATCGAAGGACGTTCTGACTTGAAGCAAAACGGGCTGTGCGAACTCGGCCAGATCCCAGCGACTGAACACGTCGATGTCGGCATGTCGGTGTACTCACCGCCGCGAGACGCCGTTGATGCCCCCATGTTGTTCGGGCATGTCGTTTCCGCAGAGATTCCGCCCGGAGCATTGCACTGGGTCATCACCATCAGCCCGGCTGTCGACGTGAATCAACTTCGAAGTGTGGAAATCGTCGTCCCCGAGTTGAGCACCGACTTCAGTGCCGATGCTCCCTCGAAGACTTTCAAACCACCTTCGTCCGATACACAAGTGTCGCCGAGAGACATGACTGGACGCAGCCCGACCGAACTTGATTCACGATTGCCCGGCGGAGTTCCTGCCAGTCATCACGGGGGCTCCGACTCATGACTCGATACATCGGACTTCTCGTCGCGGCTTACGCTCTCGTTGTCGTCGAGACATCGCTACAGACCGAAACCGGGCTTGTGACACCTTACGGCTCGTTCGTCTGGATGCTGCTTCCCTGGCTGGCGACGCTACCGTCGCCGTCTCACTCAATCATCGCGGCCGCATTTTACGGATTGATGATCGATGCCGTTTCGAATCACCACCCCGGGCTAATGATCGCCGCAACAATTCTCTCGACGTGCATCCTTCAACGAGTCATCACACCGAAGTCTCTTGAAACCACTCTGCGAGTATTTGTCGTCAGCTTCGCATGTGCATGTCTGATGGCGATGCTCGTTGCAACGGTCTCAATGTTGACGACGTCGTCCTCTGTCACCCTGTCAACGTTGGCAGGCTCAATCGTCATGTCGTCGATTATTGCCGCCACGTTTTCGACACTCACCGCGACGCTATTACGAAATTGTGGAAACGTGATCACACTCAATGAAGCCTGAGTGTTCTGAACTCAAACATCCAGAAAGTAACTGTTTGACCCGAAGCCGCAGGCGAAGGCGTTTTATTCACATTTCCAAAACACCTTCGCCTGCGGCTTCGGGTCAAACAACAAACTGTATCGCGTTTCCGAAACAGACCACGAATCCAGCCACGATAAGCTTGTCATGCTGAACCGTCCCGGCAATATCCTCTCTGAATCTGAACGCAGGCCGGGGCTGCGCGACGATTATGGGCTGGACCGCAATCCTGGCGTCCGCCTGCTGGGACTCTTTGTGTTGATCGCCGGACCGCTGCTGGTCATCTGCGGAAAACTGGCCACGCTCCAGGCGTTTCAGTCAGAGGACTTCATCGCCGGCTTCGAATCGCGAGTGTCCGAAACTTTCCAGCCCATCGAGACGACCGACGGACGCATCCTGATCGACGGCCGCGAACTGGCACGAGACGTCGCGACTTACGAATTAAAGATCCACTATCGCTGGCTGGAAGAACCCGCCGACGGGTTATGGCTAAGAGCCCGCGCTCGCGATCGTCTCAGCAAGGAAGATCGTTCGGACCGTGATCTTGTCGACGCCGCACAACAGGAAGTTCTGGTAGAACGGCAGCGAATGTGGGCTCGTCTTGCCAGCGCGATCGAAGTTTCCGACGAGGAGTTTGCAAGTCAACGTTCAGCAACGCAGGAACGGGTTGAACGAATCGTCATACTCGTCGAACTGAACCGAGACCGCCGCGTCGACGAAGAAGCGGAGGCAGCGCGAATTCTACGACGAGAGCAGTTAGATAAAGAGACTCTCTGGGGCTCCGCGTGGGAACGACTGCGGACCGAGCTGACGACGCCACCAAAACGTCGTCGCCGAGAGCCAATCACTGTTCGAGAAGAATTCGACTATCACGTCATCGCCAAAGATCTGTCGTATGAAAAGGTCGCCGCCGTCGTCACTCGACCGGAGCTATACCCCGGCGTTGATTTCGAAATGCGGACGGAACGTGATTATCCGGAAGGCTCTCTCGCCGCGCACATCGTCGGAACTCGACAGCCGGTTGATGACGAGGATGTCAAAGAACTCGCCGCCGCTTCGACCGACGAATCCGTTGGTCAGTCGAAAGTTTCCGAACTCCAGGTCGGAGACCGCACGGGCCGTACGGGCGTAGAACGTTCGTACGATCGCTACCTGCGAGGTCAACGCGGCCTGGAAAGAATCGTGTCGAACTCGGCCGGTGAGATCATTCTGCGAGAGATCGTGCGGCAGCCGCAGCCTGGAGCGGACGTCGACCTTGCCATCATCGAGCCGCTGCAGCGTCACGCCGAAGCGATGCTCGACGCGGCCACGAGCAGCTCGCCGCTCGAATGGTTTCCTGAGGGCACAAAGATGCCGTCGCGGCCCGGCGGCGACGTTTTGACGAAAGCAGAAGTTAAGACATCCACTACAGCGACGGGCGGATGCATCGTGGCCATCAATGTGCACTCCGGTCAGGTGCTGTGCGCGGCGGCGGCCCCTCGATTCGATCTGCGGCTGCTGGTTAACCACAACGAAGAACTCTGGCAGGCATTGCAACGGGACAAGCGAAGTCCGATGTATCCTCGAGTCACGAGCATGGCGGTCGCGCCCGGATCAGTTTTTAAAACATTGACGGCGATCGCTGGTCTGGAAAACGGAACGATCGACCCGGAAGAGCCGATTCATTGCCAGGGGTATCTGCATTCTCCACTGCGGCATCGCTGTTACATCTATGTTCACGGCGGCCACAGTCACGGCGACATGTCGCTGGTCAATGCGTTAACCAGGTCTTGCAACGTCTATTTCTACACAGTCGGTGAGCGAATGACTGCCGGGCCGCTCGTTGCCTGGTCCGACCGGCTTGGCTTTGGTCGCCCCACCGGGATCGACCTTCCGTTCGAAAGCGCAGGGAATCTTCCACGGCCAGCGGCAGCCCAGACAATCCAGCTTGCAAATTATGAGACCCGGTCATCGGAAGCGGAATCTGATTCAACGGCGAAACCTGTCGAGCCATGGTATGACGGCGACACTCTCGGTCTGGCGATCGGCCAGTCACGATTGACGGTAACACCACTGCAAATCGCTCGACTGATGGCTGCAGTAGCCACGGGCGGAGACCTTCCGACTCCCCGAGTGGTTCGAGCGATAACGTCGCCAGCCGGGCCGGGCGAGAGCCAGCGGCCTGTCGACATGCTCGTGCAGTCTCAGAAAGAGCACGTGAAACTGTCGGCGAGAACTCTGCGTTACGTTCGTGCGGGCTTGGAACAGGTCGTCGCATCGCGAGGCGGAACCGGGCGCCGCGTCGGCGTCAAAGAGGTGTCGATTGCTGGGAAGACAGGGACTGCCGAAACAGGCGCAGGAACGGACCACGGCTGGTTCGCCGGGTATGTGCCTGCAGAAGATCCGCAGGTTGCCTTCGTCGCTGTGCTCGAACACGGCGGCTCAGGAGGACGAGTGGCTGGTCCGTTGGCGAAGGGGCTCGTCGAAGAGATGCTCCGCCTGGGCCTGATCATTCCCGCGACGACCGACGAAGACGCTGACTCTGCCGCTTCATTCTGATCCCCGCCGATTGCCAGCGGCGCGTCACTTACTACCTGTTGAGCAGCGGCAGACTCACCGACTCGACGTGTGCCACTGGCTCTGCCAGTGCGGAATTTACTGCAAACGCCGACCGCAAACGGCACTGGCGAAGCCAGTGGCACACTACGCCGGTAACCGCATTTCGTGTTGATTTTGCTTAAGTTCTTTGGCGGCACTGATTTGTTGTTTGGTTGCTTTGGTTATTTTTGGCGCACCGATGCGTTGGCGTTTGTTTTTTCTCGGATAGTTG
>Ga0316208_1002159_pt1 | contig 16554 bp, 11 predicted proteins | sample 3monopyrite_MG_FD_204944 | JGI IMG/M metagenome (GOLD analysis project Ga0316208, IMG submission 204944) | Microbial mat bacterial communities from mineral coupon in-situ incubated in ocean water Damariscotta River, Maine, United States -... | ecosystem: Environmental > Aquatic > Marine >...
TTTGCTTTTAGTTCTTTTAGTTTATAATGACTTTCCTTAAAATGCTCATAATATGCATGAGACCAGAAGCTTAGCACCGTAGGAGAATCTATAAGAGTACTAATTTTAAGTTCATCTTCATCATCTTCATTATAACTTATAAGATTAATTTCTGGTAGTTTTACACCCGCTTTCAAACGGTTAATGGAATGTGTATAACGCACCATCAACGCTTTACTTTTTTTACTTTTACTTTTGCTCAAAAAAGACTTTAGAAGTGTATTGTTACTTTCTTCATTTTTACTTTTTGATAGAAAACCCATGGCAAAATGATATAGTAATTCATCCTTAACTGTTGGGTTTGTAATTAAACTATCAATAAGCTTTAGCCTATCTAAATTATAGCACAAAGAATTTCTATCATAACATGCATTATGATCGTGTTTATCATGTGTTTTAAGTGATAAATTGCTCAAATTATACCTTAAGAACTTATTATAATTATGATGATTGCTCAAAAAAGCATCATTATAATCAATAGCTTTTCTATAATCGTAAAAATCTTCATTTAATGATTTTAAAATTGCAGCTTTATTTTTCCCGTAATGCACAAATGGATAAACTTCTTTACTAGAAAAATAAGAATAATCAATATTTGCTTTTGCTATTTTTAAGAACAAAGGCGACGGGTCATATTTATTGGTAAAATTTTCTAATGCTTTTAATTTTGAAGTTCTCAAAGAATCTACACGTTTTTGGAATGTAAAACCATCAAGCTGACAAAGCTGAACAATATATTTCTCTTCCTGCTCGTTTTCTAAATACTCATTGATAAAATAATTGTTTTTTTTATCTCCGTTTCCACTATAAACAAGTGATTCATCAAAATCTAATGTGTTTAATCTAAATAATAAGCTATCCTCAGGTTCAAGTAATATGAGTTGAAAATCACCACCATGTCTAAACGTGTACAAGCCTTCATTTAAATCATCAATTTTATATAGAAATCTGTTTCTACCATCTAACTTAACCGTATCAATAATGGCTTCGTTTTTAGACAAAACAATATAATTCGTATTCGGGTTAATTATCTCTCCACCTAGGTAAGCAAAATTAATGGTAGCTTCGTCACTATCTTTTTTGCAACCCATAATTGTTAAAAGAATAATTATAAAAGTAAAGTATAACTTCATAAATTCCTTCTGAGTGATTTGTACCAACAAAAATATAGCTTGTATTTATAAAGTCCTGTTAATGCGTTGTTAAATATTTACTAAACAAATACACGCTTAAAAGCTTTAAATACTTAAAATTAGACTCCCTATGTTTCATGTGCTTATACTTATAATTTTTATTTGTCATCACTAAATTATCGGGACAGGTAATGAAGCACCCATATATTGATTTTTTGCTTAATAAGTAAATTATTAGTTATGGATGTTTCGCCTAACCAATGGAATTTTTTACTTTTGCAAAAAAATAAAAATTTGCTCTATGCTATCAGTATCAAATCTTTCTGTTCAATTCGGTAAACGTGTTCTTTTTGATGACGTTAATACCACTTTTAATAATGGTAATTGTTATGGTATTATTGGCGCAAATGGATCTGGAAAATCTACCTTTTTAAAAATTATTTCAGGAAAACAAGATCCAACTTCAGGCCATGTGTCTTTAGAGTCTGGTAAGCGTATGTCTGTTTTAGAACAAAATCATAATTTATATGATGCCCATACAGTTTTAGAAACGATTTTGATGGGTAACAAACCATTGCATAAAATAAAAACTGAAATTGATGCACTTTATGCTGATTATTCTGATGAAAATGCTGAAAAAATAGGCGAGCTTCAAGTTAAGTTTGAAGAAATGGATGGATGGAATGCAGATAGTAATGCAGCTTCTATGTTATCTAATTTGGGGATTAAGGAGGAGTTTCATTATACTTTGATGGCCGATTTAGATGGTAAACAAAAAGTCCGTGTGCTATTGGCGCAAGCATTATTTGGAAATCCGGATGTGTTGATTATGGATGAGCCTACCAATGATTTAGATTATGAAACTATCTCGTGGTTGGAAAACTTTTTAGCAAACTATGATAACTGCGTGATTGTTGTATCTCACGATAGACACTTTCTTGATGCCGTTTGTACACATATTTCTGATATTGACTTCGGGAAAATAAATCACTTTTCTGGTAACTATACGTTTTGGTACGAGTCTTCGCAATTAGCCGCAAGACAACATGCGCAACAGAATAAAAAGGCAGAAGAGAAGAAAAAGGAATTGGAAGAATTTATTCGTCGTTTTTCTGCTAACGTTGCAAAAAGTAAACAAGCAACCAGTAGAAAGAAAATGATTGAAAAGCTTAATATTGGTGATATTAGACGAACTAGTCGTCGTTATCCAGCTATTATTTTTGAACGCGATAGAGAAGCAGGAGATCAAATTTTAAATATTGAAGGCTTATCAGTTTCCACAGAAGGTGAAACGTTATTTAAAGATATTGATTTAAACCTAGCCAAAGGTGATAAAGTGGTGGTGTTTTCTAGAGATTCTAGAGCAACTACAGCATTTTATCAAATATTGAATAATAAAGAAAAAGCTGATTCTGGTAAATTTATGTGGGGTGTTACAACAACACAATCCTATTTACCACTAGATAATAGTGAGTTTTTTAATAATGAGTTAACTTTAATAGATTGGTTACGCCAATGGGCAACTACTGAAGAAGAACGTGAAGAAGTTAATATTCGTGGGTTTCTAGGTAAAATGATTTTTAGTGGAGAAGAGGCATTTAAAAAATCATCAGTATTATCAGGAGGAGAAAAAGTTAGGTGTATGTTATCTAGAATGATGATGATGAGAGCAAATGTGTTACAATTAGATGAGCCAACAAACCACTTAGATTTGGAGAGTATTACGGCATTTAATAACTCCCTTAAAAACTTTAAGGGCACTATTTTATTTACCACTCATGATCATGAGTTTGCACAGACTGTTGCTAATAGAGTTGTAGAGTTAACACCAAGTGGCGTTATTGATCGTTACACACCATTTGATGAGTATATGCAAGACAAGAAGATTAAAGAATTACGCGATAAAATGTATGCGGTTAACGCTTAATCTAAAATAAAATAATTTTGGGCGTTACCCGAAAAGGGTCGGGCTTTCCATTACAAGTCCTCGCTCGTACCTCACTGTGGGCTTTCCATTACAATCCCTAACGCAACTAGTCCGCAGTTTGCAGTTATCAGTTCGCAGGCACGAGCGTATCTGGAAAGTGTTTAGAGAAAATTGAAAATAAAATCGACAAATTAATTCACTTGTTACCACTAAGTAAAACTCAGCGATAGCGCAGAAATAAAGGGTTTTTATCTCAATAAAATAGAGGAAGTCAAAAACAAAACATTCATAATTAATGCCTTTAGGAGCAAAATAATATTACGACTATAACATATTTACGACTGTAATTTTCCTTTCAAGTTTTCAATAATTGGAGTCGCTCTTTCAAGTTCATCTTTATGGACGAAAACTTGTTTAAGTACCGAATTGGAAGAGCCAAAAAGAGGGGTAAGTCCAGAATCGGTTTGGTCTTTCACAACAGGAATTATGTTTTCTTTCTCTAAATCAGAAATAATACGTTGCGCAATATTAATATCACCGGTAAATACTTTAATGTAGTTAGACATAGCTATTAGTTTTATAGGTTGTCTTATAAAGATACAAAATTTTTGAATACAAAGTAACACCAATATAGCATTAAAATACCGCATATAATTATGTTTCTTTTTCGCTCATATTTCAATATAAAATAGAACCGTAACTAATGCTATGCTTATATTTTCTATTTTATCTGAACAAAAAACAATTCAAATTATTAATACACCATTTTAAAACTAAATTGGTATAAGGCACAAAACAGAAAAACCTTTCAGACGCTTTTAAATATAAGTGTTCGTAATACAAAATATTAATGAAAAATATTAATATTAGTTTCTTGCTTTTGTTTTTCCATAAAATTATAATTCAAACTTGTTCCTCCTTATTATTTTAAAGGGAGGACTATTTCGAGTTTATCGAAATTAGGAGGATTGAAAAAGCATAGGTATATATGACTATCGGATAGTTTGCACATGAAGTCAACTTTTAAGTTTTGTAAAAAAACACCTCCCTCTATCCCTCCTTTCTAGGAGGGAAGAAACCGTTTCCCCTCTAAAAAGAGGGGATTAAGGGGTGTGTAGGCCTAAATTTAGCCGTAAATCGAATAATCCGGAAAAAAAGAGGATAACCTGATTGACAAAAAAAGTTTATGTAACAAATCCGATAGTCATATAAGTATAAAAAGAATTTCTAATTCAAAAGACCTGTCAGGTTTTTAAAACCTGACAGCTCTGGATATGTGTTTAAATTATAAGATTACCTCAATTCAGCTCCAAGCTGTTTCTCAAAGTTGCTTTGGAGTTTACCCATAATTTTTTCAATTTGTTTGTCAGTAAGGGTTTTGTTTTCATCTTGTAACGTAAAACTAACTGCATAACTTTTTTTACCTTTTGGTAAGTTTTTGCCCTGATAAACATCAAATAGATTTACGTTTCTCAATAATTGTTTTTCGCTTTGTTTGGCTATTTTATAAATAGATTCAAAAGTTACATTGTCATCTAATAGTAAAGCAAAATCACGACGCACTTCAGGATATTTTGGAATTACTTTAAACTTAATTTTGTTATGCTTTATAACATCTAAAATACTATCCCAATTAAAATCTGCATAAATAACGTCTTGAAGAATATCAAAATGTTTCAAAATAGGTTTCTTAACTAAACCAAAATCAACCAACTTATTTTTTCCTAAACCAAAACTGATACCTTCAGCCAACAAATCGTTTTTAATTGGAGATTCATTAAATCTAGAAATTCCTAAACGTTCAAGTATAGAAACAATGATGCCTTTCATTATAAAGAAATCTGTTTTCTTATTATCACCATGCCAATTTTCAGAAGTTTGGTTACCTGTAATAAAAACGGATAAATGTTTGAATTCTTCGTGTTTATCATCATAACCATGATATGTTTTTCCGAATTCAAATAACTTTAAATCAGAGCGTTTTCTGTTAATGTTAAACGATACCGCTTCTAAACCAGAGAACAATAACGATTGCCTTAAAACAGATAAATCATGACTTAAAGGGTTAAGCATGGTTATGTTATGCTCTTCTTTTAATTGTTCGCTTAATGCTACATAATTTGGAGTAGTAAGCGAATTAGAAAGAATTTCAAAAAAGCCCTGTGATGCCAATTGATTTCCAACAATGTTTTGAATTTTGTAATCCTCAAAACGTGTTGCAGAAGATATAGATGCATTAAGTTTTTCTGACGTTTTAATGTTGTTATATCCGTAAACTCTCAGTATTTCTTCAATAACATCTGACTCTCGTTGAACATCATTTCTATACGCTGGTACGGTTAATCCTAAACCAGTTTCAGTAACATTATTTACTTTTATGTCTAAAGAGGTTAAAATAACTTTAATCGTTTCTTTCGGAATTTCTTCTCCAATTAATTTTTCAGCATTTTCAAAGCTTAAACGAACTTCAAAGTCCTTAATTTTATTAGGATATACATCAATAATGTCGCTCGTTATTTCTCCACCAGCAATCTCTTGAATTAGTAAGGCAGCACGTTTTAAAGCATATTCACAAATAGTTGGATCTATACCGCGCTCAAATCTAAAGGAAGCATCCGTATTTAATCCGTGACGCTTAGCCGATTTTCTGATACTCACAGGATTAAAATAAGCACTTTCTAAGAAAATACTTGTGGTACTTTCTGTAACTCCAGAATTGATACCGCCAAAAACCCCAGCGATACACATAGGTTTTTCATTATCACAAATCATTAAATCATCTTCGTGTAATTCACGTTCAATACCATCTAATGTGATAAATTTTGTTCCAGCCTTTAACGTTTTAACTTCAATTTTGTTTCCTGAAATTTTTACAGCATCAAAAGCATGTAAAGGTTGTCCCAAATCATGCAACACATAATTTGTGGTATCAACAATATTATTTATTGGGCTTAAACCAATAGCTTTTAAACGGTGTTGTAACCAAGCAGGCGACTCGGCAACTTTTAATCCAGAAATTGTAACACCGCAATAACGTGGTGCCAAATCTTTATTTATAACATCAACATCTATTTTTAAGGTGCGATTTTCAACATTAAACGCACTTACGGATGGTGTAATCAATTCTAAATTAACATCTTTTTGTACTAAACCAGCCTTTAAATCGCGAGCAGTTCCTAGGTGGCTCATAGCATCTGCTCGGTTTGGTGTTAAACCAATTTCAAAAACATGGTCGTTTTCAATATCAAAAATATCAGCAGCTAGCGTACCAACTTTAATTTTATCATCTAAAACTAGAATCCCATCATGAGATTTTCCTAAGCCTAATTCATCTTCGGCGCAAATCATACCGTGGCTTTCTTCACCTCTAATCTTACCTTTTTTAATGGTCCAAGATTCACCATCATCAGTATATAGAGTAGTTCCTATAGTTGCTACAGGTACTTTTTGTCCAGCAGCAACATTAGGTGCGCCACAAACAATTTGTAAAGGAGCCTCACCACCAACATTAACCGTTGTTATTTTAAGTTTATCAGCATTTGGATGTTTAATACAAGTTAATACTTCACCAACAACAACACCTTCAAGCCCACCTTTAACAGATTGGTAGGTTTTTATACCTTCAACTTCAAGTCCTAAATCTGTAAGTAATTCGCTGGTTTGTTCTGGCGTCCAATCTGTTTTTAAAAACTGTTTTAACCAGTTATATGAAATTTGCATAAATCAATATCCTATTTGAATTGGCAAAGATAAAATATTGCAGCTAGCATTCAAATAAAGCCTCGTATTTTGTTAGTATATTGCTATGATTTCGATTAACAAATTTTAAATTCATTTTATGAAACACATAATTATTATAGTATTAGCAGCGTCAATGTTTTCTTGTAAGGAAAAAGGGAATACAAAGGCACTTGAAAATGGTAGATATAGAGCAGAATTGAAGGTGGATGATACTTTGAATTTGCCTTTTAATTTTGAAGTCATTTCTGAAAATGAATTACAAGTTTTTAATGCTGAAGAAGTAATAGAAGTTAATGATATTGAATACAAAAACGATTCAGTTTACATTCAAATGCCAGTTTTTGAAGGCTTTATGGTTGCTAAAATTGAAGATAATAGCTTGAAAGGACGTTTTGTAAATCCAAATTTAGATCGAGTTATGGATTTTAAGGCAGAAAAGAATGATTCTAGATTTGAAACTTATGAAAGCCTTTCAAGCTTTGAAGTTTCTGGAAACTGGGAAACTGTTTTTAGCCCAAATTCTGAAGAAGATAGATATATAGCCAAAGGTGTTTTTAAACAAAACGGAAATAAGGTTACCGGAACTTTTATGACTACAACGGGCGATTATCGTTATTTAGAAGGTGCGTTGAATGGTAATCAATTAAAATTATCCACTTTTGATGGCGCACATGCCTTTTTATTTACTGCGGAAGTAAAGGATAGCACTATGAATGGTATGTTCTATTCTGGTAATCATTGGAAAGAACCTTTTTCAGCAAAGCGAAATGATACTTTTCAATTACCAGATGCAAATCAATTAACCTATTTAAAGGAAGGGTATGATACTGTTGCATTTTCTTTTCCAGATGAAAACGGAAACATAGTGTCTTTAAACGATGAAAGATTTAAAGATAAAGTGGTTTTAATTCAAATTATGGGAACCTGGTGCCCAAATTGTTTAGATGAGAGTAAATACTATTCTGAATATTATAAAAACAATAAAGACCAAGATTTAGAGATTGTTGCCTTAGCTTTTGAGTATGTTAAAACATCAGAAAAAGCCTTTCAAAATATTAAACGTTTAAAGCAAGATGTAGGTATAGAATATCCAGTGCTACTGGCGCAACACGGTTCTGCAAGTAAAGTAAAAGCAAATGAAAAGTTACCGATGCTTAATCATGTGCTATCTTATCCAACTACTATATTCATTGATAAAAGTGGTAAAGTTAGAAAGATACACACTGGTTTTAATGGACCTGCAACTGGTGAAAAATATATGGAGTTTAAGATTGAATTCGAAGGGTTTATTGATGAGTTATTAAATGAATAAAGCTGATGCTTCTGTTTGAAGCGTTTCTTTCTTAATAATTAATATAGATATTATTGGAATATGTTTTTCCTATAATATATGTTCTCTTATATAAGTAGTCTATATTAAATATATGGTATTTCAAATTGAATTAATTACAAAGTATTTGAACTACTAAAAACCCAATATAATCTTTGTATAAAATCTAATTTCCACTAATATTAAGGATAGAATATCAACGTTTTACTTCAAGTTTGCTACTCCTTTTTTCTTTTTTTTAAATTATTTTTCACCTTACCAACCCTTTATAACACCTTATTATTAAGGATGTTTGAAGGAATTGGTCTTATTAATATGAAATATAATTTTCTTTTAACAAAATTTTAACAAAACCACTCTTTTTATTTTTCCGTAGGTAGTGTGAGAGTTAAAATTAATAATAACAAAAACCTCAAAAATCATGAAAAATTTAAAAACAGTTTTAGGAGTTGGAATTTTAGCAGTAGCTAGTTTCTTCGCAATCGCAGCAGATCATATAGATGCTCCTGCAGTACAAGGTGGTACAAGCGATATCACCGATTTTTATGCCTTCCAAGGAGAAGACACGAACAATTTAGTATTTGTAGCAAACTTACAGGGTCTATTAAGTCCGTCAAGTACTGGAGATGCAACTTTTAGTGAAAATGTATTAGTTGAAATTAACATTGACAATTCAGGAGACAATGTTGAAGATTTAGTAATCCAAGCGATTGCTAGAGATGGTAAAATGTACTTTTTTGGTCCAGTAGCACCATCGCAAACAGGGTTAAACAGTACGATACAAACCAATGCAAGTGCTAGTGGTGTTGTAGATATTACAAGTTATGATTCTAGTGCTACGATTGCAAATAATGCTGGTATGAGCTTTTTCGCTGGACCAAGAGACGATCCATTCTTTATGGATTTTGCACAGTATTCTGCAATTATTGGTGGTACAGCAACAGGATTTAATAATCCAGGAGCAGATACTTTTGCAGGTTCAAATGTAATGTCTATTGTAATTGAAGTACCTAAAGCCATGATTGGTGGTTTAGGAACTATTAATACTTGGGTGGAAACCAAAACAAAATAATAACAGCAATTAACTTATTGAGATATAAATTATGAAAAATTTAAAAATATTTACCCTAGCAATAACAGTGTCATTTTTAGTATTTAATTGCTCAAATAACGACGACGACGACCCAACAATGATTTCTGGACCTGATTTTTCAGGAACTTATATACAAGCAGACCAAATGGGGAGACCAGCAGTAAATACTGTATTTGTTTCTTCTTCAAGTAAAGATATGTTTAACATAACTATTCCTTCTGAACAGAATGCTGCTTTTCAAAGTATGTTTGAGGCAAACTTACTAGGATTGAGTCCTGCTTATGCAAACCCTGGAGATCAAAATGCATTAATGTTAGATGCAGCAACATTCACAGGTCTTTTAGCAACAGATGTGTTAAACGTATCACTTGACGGCACTACAACATTTTATGATGGCACAAATGTTTTAACTGGTCGTGCTTTAGCTGATGATGTTATTACTGTTGAGTTATTATTAATTTTTGGAGGAGAAGATTTTTCTGAAAACCCTACACTATCTAATGATAATGTTAGTAGTAACGATAAGCCTTTTTTAGTCTCATTTCCCTATTTAGCCTCACCATGGTAATAGGTTACATCTCCCGAGTATGTTTTTAAAGCCTACTCGGGTTTTTTAAAAATCACTAACAAAAAACACATTACAATGAAATCGATCAACCTCTTAATTTTTGCTATTATATTACTGGTTATGGGATGTGAAAACAATTCTAACAAACGAGCTTTAGTAACACATTCGCAAGATTACAATCACTATCTAGAAGTAGAAAAAAATGAGATTAAAGATGCTGCGCAACAAGATTATATATTTTGGGAAGAAAAGCTAGAAAAAGAGCCAAATCAGTTTCCATATTTGGTAAAAGCTGCAGCATCTCAATCTCTATTATTTAATCAAACAGGAGATATAAATCATTTAATACAAGCAGAAAAAAGTCTAATTAAAGCAAATGAAGCGACTAATTATACAAATTCTAGTTATTTAAGATCATTATCTAGAAATTATATTTCGCAACACAAATTTAAGCAAGCTTTGGGCCTGTTAAAAATAGCAGAAGCTAATGGTGATAAGCTAAAAGCTACACAAAAAATGTTGTTTGATGTGCATTTAGAATTAGGTAATACAGAAATAGCAAAACAGTATTTAAGTAAAATTGAAAATCCTAGGGATTTTGATTATCTCATAAGATTATCAAAATGGAGTGATCATGAAGGTCATTTAGATGATGCGATTATGTATTTAAAGAATGCAACATTAATAGCAGAAGCTACTAAGAACACCGGATTAATACAATGGGCATATACCAATTTAGCAGATTATTATGGGCATGCAGGAGAAATTGAAGCTTCTTACAGACATTATTTAAAAGCTTTAGAAATTAATCCGCATGATGCATATGCTAAAAAAGGCATTGCTTGGATAGTGTATTCTTATGAGAAAAATCCTGATGAAGCATTACGCGTTTTAAATGCAATTACAAAGAAACATAACGTTCCAGATTACCATTTGTTAATAGCTGAAATTGCAGAATTTAAAGGTGATTTAAAACTAAAAGAAATACAATTAGAATTATATAATAATGCAGTTGACAATAATTTATATGGTGCTATGTATAATAAATATAATGTGTTGTTATTAGCTGAAAACTTTAAAAAAACGGAAGAGGCTTTAAAAATTGCTAAAGAAGAAATAAAAAACAGACCTACTGCTCAATCTTACGATTTGTTAGCATGGTCACATTATAATCAAGGCAATATAAAAGTTGCTTTGGAAGTTATGGAAAACCATGTAGTAGGTAAAACTTTTGAGCCTGAAGTCTTATATCATTTGGCTAAAATTTATAAAGCAAATGGTATGATAGATATGGCTAAAACATTAAAAAAAGAATTGTTGGAAAGCACTTTTGAGTTGGGACCAATCATCGCAAAAAAGGTAAAAGAATTTTAAAATAGAGGTTATGAAAGGTTCATTTTTTAAAATACTAATTGCATTATTTATTCTTTTAGGAACTCAAACTAATAGTCAAAATACTACATGGAATATCGAAGATGTTGATACAATTGAAATAGTAGAAATTAATAAGTTTTATAACGTTTTTCAAGGTGAATCAATTTTTAGTTTTCTTAAAACGACTGATGCTTATTACAAATTAGAGTTGTTAACCGCTGTTTCTAAAGAATTTAGGAGTTCAATTAATATGCGATTAGAAGAAGAACCTTTTTATGAAAACAGCATTATTTTTTTTGAAAATTTTAGTTATTTAGATTTGAGCCTAAATTATAGTATTGGGAAGTTTATTTTTTCTTTTTCAATAAATAACCGATTAAGTTTTAATGATACTGAGTTTTCAATTGAACCAGAATTATTCGGAAATAATGATGAAGTAAATGATTTTTATTTTATACAAGATCAAAACTTTTCAATGCAAACTGCAATAACTTATACTTTTTAAATACTCAAGTATAAAGAGATGTATAAATTATATGGAAATTAATTATTTGAAAAGAAAAAATCATTTTTAAGAAAAATTTTTTGAAGTGTTTGATTTTTGTTGGTTTGATTGTTAGACCGAAAGTCGTCTGATTATAGAAATATAGTCAGGCACTTTCTTTTTATGAGAAGTTTAGGATAATATCTTTTTATCTTCACCATATAGTGAATATAAAAACGTATATCTACTATCACTTATTTTTCTGTGATCTTTGTTTTTAGGCTCTGGATTTCGCCACCAATCAGGATCATATATTCTTAATATAATAGCATTTCAATAACGTTCACAATCAAGTTCTGATTGTATAATCCCAGTTTATCACTATAAATAGATGCATTAAAATTCAAACATCCACTAGAACTTAGAGGATAAATGTTCATTTTTAAGTTGATTGAGTTTCCAATTACTAACTTACTACACCTAAAGTATATAATTGCTCCATAGTAGGGGTTGCGCTACCTCCAGCAGGCTCTAAGGTGATACCAAAGGCTTCACTTTCGTTACTGTTTTCAATTTCAAAAATCTTATTAGTGTCGGTAGTAAAGTCATCAATAGTGCCTAAACTAGTAGGGGTAAGTGGACTTAATTTTAAAGACCATACTTGGTAAACCATGCCTTCAGGTGGCTCTGGTAAACCTTGGGCATCTAGAAATATGCGTTCAGTAGTTTTATCCCAATATACTTTTGCATAAGTATCAGCAAAAGTACCTTGTCCTACCAATGGTATTCTAGAAATATTATCGTCTCGTAAAACAGTAATGAATGTATTGGCTTCCGTAAGACTGTTTTTAGAGTTTTCTATTTGTGTTTCAAGTAAAGATTGTTGTGTTTCTGCAATTTGAATATCAGATTGTAATTGTTTGTTTTGATTTACTGTCCATAATAATCCAGCAGCTAAAAATATAGAAGCTGCCCAACCTGTGTAAGTAATCCAATTGTACTTTGGTTTTACTAAAGACACAACTTTAATATCATTATCTTCAAACCCTAGTGCTTTCATGACGTTTTGTAATATATGGCCATTGCTACGTTGTGAAGTAGAAGCTGTAAGTTTAATTATAGCGGCTTCAATTTCTAAAACTTCTTGTAGAATTTCAGGATGTTCTTGCATAAGAGCATAGACTTCTTCATTTTCTTTTTCAGAAAGCGATCCGGCTACATATAGCTCTAAGATTCCAGATTCTATGTATGCGTTAATATCCATAATTAATTTAAAACCATGTTTCTAAGTTCCTGAATACAATTTCTATTTCTTGTTTTAATTGTGCCAATTGGCATATCAAGTGCTTCAGATGCCTCACTTTGTGTGTAACCTTTAAAATAAAGTAGTTCTATAACCTCTTTACATTTTTCTTTTAATTTACTTACAAACTTTTTTACACCAATTGCATCGGTTTTGTCATCCAAACTTTCATGAGTTTCAATAATATCTACGAAATAATCTGTATTGAGGTTTTGCTTTGATTTTTTAAAGGCTTTAGAGCGTATTTTATCAATTGCTGCATTTCGGGAAATATTTAAAATCCAGGTAAAAAAGCGCCCTTTTTCTTTAGAATAGCTATCTGCTTTATGCCACACCTTGATAAATACATCTTGCATAACTTCTTCAGCTATGTCATGATCTCTCACAATATTATAAATAACACCATGCATGCTATCACTATAAATACCGTATAGTCTTTCAAAAGCCTTTTCGTCTTTAGCTTGGTATCTTTCTAAAAGGTTATCTAAATCCATTCATAGCATGTAAGTGTTTCGAAAGTACTAAATAATAAACTAAGGGAAAGCTATTTTTAATTTTTAAAAGCTAACAGTTAAAGTTCTTCCAACATCAAATTAAAATCATACTGTAAATCTTCATGCAGTTTATCAATAGTCTTTTTAGCTAAGAGTAATTGCCTATTGTACATATTTACCAATTGTGTACTTCTATTAATACTAGGTTTGAAATCTTTTAACTTTTCACAAAAGTAGATAAGCAGCTCTACCTCGGTTTCCTTTTTTTGTGAGTAACGAATAAATTTTTTAACGTTTCGTAATATTTTACGAACGCTTTTTCTAATATAAAAATAGCTGTTGGTATTAATCAATTCAAACTCTTCATCTATATAGTTTTTTACACTTTCTATATAACCAGATTCATTATGAGATTCGAATAGTAAATAGGTGAGAAGCTCTTTGTTTTCTTTTTTAAATCTGGACAAGCGAAGGCACAATTCTGCTAATTCGTTAGAAGACAGATGCTTTAATTCTTTTTTTATGGTAACTACAGAAACAGCTTTCATGAACTTGTTTTGATTAATCTATAAATATAAAAAAAACCATCACTGTTATAATGGTTAAAAAAATTATATTTCAATATTGAGTTATCTCAGTTTAGGAAAGTCATTAGGACTCAATTCGTGCATCACATCATAAATAGCTTCATAAATATCATCTGCTGAAGGTTTTGAGAAATAGTCTCCGTCATTGCCATAAGCAGGTCTATGAGCTTTTGCAGTTACCGTTTTTGGTGCGCTATCTAAATGCTGAAACCCGTTTTGTTCATTTAAAATCTTGTCTAAAATATAGGCTGAAGCTCCTCCAGGAACATCTTCGTCAATAATCATGACTCTATTAGTTTTGGCAATACTTTTTACAAGATCATGATTTAAATCAAAAGGCATTAAGGATTGCACATCAATAACTTCGGCATCTATGCCAACAGCCAATAAATCCTTTGCCGTTTGTTCAACTATGCGAAGTGTAGAGCCATAAGAAACTAAAGTGATATCTGTACCTTCTTTTATAGTTTCTACAACTCCAATAGGTGTTTTAAGAGTGCCTAGGTTATTAGGCATTTTTTCTTTAAGTCTATAACCATTTAAACATTCTACAACAATAGCTGGGTCATCACCAAGTAAAAGAGTGTTGTAAAAGCCGGCAGCTTTAGTCATGTTTCGGGGTACTAATAAGTTAACGCCTTTTACTAAATTTAAAACACCACCCATTTGAGAACCAGAATGCCATATACCTTCTAGCCTATGACCCCTTGTTCTAATGATTAAAGGTGCTTTTTGCTTTCCTTTTGTTCTGTAGTGTAAAGTTGCTAAATCGTCACTAATTATTTGTATAGCATACAGTATATAGTCTAAATATTGAATTTCGGCAATGGGTCTTAAACCACGAAGCGCCATACCAATACCTTGGCCAATAATAGTGGCTTCTCTAATACCTGTATCTGCAACACGAAGTTCTCCGTATTTTTCTTGTAAGCCTTCTAGTCCTTGGTTAACATCGCCAATATTACCCGTATCTTCACCAAATACTAAAGCTTCTGGATAACTGCTTAAAATGGCATCAAAATTTTCACGGAGTATGATTCGCCCATCTACTTGTTCTGCGCCATCATCATAAGCGGCTTTTATTTCTTTAATTCTTGTGTTAGAACGTTGTGTTTCTGAATATAAATGCGAACTAAACTCAGGTTGTACATTTTCAAAAACAGTATTAATCCAATTACTTAATGTTTTTTTCTCAGGAAATGACTCTTCAACAGTAAATCTTAACGCTTTTCTAGCATGAGATAAAATGTCTTTTCTTGTTGGTTCGTCAATATTTGCTAGACTATCTTTTAATTTTGAAATAAAAACACCATTGACACTATTAGATTCAACTTGCTTTAAAATTGAAATTAATTCTTGATGTTCTTTTTTTATAGGTCTTAAAAAGGTGTTCCAAGCATTCTTCCTAGCTTCTTTTACATCTCTTTTTGCAGTTCTTTCAATTTCAACAAGCGCTTCATTTGTGGCAATACCACTTTCTAAAATCCATTTTCGTAATTTAACATTACAATCATTTTTCGCTTCCCATTCTAATCGTTCTGGGGTTTTATAACGTTCATGAGATCCAGAAGTTGAGTGCCCTTGCGGCTGTGTAAGTTCTTGAACATGTATTAAAACAGGAACATGTTCTTCTCTAGCAATAGCTGCAGCTTCTTGATAGGTTTCAATAAGATTGGCATAGTCCCAACCTTTTACACGTAAAATCTCGTAGCCTTTTTGGTCTTTATCTCTTTGGAAACCTTTTAATATTTCCGATATATTTTCTTTAGTAGTTTGATGTTTGGCATGAACAGAGATGCCATATTCGTCATCCCAAACGCTAATTACCATAGGTACTTGTAAAACTCCAGCAGCATTTATAGTTTCAAAAAACAAACCTTCACTTGTACTAGCATTACCAATAGTTCCCCAAGCGACTTCATTTCCTTTTACTGAAAAATTTGTTGTGTTTATACCTTTAACTTCTCTGTAAATCTTTGATGCCTGTGCTAAGCCTAATAAGCGAGGCATTTGTCCAGCAGTAGGAGAGATGTCTGCACTAGAATTGTATTTTTTGCTAAGATCTTTCCAGCTGCCATTATCATTCAAACTGTGTGTTGCAAAATGGCCTCCCATTTGGCGGCCAGCAGACATAGGCTCTAGTTCTATATTTGTATTTGCATATAAACCTGCAAAGAATTGTTCTGGGGTAAGTTCGCCAATAGCCATCAGAAAGGTTTGGTCTCTATAGTATCCAGATCTCCAATCCCCTTTCATAAAAGCTTTTGCCCATGCTAATTGTGGTACTTCTTTGCCATCGCCAAAAATTCCAAATTTTGCTTTACCTGTTAATACCTCACGGCGCCCAAGTAAACTACATTCGCGACTTACCATAGCAGTTTTATAGTCATTTATAACTTCTGCTTTAAAATCTTCGAACGATAAATTGTTTTTCAAGTTGGTTAAGGGTTGCATAGGTTCATGCTTTAGTTTTGCAAAAAT
>Ga0316208_1002160_pt1 | contig 16532 bp, 10 predicted proteins | sample 3monopyrite_MG_FD_204944 | JGI IMG/M metagenome (GOLD analysis project Ga0316208, IMG submission 204944) | Microbial mat bacterial communities from mineral coupon in-situ incubated in ocean water Damariscotta River, Maine, United States -... | ecosystem: Environmental > Aquatic > Marine >...
CAGCGAAGATGGCAAGACTGTCGAGCGAACTTTTCAACTTGAGCTGACTGAGAACGAGGATTCCGGTCGCGGAACTCGCTTCCAGTACGTCTTTAAGCAGCAGCACAACAATCGATATCTCGTCGACGTGAACCGAGCACGCGGCAGGGCAAAGTTCAGCCAGTTCGACGTGATTGGATCCCAGCGCGACGGAGTTTCGTTCGCCAAAGCCGATGACGACTACGGTGACAAGACCTGCATCATTTCAGGCGGACTCGGAACGTCGACCGTGACTTACAAAGGCAAGACGTTCTACGTTTGCTGCTCAGGCTGCAAAGCGGCGTTCGACGACGAGCCAGAACGCTGGATCGCCCGAATGGAAGAGCAGAAAGCCGAAAAGATGAAGGCCAATAATTGAACGCTGGCTGGACTTAAGTGGTCAGTTTCATAAACCCTCAAAGGGTTGGCATGGAAATTTTGTTTGACCCGAAGCCGCAGGCGAAGGCGTTTCTGAACATTAATCGCACCTTCGCCTGCGGCTTCGGGTCAAACGATCAACCGTGTCAGGATTTACAAACAAGACCACTAAGTAACAGGTCGCTAACTCAAGAATCGACAGCAAGGAATCATAGTGTTGGGCAAAAAGTCGAAAACGCTCGGACTCAAAGCAGGGCCGGCGAAGCACGGACTGGGCCTGTTCGCCACCAAAGGATTTCGCAAGGGGCAGAATCTCGGAGAAGTCACCGGTGACCGGTTTCACGATCCGGACTACGGGTCGGATTACTGCATCGACCTCGGTGACGACTGGTCGCTTGAGCCGGGAGAGCCATTTCGATTTGTCAATCACTGCTGCACTCCGAACGCCAAGCTCTACCTGGTGTTCGAAGACGGTGACCCGATCGATAAACGCAAAGTCGTGATCGAAGCTTTGTCCAGTATCCGTGCCGGCGCAGAGGTCACGATCGACTACGAATGGCCAGCCGACGGTGCCATTCCGTGCGGCTGCGAAAGTCCCGACTGTCGAGGATGGGTTGTCGACGTCGCGGATCTTCACCTGATGACAAACCGGAAGCCTCGCTGAGTTAGGCTTTGTCCCTAAACCCTGTAGCTGCCGTCGCCAGACGGCGGTTTCCGCGGTCTGGCGACCGCAGCTACGTTGAATTCCAGGATTAAGGACAAAGTCTAGCTCTCGCTGGCTTCCTTCAGGGCTTCGGTATCATTTGAGTCTGAGTCCGGTTGAGGGTTCGTCAGCTCCTGCAAGGCCTGCCTGAGTGGTTCGACGAGTTTCGGGCCGCCGCCGACGAACAGCCTGACAACGTTTCCTTCTCTGTCGATGACAACGGTCTGAGGAATTGACGTGACCGAATACCGCGCGGCAGCGACTCCGTCACGGTCAAGAATGACCGGCACGTCCAGTTGGTGACGCTCAAGAGTCGATTTGATTTCGGTCGGTTGCTCTTCCATATTGACGGCGAACAGCCTGACTTTCTGATCCGGGAATTCCGCGACGACTTCATCAACCAGCGGCATGGTCTGCAGACAAGGGCCACACCACGTTGCCCAGAAATCCAGCACGATGATCTCGCCACGGTGCTTGACGAGTTGGAATTCGTCCCCGTCCAGATGATCGAGTTTGAAATCCGGAGCCGGTTGTCCGACAAGTGGGGATTCCGTTCCGGTGATCGGTGCCTCGCCCCCGTCACCTGCTCCTGCAAGTACAAACTTCGGTTCGGTTGCGTAGTGAAGTTTCCACCGATGGTAAGCAAGTTTGGCGGCTGCCTGTTCGATGTAATCTCCGAACAGTAGCTGGTCGATGTCGGCTAATTCCGAGTGACACTCGCCGAGGACGTCGCTGCTGCCTGAGAGGAGCGAGTCTTCAACATTGCTGGCGAAGAACGTCAGTCGGTCTTTGTGGCGAATAAGCGTTTGGACTCTGGTTCCGTTGGGCTGGTCGATTCCGTTGCCAGCGTCGCTGGTCGCCGCGACTTTCTCCGACGTTGGTTGTTCCGTGGTGGGTTGTTCCGTCGAGGATTGATCTGACGCGTCGGGCGGCTCCAGCTCGTCAGCATGCAGCCAGATGATTTGCGAAATTCGAGATCGAGGGATCTTGCGATTCGTTAATCGAATTTCGACAGTCAGCATGTCTGGACTCATGCTGACCAGCCGGCCTCGAAGAAAGTCGCCGCTCTCTGAGTAAAGCAGATGCGTCGGCGGCGAGCCTTTCTGCAGGCGTGGCAGTGTCAGGAGTCTTTTTCGCTTGGTCTCTTCCAATGTCGGCGAGCCGATTTTGCCGTCCAGTTCGACGCCCTTGATGCGGTCGTTCGAGACGAAGGTTGCATCAGAAATCGGCGTCGTGAAGTGAAGTCCGTCTTCGTCCACAGAAACGACTTCGCACGGAATGGTGTCACCACTTCTGAGGTGCAGAGTTTGCGCCGCTCGGAACGTGGGCTTCTTTGCCGGAGCGATCCTGCCGGTCAGCATTTTCTTGAAGACATCGCCAAAACCCTGAATGGCAGGTTTCCGGTTCATCTGTCGAATTACCATCTGACGATTCTGATGCTGGATCGTTACTGTGACCGTCGGCTTGGGCTTCGGAGGATCGCGATAGACGATTCTGCCCGAGAGATTCTTTGCAAGCGGGCTGGAGTTGGCGCTGAAGTCTGGATGCCAGACCAGGCAACTCGTATCGGACGTCTCAACACCGTTGAGCAATCGACCGGGAAGTTTGACCCCGTCGATTTCCAATCGCCCGGCAGCACCGCTGACGCTGGCGGTGGTCTTGTGCGCCGGCTTCGTTTCCGAGCTTGGGCGGGCGAGTGAACGAACGCTTGTCAGCGCAATTTGCACTGGCTCGTCGATGAATTCGGAGTTGAGGTGAATGCTGCCGTTCTGGACTCCGGTCAGCCGACCACTGAACTGCGAACCGTCCTGGCAGGTGATTCGAGTGATGGCGAATGCCGGCTTTGTATTCGTCGCGTTCTCCAGGTTGGTCGCGCTGTCGGTCGGAGTCTTCGCAATGACTTTTTCCAAATCGAGCGGCTCAGTTGAGCGGACCGGGGAAAGAAACACGTCTGATACCGAGGCCGCGTCGATTTCAACGGAATCGTCATTCTGCTTCAGTGTGAAGCTCTTGCGTTCCGCGTCGTAGGCGGTGACCTGGCCGTAGGTGATTGTGCCATCGATCTGGTGGATTCTTGATTTGTCGGCCTGAACGTCTTGAGGGAGGATTCCGTCCCAATGGGCGATCCGCAGATGCTTCAGGCGAATGTGTCCCTTTCGATTGGTCAGTCTCAGTCCGGTGCGAACTTCGGGCTTCTTCGAGTGCAACTTGACGCTGGCCGTCTGCTTGCCACTTCGCGAGTAGATGCTGAGCCGCTGCTTTTGCTGATCAAGATAGAGCTGCACGCGGACCGCGCCGGGGCCGCTGGCGATCGGCGTCACACTGGCGACGTCCGCGTCGCGCTCCGATTCACCAACTACCACAAGTTCGTCGTCCCAGACTTCAAACCGAAACTCGTCTTCGATCGGAGTTTTTCCCTGGACGACTTGAGCAGCGTCGGCGATGCCTTGCAGGTTGCGTGGGCCGAGAACCAGTTCGAAGTCAGGTGCGTCGTTCCAGGAAAGTTCGAATTCGATGGCGGATCGAGCGGGAAGGCCGAAGTCCCTGAACAGCGATGCGCCCTCGGCTGTCGTTCGTGGCCAGCCACCTTCGCTCGACCAGATTTCTCCGGTCGGGATTCCCGGCATCGCAAAGTCCCAGCCGTCCAGGCCGCTCGGGCCCAGGTAGATCAGAGACGTCTCTTTCCAGCGGTAGATCCGTTGGATGTTCGTTCGCGAGACGTGAATGGTGCCGGCATCGGCGGCTTGAATGAGCAGCGACGATTCTGAGAACTCAAGGATGTCTCCATACAGCACATCGCCGCCGGTCAGTTCAAAGCAGTATTCACCGGCAGGTTTTGGTCGAGGAAGTACGACGGGAAACTGTGCTGTTGAAACGCCACTTAGCGGGAATTCGAACGGCTTTGTAAAGAGGCGACTTTGCCAGCGAATGACGTCTGTCTGGTCTGAGTCGAGCAGTTGCCCAGGCAGGTAACCGTCGTTGGACAGGTGCAGAATTGGCCGGGAAGGTGCCGATTCGGCTGCGAGTGATGCTGTCTGCGCAGTCGCCAATAGCAGCGTGAAACCGCACGCGGCCAGCACCGACGCGGTGGTTCGGCTGAGGATCCGATTTCGAATGATGGGGCGAAGCATTGGCGATCACTCACCGTTCGTAGATGGGGAGGAACCGATAATTCAAAGCGAGGCTGAGCAGCGACAGCGATGTGCTGACCGAGGCGCCGTGCTGGCCGGGGCAGCTGCCGTCGGGTAGCTGCGAAGACTTCAACTGGCGAATCAATAATTTGTTCCACCGTTCCCAGGCGTCGACATCGCCTTGAAACATGGCCTGAGCCTGGTAGTACCTTTGGTAGTTGACCCAGCCATGTCCGGAGCTGCCCGTGAATTCGAGTTTGTTGACCAGGTACGCGAGCGTCGACTTGAACTGCGTCAGGTCTTTGCGTTTGGCGACTGAGTAGACCAGTGTCGCGATGGAGATCCGGGCGAGCGACTCGTTGAACCCCCCAAGGCCTCCGGAATAGGCGACCTGTCCGGAGTTTGATGTCATTTTTGTGTAGTAAGAGATGGCTTTGTCGATGGCCGTGTCGGGGACTTCGATGCCGGCGTTGCGAGCGGCCAGTAGCCCAACCAGCACGGCCCCGCTGACGGAAGTGTCGGCTTCGGTGTCCGACGGTGAGTAACGCCATGCTCCTCTGGTGTTGTTTTTCTGTGATGTCAACGCGGCCCGGACCGCGAGCTCCAAAGCGGCACCAATCGTTCTGCCCTTCGTACCGTCCGGCCAGACTCGTCGATCGTCGACGGCTCCGTACGCTTCAGCCAGTCCCAGCATGGCGAATCCATGGTGGTACATGCTGTTGCCGAGGATTCCGGTGTTTTTGTCCTGCTCTGTGATCAGGCTTCGAATCGCTCGTTTGACGTTGCCGCTGTACTTTCCGAAGTTGGGGTCTTCTCCCGACGCCAGAAATACCATCAGCCCAAGACCTGTGACGCCAGGTCCTGTCTGACCACCCACCCAGCCACCGGCCTGGCTCTGAGTACTGACCAGATATTGCAGACCCTTGTTGTAGATTTCTCGAACATCGCGAGGGACCGCCTCACCGATGCGCGCGTTCGGCGGCTGTGCGAGTGCTGGACTGATCAGAGCAACGCCGAGGAGCAGCATCGTCGAGTCGATCAACACACCGCGTGCAACGGTCTTCTGTAGAGACGTCATTCGGCGGCCACCTGTGCATCGGGAAGCAGACGTTCTTCCTCTTCATCGTCGAAAAGGATTCCGTTTTGCTTCAACCATTGTTCCATGCCCCGCATTCGCGCGAGCTGCTTCGTGAAAACCTGCCATTGGATGTCGTCGAGGATCAGAGTTAACTTTTCTTCGTCAATCTTTGAAATCTGATGCATCATTGCGTAGTAGTCGTACTGGCTGGACTTACGAGGTGGTCTGGTTTCGCGACGTATCAGGTCGACCAGACGTCGGCGTTGCGTCGAGGTGATCGGCACAGATTGATTCAGCATCGTGATGACGATTCCGATCTTCGCCTCGTGTTGGAAGCGGCGACGCTCATCGTCAACTTTGACATACTTCAGGAACTGCTCGCGATTGATTGTGTTGACCAGGCACTTCTGCAGCAGGGAGTCACGAGTGAACAGCCCCGTCGTCAACTGAGCCTGAAGCGGGCTGATGTCCTGAAAGATCTGGTTGACCTTCTGTTGGTCGTTTCTGATGAGCTGAAACTTCTGTTTGACTTTCTCGAACTCTCGGAAGAAATGATCGATATCGCCTCGACCGGCAAGTCGCAGTTTCCGTTTCTGAACTTCCGACAGACCGCAGGCCTGGTCAATGTCTTCGGTGTAAAGCTCCAGAGCTTCCTTTAGTTTGGTCCGAGCCGTCGCTGCGTTGCCGTACTGCTGAAAAACCCATTGCTCGAATTGCCGGTCAGTAAAACCCAGCTGACCGAAAACTGAGGTTGTACCTTGTGACGCCCAGACGATCGCAATCAGCAAAGCAGTTAGAAGTCTCGATTGATCAGGTGAGTGATGGCGTTTGCTCATTCCTTCGCCTCCACCGTGGCTGCTTTTGCTTCCGCCGGCTTCGATGCGTCCGCTGGCTTTGTCGTCGTTTTGGCAGATTTGTCGTTTGTCGCGCTGCCGGCTTCCGTTGCTTTATCTTCGTCTTCCCATTGCTCATCGGGGATGACGATTCCCTGATTCATTCCAACGTTGAATCCGAAGAAGACTCTGTTCCGCTGGTTCAATGTCCGCAGGACTTTCTTCTGAGTTGCGGAGAGATGCGGAATGATCTTCTGGTCGGGTATGTTGGGGAAATAGCGGTTGCCGTTCATCATCATTTGCACCGAGCCCCACGATTCGTTCCAGTTCTCGCCGAGTACTCTGGTGACGTGTGACCGTTGTTCTGTATTGAGAACCAGCTTCTCGTCAAGTTTGGCTGCGGTCACCAGGATGGAGACATCTTTGAGGGCAGTGTTCCGTTCGGCGAGTTCGTTGTCGTACTTCGCAACCTGATCCGGAGAGAGATGCCGTTTTGCTGACTCCAGCAAACCTTCCGATACTGGCTTGCGAGTATCGTTGTCACTTGTATCCCGAATACCTCGCTGCATGCCCTGCTGAATCATTGCAAACTTGTTGAGCACTTTGGTGCGGATCAGTTTTCCGTCCGTAGCCAGCGCGTCGTATTGCTGGCGAGTCGGCTGGCAAACCACTCGGATGAAATGTAATTCCGTTTTGATGATCTGATCAAAATGGGGACCGTATCGAGCCTCGAATTGCTTGAGAGCGTTTTTGTCAAGTACCGGAATTGCGGCTTGCGGAACAGCCCGTCGCCCAAACAAGCCCCCGATCAGTTGGCCGAAGATTTGCCCGACTTCTTCTGCGGCTTCAGCAGCACCCTCCGCTGCGACTGCGACTTTCTGGCGAACGATTCCTTTCTTCACGGGTTTTGCTTTATCCGCAGGTTTTGGTTTCGCAGCGGGTTGTGGTTTCGCAGCGGGTTGTGGTTTCGCAGCGTGTTGTGGTTTCGCAGCGGGTTGTGCTGCGTCTGCCTTTTTGCCCTTAGCCGTAGCCTCTTCGGCCGCCTGCGTTTCAGGTTCCGGCTGCTTCTGTGTGCCCGGTTCGGTCAGTACGAAGTCGACGGGAAAGGCATCGCACGGCGGAGCCATCAGCAACGTCAGAAACGCCGCGAACGCGTACGCCGAGTACGAGGCCAGAGTCCGTTTTCGATTCTTGAATTCTCTAAACATCGATCTGTTCTCTCTTCACCATGCGACTGTTCTCTCTTCACCATGCGACGCGGAATGGCGAGATCACTGACGGGTGTAATCTTTGTCGAGCCGGTTGAAGAACTCGTCGAGCCCCGACCGGAATTCTTCCGGAAACGCTTTTCCGGATTCGCCCGTCGCCTGGGAAACGCCACGCGTCTCTTTGGTTTCTTTCTCGTTGCTGCCGCTGCCAACGAGAGCCAGTGCTGAGTCCGTTGTCGTACCACCACCTCCGCCGCCCGGTGTGGAGCCACCTCCACCGCCACCCTTCGGGTTGATCCGTTTGGATTGGAGCAGTAGTTCGATGGCTTCAGTTTCGGCAGCGATTGCCGGCTTACCAGTATCTGGTTGAGAAAGGATGTCGGTCGCTTCGGTCATCACTTGCGAAACGGCTCCGAGTAGCCGCAATTCCTTGCCAAAGTTTGCCGCAGCGTCGGGCAGCTCCTGAATTCTCTCGATGACTTTGTCGACTCGGTCACGAAGTTCGTCCTGAGTCTTAGAAAGTTCTTCCGCTTGAGTTACGTATTCGTCGCGATTGATGGCGGGTCGAGCCTGTTCGGCGACGCGTGTTGCTTCTCGAAGGTTGACCTCGGATTCCAGAATCTGCAGCACTTCCAGCACGATCGATGGCGGCAAACTGCCGGCCGATTTGGAGCCGGGTCAGGTACCGCCGGAAGACGGTTCGACAAGGTCTTCTGCCCAGCGATCAAACGTGTCCGACCAGAACTCGCATTGAGCGATCGACAGACCGGATTCTTTCGGCAGGTCATCACCGAGTTGCCGCAATGCCCCCAGCACGTCTTCATTCTTCATTTCGTCGAGGACGGTTTTGAACTGAGTGAAGCGGCGACGTTCAAAGTACGCTTCCATGTCGTCCATAATGTTGGACACGTCGAGCGTGTTGGTCTCTTCCTGTTTGGCCAGCTCGGCGAACAGTGTCTTCTGCTCTGTCTTCGCCGACTTCGGTGCGACGCCAAACGAAGTCGCGACTTCGTCACCGATTCGCCCCGCGATCTTGTACTGAGACCGCGATGCGGCTTTCAGGCGTTTGACCAGCGTGCTGCCTTCGAGATTCGCCAGCAGCTTGTTGAGCTCGTCCGCGATCTTCTCGAATTCGGCCAGCAGTTCGCGTTGCTCTTCAACGGCCTCTTCCACTTTGTCGCTGACCGGGCATGAATCGTCGCCCTTCTTGCCGCCGCCAATCAACGTCGTCGTTGCCAGCGTCAGTCGAGGCGCCCCCTTACTTTCCGGCGGCTTCTCTTCGTCGCCGGTTTTTTTGTCGAGAGGCTGATGAGAGGACTCAACGTCCACGACGCCTGGAACAGTCGGCTTCTTCTTGCCCGGATCGTCTTCCGATCCCTGAGGAGAATCGCCGGATGCGGAGTTGCGGACCATTCCTGCTTTGGGAGCTTTGCTGTCTGGCGTATTCTGAGCCAGCTTCGGAGCTTCCGACGCCTGCTTGAGCATGTCGGCGACGGTCGGCATCCGGTTGGAAGAAATGTCCTTCAGAACCTGCAGCATCTCGGCCCACTTCTCCAAGTGCCCAACTCCGAACTCCGGATTCCGCATGGCCTGCTTGATCAAATCCTGTCCGCTGTCTGCGAGACCGGATAGACGGCGACCGTTGACTCGCTCTGCACCAGCCTGATTCTCGATCCGTCGGCGGTTCTCCGGCTGAGTGATTTCGTCGGCCGTGAGTGCTCGGAGTTCTTTGTTGATTTCGTAAAGCTGCAGCTCGCGATCTCGAACGTCCAGCGACTGCCGGTGCCACTTGCTGAGTTGTTCGGTCAGCCAGATTGCATGCTGTTCGGCGTTGAGGACGTACAACAGGTGCGGCGGCGAGTAAACTCGTTCGCGGCCAGGAAAGAAGTCTTCGGCAAAGAGCCGAACTTCAATCGGCTGAGGTTCGATGCCCAACGAACTGGCGGTAAAGGTCCCGGCGAGTTCCATTTGCTCTTTCTCGGGACCGCCCGCCGAGATGATGCGTTCGCCTTCTGCCGGATTTGAGAAGTTGGTCTTGTCGAGCCCCTGCCACACCATGCCCACGCGTTTGACTCCGAAGTCATCCTGAGCGTGCACGGTGAACGTCAACTGTTCGGAGTCGAGGACGACCTTCCGCCGCGGCAGGTCAGCACACGAGATCGCCGGAACTTCGTCGTCCAGAGACTTCATCGACAACGTGAATGGTTCTTTGCCCGCCAGACCGTACTCGTCGGTCCATTCGAAGACGATTTTCCTGTCGGCATCAACCTGTTCGGACGGACTGACGATCGTCGCGTTGGAGGGCGAAACTGGTTTTCCGCCAACCGACGCTGTCTGAAGTTTCCGGCTGGCGGTGGCTGTGAAACTCGCAGAGCTGCCTTTGACGAGAGAGATCGCTCCTCCACGGACATCTTTCTTCAGTCGTTCTTTACGTTCGAGGTATGTCGGCAGTTCGACATCAGCGAGGAACGAGCTGAGTTCAGGCCGCATCACCGGTTCAATCTGAATCTGCTGAGTGAAGTCGCCAATTGCGATCTTCAGTTTCGACGAGTCGATCTGCGGCGGTAGCGTGAAGACGTATTCATCGCCGGTCAGTGACGAATTGATCGGGCGTTGGATGCCAGGCTGAACGATGCCGTGCTGCGGTCGTGAGACCGTCTGTTTGGCGAGTTTTACGTTGAATTCATAAGGCTCGCCGTGAGCTACGAAGAGTTGAGCCGGTAGTTTTTCGACCATCGTAAATGTGTACCGAGGCGTGTCCCGCCACGGCATCATGAAGCGTGACCACGCGTTCGCCGTCGCTGCCGGATAAAGCGTCAACAGAGCCAGCCCGCTGGCCACCGTCAGGCCGGCCATGACCGCACGTCGAACATGGCGAGGTGTCGGTACGGCCGTGGTGAAGTCTCGCGGAGCGGCCTGTTCAGCCACCTGCTGGATGGCCGCTTCACACAGAGCGAGCGACCGAGCCTGTTCAGACTCACTTCGCACCAGTTCGATGATCCCCAGCAACTGATCGCCGATGCTCGGGTAAGTTCTGGTCAGAAGTATTGCGAGCTGCTCGATCTTTCTCTGACGCCACACCCATCGATGCAAAGCCAGCGGCACGATCGTGCAGGCGAGGACTGCCGCTGCGAACAGTCCAGTACGAATACTCGCTGGAGTATCCCAGACCCGATCCAGCAGAAACGTCGCCAGAAAGGCGAGCAGAATTCCAAACACCGCCCCGCAACACGCCTCGATCGTCTTGACGATCCAGACCCGCTTTCGAAATTCGAACATCTGAATTCGGAGCGAGTCCGGAAGATCAATTCGCCGGTTGTGAGATTCAACATCCATTGGCTTGTCTCGTTCGACTTGTAGGGTGGGCACCGCCCACCAGAATGTATTTATTACCTTAACAAATGGTGGGCAGTGCCCACCCTACACTTGTCGGATTTGAATTTGCTAGACCAGCCCGACGCTCTTTCGGCCGATCCAGAAAACTGTGAGTAGAAGTAGTATCACGCCAGCGGTGGCCGGGTGGCTCCAAAGCTGGACGCGTCTGACTGATGGTGATGGTTCCGGCAGACTCGCCAGAGACTGGACGAGTTGTTCAAGCTTGTCGGGTGTCAGGACTTTTCCATGCGTGACTCGGGCGATTTCTTCCAGAACTTCCGGCCGAGCGGGTTTGCCGAGAGTTTCGGCGGCGTCGCCTTGGACGAAGAATGACGTGTCGAGTGTCGCGTTTGTCTGTTTGCAGAAGAGTTTGACTTGATGTTTGCCGGGTTCGTTTGTGGTGAATCGACCGTCGAAGACGCCCCATTCGTCTCCGGCGGAAGTGAAGCGGACGGTTTCCGCTTGTCCTGATGGAGCGATGATTCGAGCCGTAACGTCACCTTTTGCCAAAGGTTCCCCGCTGGACTCCATGACGTTGGCATGCAGAACGAGCGTCTGCCGAACCTGAGGCTGATCGGGAGCGTAGTACAGCCGCATCGTTTCGCCTTTGGCCATGTTCCGTTGATAAGCCATCCAGCGTACGACCTGCCCCCAGAAGCGATAGTGGTATTTGTCTTCAACGCCTTCCCGCCACCGCCACGCTCCGTCGGTGCCCATGAAGAGGACCTTTCCGGCTCCGAAAGTTCGCGTGACGAGCAACGGGATTCGGCCGTGCTTGTTCGTGATGTCCTGGTGGACGGCCAGAGTTTCACAACCGGTCTTCGCTCGGACGACGGCGGCGTACCACTGGAAGCCGGGCAGGTCTTCCCAAACGCTGAGGTTGTCGTCCCGCGTGTCGGCAAGCCGAGTCAGCAGACTGCGCCGTCCCAGTTCTGTCAGTTCAAAATGACCCGGCGTTCGCGATCCCCAACCGTCCGGCTGAAGTTCGTCCATGATGACGGGCAGCAGGTCATCGAGTTCGGTTTCGCCCAACGATGCCTGTTTCCCTCGGAAGCCCGGCATGAAGACCAGTCCGCTTGCCTGGTGCTCGACGAGACCTTTGAGGAGTCGGCAGTTTTCGGTGGTGAGCTGACCTTCTTCCACACCGACGTCGCCCAGGAAGACAACGTCAAATTTCGACAGTTCATCCAATCCAGCAGGAAACTGCTTGATGTAGTCCTTGTTGCCGCCGCCGACTTTCCCGAGGTCCGGGTGAAACAACAGGCACGAGACCTCGACGCCTGGGTCTCGCGACAACGCGTTTCGCAAGTAACGGTATTCCCAGCGTGGGAACGATTCGACAACCAGCACTTTCAGTTTCTCTTCACGAATCGCGATCGGGGCGGTGAGCTGGTTGTTGTCCGGCAGCGTGTCATCAGCGTGTTTGGGAACGGTCAGGGTGAGCGTGAAGTCGCCCGTCGACTGAGGATTCCACAGAAGCGAGTCGCTGGTTCGGCTCATCGGAGCAATGCGAACGTCGCGAGTGACCTCGTCGCCGTCGGACGATTTCAGATTAACCGTCGTGATGAATTCGCGAGGCAGCGTGCTTTCAATCGTGAACGGAATCCGAACGGCCTTGCCGGCCACTCCGAACGTCGGCGCTCCCAGGCTGAGCAGTTCAACGTCGGGCAGACGCACGGGGCTGCCGATCGGAACGGTGAAGACGGGGATCTCTTTCATGCGTAGAGAGGTGGCTGCCTGAACCGGAGGCTGACCTTCATTCCAGTCGCCGTCTGAAATCAGCACTGCTCCGATCAGATTCGTGAACTTTTCTGGAGCCTGCTTCAGCGGAGTGAACAGGTCGGTCCTTGTCGTGCCTTCGGCGTTCCCGAATTGCTGAATGGTGACGTCCATGCGGTCAGTTAATGACGACCATGCCTTTTCGTCGGTCAATGCGGCGATGGCTTCTTTACGCGTCGTCCGCGAGGAACTGGTCACCGCCGATTCGACATCCCGGGTTTCCATGCTCGTTGAATCGTCGACGAGGATCACAACTTGAGGCTTCTCTTCAGGGCGGAATTCCTCGACCCATTCCGGTTGATTGAACATTGCGGCGAGCAGGATGACGATCGTCAGTCGGAGGAATTCCAGAACGCCTTGTGACTTCGCATACCCACTCCGCTGCCACGCCAACAGGCACAGCCCGGCCGTCACCAGCACGATCACGGCAGAAATTGCCAGCGACCACGGTGTCCAGAGAAACGTGAGTGTGCGAGTAAACTCCAAGCGTTTGGTCCTTCTTAAGAACTTGGTCTGAATGAACTTCCGATCTGACAATGCTGAATTTCACCACAGAGGCACAGAGTACGCAGAGTTCTCCATTGGAGAATTTTCTCTGTGATCTCTGTGTCTCTGTGGTTAAAAAGTTTCACGACAGAATTAGAGAAGATATTTCAGACACGTTCCTTCCTTAAATCGTTGTAGATGTTGACGGTGTGGCTGTTGTTGCCCGGTCAGTCACTGAGTCGGCGTCGGCATCAGTCTGGCGGCGCGGGAAACCGGATTCTTCAACTTGTGGAATCTTTCGAGGCATGCAGAGAATCGCTTCGACGATCAAAGCGATCAGCATCGCGACGAGAAACATTCTCCAGACTTCCTGAATCAATCCTTCAAAGCTGCCAGCCTGATCGTCGACTCGGTTGAAGCTGAGACCTTTGAAGAGTCCAGCCAGCCGGCCATCGTCCAATACTCTGGTCTGGTCTTCGGCGCCGCCTCGATTAACGGCGAGCAGTTTTTCGCCGACCGAGTAGATGCCGCTTTGATGAGCGTAGTCTGTTGAGAGGGCGTCTTCAGGACCAATGATCTGTTTCCAGTCGAGCGGTTCTTCAGTCGCTGCGGCCCCGGCGGCGAGTTGCTGAGTTTGGCCGAGCACTGCGGCACCGGCGGCGATCGCACGCTGGATAAAGACATAAAGTACGACACCATTTGTGGTCAGCGACGAATCTCGCATGTTGGGAGTCGTCGCGCAGAAGTAGACTCCGCCGCGAGTCGTCGGCAAATGGGCGAACAACGTCTGGCTGTTTTGCAGCCGCGCCAGCGGAGTGACCTCGCCGTTTAATCCGCAGAGCCGTTGAATCTGCAGCTCGCCGACCGGCAGCGCGGCACCACTTTGCGAGTTTGCCAGAATGCCCTGGTCGCCTCGCCAGGTTTCAACGGAAACCGGCGTCGGCTCATTGGACCAGGAATTCCAGCTGACGTTCATGAACTCAGCCGAGCCCGGTTCGCGAGGCGGCAGAAAGACGACCTGACCTCCGCGATTGATGTAGTCATTAAGCGGTGCTGCGGCATCGTCTTTCGGCAATGGCGCGTGCCACAGAACCAGCGAAACAGTTTCCCAATCCACCGAGGCGAGTTGTTCCTGGGAAAGTGTCTCGGCAGAGCATTCAATCGAGGGGCTCGGAGAAATCGACGCAGCGAGCTGCAGCGGAATTGCCGTCTGAGGATCATTACTGACGACAAGCGTGTGCCGTTTTCGCGGGCGGTCGAACACAAAATAAAAGTCGTTGTCCGCCGAGTTGGAGTCCGCCGGGATCGACACCTTTCCCCAGCCGCGATCGTTCGAACGCTCGATAGGAATTCGGTGGTCGATCAGTTCAAGAGTTGGCCCATCAACATCGACCGTGAGTTCTGAGCGGGCCCCTTCGATCTCAAACTGAATGGGGAGCGTGACGCTGTCTTCTTTGGATGCGTCGCGAGTGACTTTCAGAGACACAAGCAATTCTGCAGTGTCGACGGTTTCAAAACGCCTGACGTCTGTGACTCGGACGGCTGTGTTTGAACTGGCTTCTGTCGGGTACGCGAGCAAATGAAATCGAACGGCTTGCGGAAGTTCGAGGAACGAATCGCGAATCGTCTGCCAGCGACTGCTCTCGGCGTTCCAGTCGTTCTCGCGGATGTCCGAGCAGATCCAGACTTCAGTTCGACCGGTGTTGTTTGCCTTGATGTAGTCTCGAGCCTGCTCAAGCATGCCAGGCAGATCAGACGATGTCCCGACGGGCTCGGTCGAGGGAAGCTTGCGGAGCGAATCGGGCGACTCAATTTCGGCGGCGCCTTCGGAGGTCGTTTGGACGAGCACCCACCGATCGGAACCGAGCATCTCCAGCGTCGACGCCAACTGCTCGCGCCCGGCCTGCAGTTTCGAAATTCCCGTGCCGGCTCCCTGTTCCTGCATACTCGGAGAGCGGTCCAGCAGGATGATGGTTGTGTCCGCCCGACCGCCGGCCGTCAGTCCGAGCCAGCCACTGGCCAGTGGGCGACTCACTGCAAAGATTAACCCAGCGATCGCCAGCGTCCGGAAGATCAAAATCAGGATCTGACGAAGTCGCGCATAACCGCGTGACATGCGGTTTGCAGCCAGCAAAAACATCATCGCCCCCCAACGAACGGACTGATACCGTCGCTGGTTGATGAGGTGAATGATGACCGGCAGCGCGATGAGCGGTAACGCTGCCAGCAGTATGGGTTGGAGAAATGTCATTCAGGTAAATCTTGAACGCAGAGGTCGCGGAGTTGAAAAACGCAGAGGCATGGAGAGGTCTCTCCGTTTCCCTGCGGGTCCTCTGTGAACTCTGCGTTCCGTTCCTTTGGAATTCTAAATTAGCGTGGAAGCCTGCTTTCAGTGTCAGCTTTTTCCGCGAGTTCGTCCGACAAGGAATCTTGAAAGGACCTTTTCGTAGTCTTCGTCGAGTTTTACCTGATGAAAGTCCACGGCAGATTCCAGCACGATCTGACGCAGATCATCCAGGTAAAGCCGCATGGCTTTATGGTAGCGGTCGGCGATGTCGTTGGGCTCGGCGAAGATGGCTGGCCCGCCTTCCATGTCGAGGAACCGCGTCGGCCGTTTGAACTCGAATTCGATTTCCTGAGGATCGAGCAGGTGGAACACCGACACGTCGTGCTTTCGAAACCGCAGGTGTTGGAAGCACTCTTTTAAGAGAGCCGGCTCAACGAACAGGTCGGACAGGACAATGATCAACGCTCGCTGTCGAATTGTTTCGGCGATTTCGTGCAGAACCGTGACGAGTTCGGTTTCGCCATTGGGCTCGGCCGCTTCGAGCAGGTCGAACATTGTTCGCAGGTGAGCGGCACCTCGCTTCGGCGGCAGATTCTGCACGATGCCTTCAGCGACGCATGAAAGTCCGACGGCGTCGCCCTGTTGAACGCCCATGTAGCCCAGCGCGCCGACGAGCCGCCTGGCGTATTGAAGTTTCGTGACGTCTCCCGAACCGAAGTCCATCGATCCGCTGGTGTCGACAACGAAGCAGCATCGCAGGTTGGTGTCGGCTTCGAACTCTTTGACGTAGAAGCGGTCCGACCGACCGTACGCTCGCCAGTCCAAACGCCTGAGGTCATCGCCGGGGACGTATTTGCGATACTCGGCGAACTCAACGCTTGATCCTCGATGCGGACTGGCGTGGCGACCTGAAACGCTGCCCTGCATCGGCTGCCTCGCGAGAAACGGAATCCCGGCGAGGCGCGAAAGGACTCGAGTATCCAGGAAGCTGCGAGTTTGACGGTTTAGAGACATTTGAGCTGTTGAGCCGTGTTAAGAAAGTCTGAATAAATCTGTAAATCGCAGAGAACGCTGAGAGAAGAACGCTGAGAGAAGAACGCTGAGGAAACGGAGAGTCGGACTTCAGAATCAGACACCCTTAGGAATTGTCCCGAAATAAGTTCCTTGTTTGACCGCAAGCCGAAGGCGCCCGCGTTTCAGACGCTGGCACGCATTCAAAACACCATCGCCTGCGGCTTCGGGTCAAACAAGGCAAT
>Ga0316208_1002161_pt1 | contig 16532 bp, 14 predicted proteins | sample 3monopyrite_MG_FD_204944 | JGI IMG/M metagenome (GOLD analysis project Ga0316208, IMG submission 204944) | Microbial mat bacterial communities from mineral coupon in-situ incubated in ocean water Damariscotta River, Maine, United States -... | ecosystem: Environmental > Aquatic > Marine >...
TCCCCGCTGCGACCAACTGCTCAGCCAAGGCTTCCCCGCGGCTGGCCAGCTCACGGCTCTGTTCGAAGATCCACTGACCGCACCCCCTCTCGACCGCGCCGCCATGTTGCTCGATTTGGCGCGGGCTCTCGACCTGGCCATGGAGGGTCCGGGCAAGGACCTCCTGCGCGCAGTCCAAGATCAAGAAGATTTCCAACCCTCAGCTCAGGAGTTGGAACGCCAACTCAACGGTATTTTGGAAATCCTCCTCTCTTGGGAAGACTTTAACAGCGCAATTGATATGTTAAGGACCTTACTGGAACGACAACGTGGACTTTACCTGCGAACCCGCGAGGCTTCTGAACGATAAGCTTAATGACGATGCCTCTTTTTCATCTGGTCCTCTGCTTCGCCCCCCTCACCGCTGCGCCTGCTCCGGCGCACGCCTGGGCGCAGGACCCCGTGGAATTGGGTCGCTTGGCTGCCGAACAGCGCCAAGTCGCGGAACAGTTGCGTCGGCTCGACTCACTACTGGCCGTCCTCCAAGCCCGCGACCTCGAAGAGGGCCGTGAAGATCGCGCCAAGCTCCTCGAAGGTGCGCGCGCCCGCCTAGCCGAAGCCAATGAAAACGGCAGTGATCTTGCCACCGTGGTGGAGTCTCTCGCCAGTGAGTTGGGAGCCCTGCGCACCGGCAACGCCCTCGAAGGGCAAACGGCTCTCCTGGCCACGCTGCAGGAACTCTTGGATTATCTGATCCAAAGCGAACGCGAAGAGCGTGAGCGCGCCTTCGAAGAAGCCCTCGCCGAACGCGGCGCCAAGCTCGACGAGTTCGCCTCGCGCCAGCAACAACTGCTTGAGCGCACCCGGATGTTGCAAGACCAAGGCACCAAGGACCAAGAGGGCTCCAGTGAATCTTCCGAAGAGAACAGTGAGGAAGCAAACTCGGAGTCATCGGAAAGGGAAAACTCCGAGGGCGAGCAGAATGATGAGAATGCAGAAACCACCGAGGAAGGTGCCGAGCAAACTCAGGAGCAACGCGAAGAAGCGCAACGCCGGCTAGCCGAGGAACAGGCCGCTCTGGCGCAAGAGATTGAAGAGTTCAATCAAGAGCAAGCCGAACAATTGGGGCGCACGCCCGAATCCAGCCAACGCGCCGAGCAGAAGTCGCGCGAAGCGGCAGAGGAGCTACGTCAACCTGGGGCCGAAGATCAGCCAGCGCAAACTCCCGAAGATTTAGAAGAGGCTGAGAAGAAACAGCAAGAAGCCCTCGATGCTCTAGAGCAAGCACGCCAAGAAACCGCGGCGCAGGAGCAACAAAACGAGCAGCGCAAGAAGAAAGAAGCCTTAATCAACGTAGAAAGAGCTGCGGTGGAAATCCTGGCTCGGCATGAACAGGTCGACGCCTCCTTACAGGCCTTAAGTGCTGCGTCCAACGGTGGACCGGTTCCGCGTAGTGCCCGAGCTCGCTTGCGCCAAGCTTCCAACGCCGAACGCGACATTGCCGACGACGCAGAGGACCTGCTGCTCGAAATCCAACTGCTTGGCGCCGACGCCTTCCCCTTCTACTTGATGGCCTTAGTCGAAGACCACCGCCGCCTCGCCGGTCGGGTGGGACCTCCGCGCTACAAGCTCGACATGTCCACCGAAGCGCTTTCCACCGGTTTGATTGCCGGTTGGGAATCATTGATCGATGCGATTCGCGTCGAACAAGAGCGTTTGCGTAAGCAAATGGAAGAGCCTTCCACGCAACCTCCTCCTGGCCAGGAGCCTGAAGATGACAGGCAAGATCCTCTCGTTGGTTTCGCTGTGGAGCTGCAGCTGTTGAAGCGCATGCAACAGCAAATCACCGAATCCCTCAAACGCTTGGAGCAACAACAGGCCACCTTTGCCGCTGCCGGAATCCCTTTGGGGCCGGAAGAAGTGGCGGAGCTGGAAATGTTATTGGACCGTCAAGCCGAACTGCAACTGCAGTTTGAATCGATGATCGCCCGATTGCAGGGTGCGGACAATGCCCAAGAGGCAGAAGACCTATGAGCCTTTTCGCCCTACTCGCCTTGTGTTGGCTGCAAGAGCCTGTGACGCCAGAACCGGGCGAACAAGAACCAGGTCAAGACACCGTCTCCATGCAAGACATGGAGAAGGCGATTGCCGCAGTGACCGAACGCTTCGCCGAAGTCGACATCCTGCTTAACAAAACCGTCAATGGCATCAGCGATGCCGTCGACCAGCAAGAAGCTCCACCCGCGGAAGAAGCGTCGATCGGAGCGGCTGCCGATGCCGCAGCGCAACTGGTCGCCGACATGGAGCATTTGCTCGAAGTCTTGCCAGCGCCACCGCAACAGCCCAATGGCAGCGGAAGCCCGGAACAGCAACCGCAAGAGGGCATGCCCTCTTCGCCCTCGGACCCCAACCGTGATCCGCAGGGGAACCAGGACAGCGGTGCGCCAAAGCCCGAGGAAAGCCAGAGTGGTCAAGCTCCCCCACCGGAAATGCCTTTGCGCAGCGTGCTACGCGATCCGCGTGCGGGCCAATGGGGCAATTTGCCACCACGCCTGCAGCAAGCGATTGATAACGCTAGTGCCGACGACCTGCCCTTGCGCTACCGTCGATGGTTGGTGGAGTACCACCGCAACGGCAGCGATAGCTGAGCGGCTATACGTCTAATTGCTTCGGCTCGGCAACCGCCACCGCACCGCGGCGATAACGCGCGATTGCAAACTCGGTGTAGCCATGTTCACGCGCTAATGCGTGTAAAGATTCGAGCGATCCTTGAGCCTGGGCGTATTCCGCTTCACCACATTCCAAGCGCAGCTGGCGCTCCCCAAGATGGCGCGCGCGAATGAGCGCAAATCCGCGGTCGTGCAAACTCGCTTCGATGGCTTCGATGCGATTTAGGATCGAAGGCGACACTTCTTCACCGACAGCCACGCGTGAGGCCAAGCATGGTGAAGATAGTTTTTCGGCTACCTCTAGACCCCACTCTCGAGCATAGGCGCGAATGTCTTCTTTACCCCATCCGGCTTCTACCAAAGGCGCGCGCACCTTGCGCAGTGCCGCACTTTGCGCACCCGGACGGTGGTCATCGTGGTCGTCGGCATGTTCGCCATAGGCAAGGGACCAACCACGCTCTTGAGCGATTTCACTAGCACGCACGAACAGCGCCTCCTTACACCAAAAGCAACGATCGCCCGTGTTGGCGCGATAGCGTTCATCGCTCATTTCCTCGGTGTGGATCTGTTCGACCATCACACCCAAAGAGGCCGCCGTGCGCAAGGCACTAGCTAGCTCGCGCCGGGCAAGGGAATCACTGTCGGCAATCACCGCCAGGACGCGGTCCTTGCCTACTGCCGCTGCAGTCGCGGCGAGAAGAACACTCGAATCGACGCCACCAGAAAAGGCAATGACCCAACCGGCTTCTTGTTGCAGAATGCTGTCTAAGCTCGGTCGATCTTGGCTTTCGCTCATGGCAAGTATCCGCGCGCCGTTTCGACGTAGTGCGGAATCGAGTGGCGCATGAAGGCCAACTCCTTTTCGGAAACTTCGCGCACGATGCGCGCCGGCACACCGGCGACTAAGGTGCGCGGCGGCACCACAAAGTTTTCTTTGACCAAAGCGCCAGCGGCAACCACGGCACCATCGCCAATCTTGGCACCACCTAGAACGGTAGCAGACATGCCAATCAAGACATCGTTGCCAATCTCGACGCCATGCAACATGGCGCGATGGCCAATGGTGCAATCACTGCCGATGGATTGCTGGAAGCCCGTGTCGCAGTGGATCACGGTACCGTCTTGCACATTGGTGCGTGGGCCGATTTTGATGGGTGCGTCATCGCCACGCAGCACGCAGCCAAACCAAATGTTGACGTCTTCCCCCAAGGTGACATCGCCAATCACGACCGCACCATCGGCGACCATGGCTCCACCGGGAACCAAGCGCATCATGCCTTTGCCCGAAGGCGGAAACTCAGATGATTCGGCGCTCATGATTAGGCTCCGGCGGGAGCGCCCAGCACTCCCTGTTGTGGCGAACTGGCACTTGCCGTGAAACGACGATCCATGCGGCCGGCCAAGTAAGAGTCGCGGCCAGCTTCACAGGCAGATTTGACCGCACGCGCCATGCGCAGTGGCTCTTGAGCGGCAGCAACCGCGGTGTTCAGCAGCACGCCATCGGCGCCCAGCTCCATAGCGATGGACACATCGCTGGCTTGGCCCACTCCGGCGTCGACCAGAATCGGCACCGTGGCCTGCTCCAAAATCAGGCGCAGGCTAAGCGGGTTCAAGATGCCCTGGCCACTGCCAATCGGCGAACCCGCTGGCATGACCGCTGCCGCGCCAGCTTCTTGCAGCCGTTTGGCTTGCATGACGTCGTCGGAGGTATAGACCATGACCGTAAATCCCTCTTTAACAAGGACTTCGGTAGCATGAAGAGTATCCACCGGCTCTGGCAGCAAAGTTTTCTGATCGCCCAGGACCTCGAGCTTGACCAGCTCGGTATCGAGCATTTCTCGCGCCAGCCGCGCGGTGCGGATAGCCGTTTCGGCGTCGAAACAACCCGCCGTATTCGGCAGCAGGGTGTAACGGTCACGGTCGAGGTAATCGAGGAAGCGCTCGCCAGCTGGCTCCTCCTGCGGAATCCGGCGCACCGCCACGGTGACGCACTCGGTGCCACTCAGCTCCAGCGCAGAACGCATCTGCGGGTAGCTAGCGTATTTGCCAGTTCCTAAAAAAAGCCGCGATTGAAAGCGGTATGGGCCGATAACTAGCTCGGCGTCGGGCGGGATGTGGTCAAGCATGACGATGCGAATGAGAGCCTAGCCGCCGCCAACCAGGCGCACCACTTCGATGCGATCTCCTGGGGCGAGCACGACTTGCTCAAGTTGGGCGCGGCGGACGACTTCGCCGTTGCGTTCGATGGCCACGCCTAGGCCGGTGGCCTCAAGCTCCTCCAGGAGCTCCTGCAGGCGGTATTCCGGGCGCCACGGCCGCGGCACACCATTGACCCGAAGCGGGGCTGACGGGGATGCGTCCTCCTTCACGAAGCCATTGTAGTGCCCCATCTCGAAGCTCCTAGAGTCCTCTTAAAGAAGCCTGAGCAGAGGTAGGGAGAAATGCGGGAAATCGCGGCGAAACGGCCACAGAGGCGCGTTTCGGCCTTGCCAAGTCCAGATACCCTGATAAGATATGCGGCTCAGTGGGCGGTTCCAACCGCTTGCTGGGTTGTCGGCCCCTGGTCGTCGTGTCTTCGGAAAAGTCGCGTGTTCAGCGCGAACGAAGTGTTGCACTCCGGTGCACACGAGCGGGTGTGGAGAAGCTCTCCACACCTTTTTTTTCCGCAAACATGGTCCAGGTGCCCTTACTTCTGACCAACAATGCGCAAAGACGACGTCCTCCGACTGATCGACGCCATCCACCGTGAACGCGGTGTGGACCGTGAGATCTTGTTTATGGCTCTCGAAGAGGCTCTAAGCATGGCTGTGCGTAAGAAGGTTGGTGTCGAAGACGGCTTTGAGGTGCGCATCGATCGTAAAGATGGCTCCATCCTGCTACAGGCACCAGACGGCTCCATGAGTCTTCCCTCTGCGGAAGAGCTGGGGCGCATTGCCGCGCAAACCACCAAGCAAGTCTTCATGCAGAAGATTCGCGAGGCCGAGCGCGACCGCGTCTTCGATGAGTACCAGGATTTGGTTGGCACGGTTGTCGCCGCCCAGGTGCACAAGCTTGAAGGCCCCAATGTCATCGTGCAGTTGAGTGGGCGCTCCGAAGCGCTGCTCCCCCGTTCCGAGCGCATTCCGCAGGAACGATTGCACGTCGGTGACCGCCTGCGCGTCTTGGTCAAAGAAGTCCGCAAAGAAGGCTCGCGCGTGGTGATCATCGTCTCGCGCAAAGACCCTTTGTTTGTGCAGAAACTATTCGAAGTCGAAATCCCGGAAATCACCGAAGGGTTGATTCGCGTCATGCGTGTCGCCCGTGACCCCGGCTATCGCTCGAAGGTCGCGGTGTTCTCGATGGACAACCGCGTCGACTGTGTTGGCGCCTGCCTCGGCGTGCGCGGCACACGCATCCGCAACATCAACGATGAACTGCGGATGGAGAAAGTGGACATCATCGAGTGGAGCGATTCCCTCGAAGAACTGGTCCAAAACGCCCTGAAACCGGCAAAAGAGATTCCTGTCGAGCACATCTTCCCCGATGAAGAAGCGCAGTCGGTCTTCGTCCTCGTCAGCGAGGATCAGAAGCCACTCGCGATCGGCATGGGCGGGCGCAACGTGCGTCTGGCCGCCGAAATCGTCGGCTGGGATATTGAGCTCAAGACTCCTGCCGAATACGAAGCGGAAATCCTTGCCAGTGGTGGCGAGGGCGAAGTTCCTGATGCAGCCCTAGCTGCCGAAGCGGTCTCTAGTACCGCCGATGGCGACGAAGATGGCGCACAGGACAACGACTCCAAGCGCGAGGAGGACGCGTAAGCATTGAGTAAAGTTAAAGTCTTCACGCTAGCGAAGCGGTTCGGCTACAAGTCGGCCGACTTCGTAGAAGTGATGCACAAGATTGGTTTCCCAGTCACCTCGTACCAAGCATCGGTCGAGGAATGGGATGTCCCCATCATTGAAGAGCGCTTGCGCAAAGGTGGCCTGCTGTCCGGCGGCGCCGAAAGCCAAGATGCCAAAGACAAAGAGGCGGAAGCTGCCCCAGCTGCCACCTCATGGGATGCCCTCGTCAAGAAGGCACACCAAGCGGAAGAGAGCGCGTCCGAAGCCGCCGTGGAAGAAGCGCCGGCCGAACCGGTCGCCGAAGAAGTTCCTGAGCCTGCTCCTGCCGCAGTCGAAGAGACTCCTGTTGCTGAAGAAGCTCCCGCACAAGAAGCTCCTGCTGAGCCAGTGGCCGAAGAGGCTCCTGCCGCCAAGGAAGAGCCATCTGCAGAAGAGCGCGTGCCCCCGACGCCCAAGCCTTCTGGCGGCGCCAAGGTCATCGCACCCGCGCGCGGCTCCGAAAAGCCCAAGGCTGCAAAGCCTGAAGCAAAGCCCGCGGCTAAAAAAGCCGAGGCCAAAGCTCCTGCGGCCAAGAAGAAAGAGGAAAAAGCCCCCGAAGCACCTCACTCCGCCGCAGATGTTCGCGTCGAGACCAAAGGTGCCGATGGCTCGCGGACCAGCGTCAAGGCAGAAGCCCCTGCCCCACCGCCTTCGCCGAAGCCTAAAGGCAGCGCGACCCGCCTGGGTCGCATCGACCTCGCCGCACTTGGCCTGATCAAGTCGCAGCAGGCCCAACGTAAGAGTGGCAACACCTTCACCGACATGCGTGACCGCGAAAGCGCGCGCCGTCGGGATATGCGTCAGAAACAGCGCGAGCGTCAACGCGATCGCCGTCAGGGCAAGGTCCGTCCGAAGCAGGTCAGCACCGCGGAACGCAAGTCCGATGTGGTGTTGGAGCCGCCAATCACCGTGAAGTCCTTCTCGGTGGCGACCGGTATCAAGGTCAACCACCTGATGGGCGCCCTGATGAAGATGGGCGTCATGACCAACATCAACTCCAACCTCGATGCAGACACGATTGAACTGCTCGCGGCTGAGTTTGAAGTGCCGGTCATTGTCAAAGAGCAGACCGACCTCGAAAAGGAGCTCATGGCCGAAGTCATGGCTTCGCGCCATGCCGTCGACGAAGCCTCCTTGGCACAACGTCCCCCCGTGGTGGCGTTCATGGGTCACGTCGACCACGGCAAGACCTCGTTGATCGATGCCATCCGCACCACGCGGATTGCCAACCGCGAAGCTGGCGGCATTACCCAGCACGTGGGTGCCTACATCGCCGAACTGCCGAACAAGAAGAAGGTCACCATTCTCGACACCCCTGGTCACGAAGCCTTTACCGCCATGCGTCAGCGTGGTGCCCAGGCAACGGACATTGCGGTGTTGGTGGTCGCGGCCGACGACGGCGTGATGCCGCAAACCGAAGAAGCCATCGCCCACGCTCGCCAAGCGGGCACGCCGATGGTCGTGGCGATCAACAAGTGTGATTTGCCGTCCTCCAACGTCGACCAGGTCAAGGCCCAACTTTCGGGTCTCGGACTGCAAGACGAAGATTGGGGTGGTGACGTCGGCATGGTCGAAGTCAGCGCGCTCAAGGGCGAAGGCCTAGAGACACTGCTCGAGCGCATCTTGCTCGAGGCCGAACTGCTCGACCTCAAGGCGCACGCCAAAGGCGATGCCATGGGTGTCGTGGTCGAAGCCAAGCTCGAGAAGGGCAAAGGCAAGGTCGCTTCGGTGCTGATTCAAGACGGCACGCTGAAGGCCAAAGATGTGGTGCTTTCGGGTCCCACCTACGGCAAGATCCGCCTGATGTTCGACCACAACGGCAAGCCGCTGAAAGAAGCCGGCCCCTCCACTCCGGTCGATATTCTCGGCCTGGAAGAGTTGCCGCCAGTGGGTGAAACCTTCTACGTCGTCGACGACCTCCGCTCCGCCAAGTCGGTTGCCGATAAGCGCGCGTTGATGGCCAAGGAAGAAGACCAGTCGAAGGGAAGTGGCGTCACGCTGCAGAACCTCTTCGCCAAAATCGACGAGAGCAATGCCGAACATCTGCGTTTGATTCTCAAGGCCGATGTCCAAGGTTCGCTCGAAGTGTTGAAGCAGTCCTTACTCGACATGAGCAGCGAAGAAGTCATCGTCGATGTGATTCTTTCCGGTGTTGGTGGTGTCAGCCTGACCGACGTGCAACTCGCCGATACCGCTTCGGCAGTCATCCTCGCCTTTGGTGTTCCGACAGAGGGCAAGGCGCGCAAGGAAGCCGAACGACTCAACGTCGAAATCCGCACCTACGACGTCATCTACCAACTCCTCGAAGAGGTCGAAGATGCTATCGATGGCATGCTCGAGCCAGATACCGTCGAAGAGGTCGTGGGCCACGCCGAGGTCATGGAGCTGTTCCGCTCATCGCGCTGGGGCACCATTGCTGGTTGCCGCGTCACCGATGGCGTGATTCGCCGCTCCTCCTTCGCCCGTGTCATCCGCGATGGCAAGCAGCTTCTGGAAGGTCCACTCAGTTCTCTCCGCCACTTCAAGGACGATGTCCGCGAGGTCGCCGAAGGCAACGAATGTGGTCTGAAGGTCGACGACTTCGAAGGTCTCCAGCAGGGCGACATCATCGAAGCCGTGGACTATGTCCAGGTGGAACGCACTCTGGAAGAAGTCAAAGCCGGTAGCGAAGCTGCCGAGCAAAGCTAAGCGTCGCAGGCCATGGCCAGCGAACGTCGACAGCGGCAGATCGAGAAGCGCATTCAGCAAAAGGTTTCGGAGATTATCCTCTTCGAAATCAAGGACCCACGAGTGGGCTTCATCACCATTACCGGTGTCAGCATTGGGCGCGACTTGTCCATTGCCAAAGTGCGCTGGTCGGTACTGAATCCCAAGGAGAAGACGCGCGTGGCCCATCTGTTGGAGCACGCCCGTGGCTTCTTGCGTCGTGAAGTGGCGCGTGACTTAGATATTCGTTCCGCTCCCGAGCTTCGTTTTGAATACGACGATGGCGCCGAGCGAGCTGAGCGCATTTCGAGCAAGTTGCGTGAAGTGCTCAAGCCCGAGGATCGCAACCCCAAGGGCGGCGGTTTCGGCGATCCGCACCCCAATCAAGATGACTGAAGAAGCTCCCCGGCGCCTGCGCCGGGCCGAAGCGGTCCTGCGTCAACGCACCGGCCGCATCCTTCTGGTGGCCGAGCGCTGCACCGACATTCATAACCACATGGCGCTGTTGCGCACCGCCGAGGCTTATGGCGTGCAGCATGTTTGGCTGGTGGAACAGGCCGATGAGCAACTCGAAAAGCTCAAGAAGTCGGTCACGAAAGGTGCTCATGGCTGGCTAAGCCTTCGCCAGTTCCCCACTCCTGCGAGTTGCATTGAGGCCTTGCGCGCACAGGGCTGGGCGATTTGGGCCACCGATCTGGGGCGTGGCGCAGAAGCGGCCACCAAAGAAAATCTGGCACCACTCCCAGACAAGGTTGCGTTGGTGGTCGGCCGTGAATCCGATGGCGTCAGCAAAGAATTGCTCGAAGCCGCCGACCGCCGCCTATGGTTGCCACTTTATGGCTTTGGCGAATCGCTCAACCTCAGTGTGGCCACCGGGATTCTCCTGCAGCGCCTGTTCGATGTCTGCCCAGAAGCTCATGGCGACCTATCGCCCGAGGAGTTGGCGGCGTTAAGACGTGAATGGTATCAACGCCTTGGCGGAGAAGCATGGGAAGCGCGCTATGGCCATTGGGTCGAGAATCCACCTGAGCCTTTAGACGAACTTCGTCCGCCGCCGGAAACGCGCCGCCCGCGCATGCCAAAGAAATTGGCCAAGCGCTTGGGCATCGACCTCAACGCCGAGAAGTCTTAGGCCACAGCGGCCAGGCGCAATTGCCCGCCTAACTGCGGTGCCACTTCGCCCCTTGCGGGGTGTCCTCGACCACGATGCCTGCTGCGGTCAGTTGATCACGCAGGTCATCGGCAGCGGCAAAATCTTTGGCTGCTTTGGCTGCAGTGCGAGCCTGGACCAGCGCTTCAATGTCGGCATCGCTGAGGCCATCCGCAGAATCTTCCGCCTCAGGGAACAAACCCAAAATGCGGTCCGCGGCGGAAAGCAATGCTGCTGCCGCAACTCGGTCAGACTCGGGGAAGTCTGCGCCCAATACCGCCGTGCGCAGGCCGAACAATGCCGCCACCGCCTTCGAGGTGTTGAGGTCGTCGTTTAAACCTTCGCGAAACTCCTGGGCGAAAGGTGCCACTGCCGACGCAGCCTCGGCCTGAGCCAAAGCCACAGCCGAGCTGGGTGACCCTAGCTGTCCCATCTCGGGAGCAAGGCGCGACCACAAGTCTTGCAACGATTTGCGCGCTTCGGCAGCGCCCTTGAGCGCTTCCCAGGTGAAATTCAACGACGTACGGTAATGTCCGCGCTGCACCAAGAAACGGAAATCAAAGGGGTGGAAGCCGCGCTCGATGAGGTCATCGATCGAGTACACATTGCCCAAAGACTTGGACATCTTGCCGCCATCGACCTGCAGAAAACGCGTGTGCATCCACAGCGAGACAAAGGAGCCATTCAGCGCCGATTCGCTCTGCGCGATTTCACATTCATGGTGCGGAAAAACGTTGTCTTCGCCGCCGGTATGCAAATCAAACTGATCGCCGAGATATTTGCGCGCCATCGCCGAGCATTCGATATGCCAACCAGGAAAGCCATCTTCGCCGAACACCGTCTTCCATTTCATGAGGTGGTGCGGATCGGATTTCCACAAGGCAAAGTCGGCAGGATGGCGTTTTTCTTGGTTAATTTCCAACCGTGCCCCAGCTTCCAAGTCTTCGACGCGGTTGCCACTGAGCTTTCCGTATTCAGGAAAGCTGTGTACATCGAAATAAATGTTGTCGCCCACACGATAGGCATGGCCCTTCTCGAGCAGGACCTCGATCAATTCCACCATCTCGGGAATGTGATCGGTCGCCCGTGGGTAATGATGCGCAGGCACCACACCAAGGGCATGGAGGTCTGCGAAAAAAGCCTTGCTGACTTCATCGACAATCGCCCATGGGTCGACCTTGGTGCGCTCTGCCTCTTGCTGCAACTTGTCTTCGCCAGCATCGCCGTCGTCGGTGAGATGACCGACGTCGGTCAGGTTCATCACTTGCGTGACCTTTAGCTCATTCGCTTCAAACCAGCGCCGCAACAAGTCTGCGAACAGGAAGGCGCGATAGTTGCCGATGTGTGGCCGCTTGTACACCGTGGGCCCACAGTGGTACATCCGCACTTCTCCATCATGGAGAGGCGTAAAGACCTCTTTCTGGCGACTTAAGGTGTTGTAGAAGCGTAAATCCACAGCGCGGTAGTTTAACTTCGCCGCTTGCTGACGCGGCTCGCCCGCCGAAGTCAACCTTCGATCAACTCGAGGAAGCGTTCTGCCCCTTGCGGGCGGCGACCGGCGTGCTTGTCGAAGTAGCGCAGGAAGCGCTCCACCCGAGCGCTTCGCTCAGACCGGCGCAGCGGACGACCGAGGAGTCGGGCGCCGGCCAAATCGATCAACCAACAGGTGCCCGATTCTGGTTGCCACAGCAGATTGTCCGGATGCAAATCGGTGGCCCATAGGCCCACCGCGAACAAGCGAGCCAAAAGGCGGCGCGCGGCTTCGAGCGCAGCATCTTCATCGGCAGCAGCAAACAAGGTGCAGGCACCGGTGACTTCGGCTGTGACCAAATGCTGTTCCCACCACAGCCCTTGGCGATGCGCGTAGGCGAGCAAAATTTCCGGGGTCGGCAGGTCGGCGCGGCGCAGTGTCGAGACCAGACAAACTTCCCGCTGCAGCCGGCGCGGGCTGCGATAGCGACGCTCGCCAATTTTCCCGAACAAGCCACCATGGCGGTTGGTGCGCCAAACGCCCGCCATGGCAGAGTCGCCTAAGGAAACGGCGCGGGCGGCGCCTCGGCCATGGCCAAGAACGCGGTTGTCCGCCGCTTGTGCGGCTTCCTCGAGCATGCGCGGGCCATCTGCCAACCACTCCTGCGAAGAGAGCTCCTCGGCAACGTGCGGAGCCATCATCAACCATGCATTGGTGCTGGACCAGCTCGGGGGGGCGCAGGCCTCGACGGACATAGGCCGATGGTATCCTTGCGCCGCATGGGGCATCCTGAGCTGGCATCATTGCCGCCACAGGCACGAATCTTGTGCCTTCGGTTGAGCGCACTCGGCGACATTGTGTTCGCCCTGCCGGCGCTTCATGCCCTGCGCCAAGCCCTGCCTGAGGCCGAAATCCACTGGCTTACCGAGGACCGCCACGCCAGTTTGCTCGCTGGGCACCCGCATATCGATCAGCTCCATCAGTTCCCGCGCAAATCTTGGCGCATGGGCCGAGGTCTAGGTCCGATGTGGAGCCACTTCCGCGGCCTGCGCGAGGGCGGTCGCTTCGACCTGGTATTTGATTTCCAAGGCAACCTGAAGAGCGCGCTGCAGGAAGTGTTTATCCCGAGTAAGCACAAGATCGGATTCGATGCCCCCATTGCCCGCGAGGGTTCGCAGCGCTTTCTCGATCACCGCGTTTCCGTCGAAGCGCGCACCGCTCGCTACCGACGCGACTTGGCCTTGGTCGAGGCATGTGGCTGGAAGGGCACTCCCCCTCTGCGTCACCGTTGGGCCCTTGCACAAGAAGCCGAGCAAGCCATGGCCGGAACCCTTCCCGATGGCACCATTCTGCTGCACACCACCACCACCGACTATGGACGCGACAAGGCTTGGGCCCAAGCGTCCTGGCGTCGCCTCGCTTGCCTGCTACTCGAACAAGGTCACACCCTGCGCTTGCTTTGGACTGCTGCCGAAGAACCCGAAGTGCATGGCCATGTCGAAGCCGTGCATGAATTCATGGGTGCCGATGCCGACATTGCCCTCGCACCAGCCACCACTAGCTTGACTCACCTGATGGCCTTGCTCGATCAGGCTAAGGGTTTCGTCGGCACGGATAGCGGGCCGCTGCACCTCGGCGCCTACCGTGGCACTCCGGTGGTGGGTCTGTTTGGCGCCACCGACCCGCTGATCTACACCCCACCGGGGGAGCAAGTTCGCGTGGTGTATGGCGGCGAAGATGGCGAAGAACCGCCGCCACGCGATCGCAGTCGGCGCGCGCCGTGGATGGACCGGATTGCTCCGGAAAGGGTCGTCACCGCATTAGAAGAGCTGTTGCGCGCACAGTCCTAACGCAAGACGAAGCGGTAAGGAAGGCGCGCCTGAACACCCTGGGTTTGGCGCATGCGCAGGAGTGTTTCTAGACCAAGCTCCTGTTCCAGCTGCCCGATGGCTTGAAGCACGGCAGGTCCCTGAACTACTGGGTAGTCCTCCGGCGTCAGAAAGGTGTCGAGCCAATCTTCGAGAGCCGTAGCCTCCTCGGTGCTGTAGTCGACATCGTAATCTCGCACGCCGGCCAAACTGGCGGCGGCGGCAATCGCATCATCGAGCGAGCCCAAGTGATCGACCAATCCAAGTTCATGCGCGCGGATGCCCGACCAGACGCGACCGCTGGCGATGTCGTCGACCTCTTCCACCGTCATGATGCGGCCTTCAGCAACACGCTCCAAAAAGCCTTGGTAAAGCAGGTCGACATAGCCTTGCATGAGCTCCAATTCCTCTTCGCTCTTGGCGCGAGCGAGAGACATCATGTCGGCGCGCGGCCCGATTTGCACTGAAGCCACATCAATGCCCAGCTTATCGAGTAAGCCTGCGGCATTGGGGAACATGCCAAACACACCAATCGACCCGGTGATAGTGGTCGGTTCGGCGTAAATCATGTCGGCTTGGCAGGCAATCCAATAACCGCCCGATGCCGCCAGGTCGCCCATCGAAACCACGACGGGGATTTCGGCCTCGCGTAGCAGCTGGATTTCGCGCAAGATGACTTCGCTCGCGGTGGCACTGCCGCCAGGGCTGTTGATACGTAACACCACGGCTTCGGCCCATTCGCCCAAACGGATTTGACGCAACTCTTCGGCGAGTTCGGTGCCGCCAATGTTCTCTGAGCTATAGCCGTCCTCAATCGTGCCTTCGGCGTACACCACAGCAACCCAATGCCCCAACTCCGGAGGGGCCCGGTAAATGTCATCGAGATAACGCAAGAGACCGACCTGGGCAAAGCTGTGCGAGGTATCCCAATCGCCTAGGTCATCGCCAGCGCCGACCAATTCGCGGAGCTCCTCCATCACACTTTCAAAGGAAGCGGCGCGATCAATGAACCCGCGCTCCAAGGCTTCCGCAGCAAGGAACATTCCGGGGGCCTGCACCAAGGCTTCGAGGTCCTCCACCGAAAAACCGCGAGCCAACGCAATGTCTTCCAGAATCTCCTGTTGCAAGTCCCCCAATAGTGTGGCCCATTGCTCGCTGTCGGCCTCGCTGGGACCGGTTAGCAAGTAGGGTTCCACTGCGGACTTGAAGCGCCCGACTCGCGTGACTTGCATCTCTACGCCAAGCTTTTCCATGGCCCGCGCGTAATACTGAAGCTCCACGCCGAGGCCAGAAAAATCGAAGGTGCCCAAGGTCGGCATGACGATGGAATCGGCGAGCGAAGCCCACCAATAAGAGTCCATGGTGAAGTCTTCTCCGTAGGCGACAATGGTTTTGCCGCGACCACGGAAGCGCGCTAAGGCATCGAAGACTTCTTGCTTTGCCGCCAATCCAGAAACCCAAGGTCCACCTTCCATGAGCAGGATGGCATCGACGCGACCGTCATCGGCAGCGCGATCAATCGCTTCAATCAGCCGCCGCAAGGGCAGCGTGGACACAGCACCTTGAGCCACGGTGTCGGCCAAGCTGGGAACCGAGCCGCGATCTGTGAACAGGACGTCGCCGTTGAGCACCAGCACCACGGAATCGGCCAAATCTGGTTGCGGCGGGTCCATCAACTGGCTGCTCAAAATGCCCAGCAAAATGCCGATCGCGAGCAGAGTGCCGATGACGGCGGCAAGGGTGGTGCGGAGGAAGTCTTTCATGGTCGTGGTTTGGGCACTTGCGCGCGCAATGCTCCGTCGCGGACATAAAGCCGCAACTGCAGGGGGAAAGTGAGGTCAGTGCCCGCGAATGAGACACTACGGCGGAAATCGTCGGCCTCAAGCACAAGATTGCCTTCAAGGTAGGAAAGCTCCATGCGACGGCTGCGGCCTGGTTGCGGTTCCCCCGGCGGGTCTGTCACTGCCTGGAACAGGACCTGCTCGCCAGCATGTTCGGGATAGAGCGCCAAGCCGCCGTGACGGCTGAAGCGCAAGCGCAGGCGCGCGCTGGCGGCGAGGTCTTGGCCCTGGGGGTAAAGCAAGAGTCCAGCTTCGGGCTCACCGGTGCGGCCGAGCTGCAGCTCAAGATCCAGAGGTTCGCGCCCATCCCAGGTCCAAGGCAAATCCAGCTCCACGTGCTCCAAAGGGCGAGTGATCAGCAGGTAATCGCCAGTTGCGTCATCCCAAGCGGCTTCGCGGCCGCGCAGGCCGACAAAGGGAGCGGGGCTGGGCCGCGAAAGGCCCTGGAAGGCCTCCTGTAGCTCCCACGGCAAGATGGCGGGTGAGTTCAGCAGTTGCCGCACTTGGGCCGCCAGCGCGGCATAACGCACCTCTGCCGGGGCTTCTTCCAGCGGCTCCGTCCACCACTGATGGAGGCTCAGGGCATAAGGCCACTGCGGGACAAAGGTCTGGTCTGGACGCCCTTGGCACCAGGCTTCGGCGAACCCCTCCTGGAACCAGTTGGGCGCCGCGCGCAGGGTGGCATCCTGAAGGCTCAACAGGTGAGCCAACTCATGACGGAAGGAATGGCGCCACGACTGCGGCGGCGAGGGCCATTGGTGTAGCAAGCGATCGGAGCGCGGCAAAGGCACCACCGCCAAGCCCTCCGCAGGGAAGGTTCGTGGTACCGCCGGGTCACCAAAGAGACCGAGGCGTTGGTAGAGAATGGCGGCATCGTGTTCGCGCTCCACCACCACCAACATCAGTGACCCAGCACTCGCCGCATCGGGATTGGCCAACGCCGGCAGATCATTGCGTTGCCACCGTGCCGTCACTTCGGGAAAGGCCG
>Ga0316208_1002163_pt1 | contig 16511 bp, 11 predicted proteins | sample 3monopyrite_MG_FD_204944 | JGI IMG/M metagenome (GOLD analysis project Ga0316208, IMG submission 204944) | Microbial mat bacterial communities from mineral coupon in-situ incubated in ocean water Damariscotta River, Maine, United States -... | ecosystem: Environmental > Aquatic > Marine >...
CTCGCCGGCACGCTCGCCGGCCTGACCTCCCTGCCCGGCTAGGCCTGTGAGCTCGAGAGATCCGGAACGGCAGATCCTCGTGCGCTACGGGGAGCTGGCCCTCAAGGGCGGCAACCGCGGCTTCTTCGAGCAGCGCTTGGCGGACAACATGAAGCGCCAGCTCGCTCCGCTCGCGCGGGTCAAGGTGCGCCGCGAGCGGGGCCGCATGACGGTGCTGCTCAAGGACCACCCCGAGCGCGCCGAAGCCGTCCTGCGCCGGCTGCAGGAGGTCCCGGGAATCACCTCCCTCTCGCTGTGCCAAGCCGTTCCGCTCGACCCGGAGGCCATCTCCGCGGTCGTCAACGCAGAGCTCAGCGCGCGCCTCGAATTCGAGTCAGGCCGCACGACCTTCCGCTTCCGATCGCGCCGCTCGGACAAGCGCTTCCCCATGAACAGCGCGGAGCTCGACCGCTACCTTGGTGACCGGCTCCCCGCGAACTTGTGGGACAAGCTCGAGGTGCGCATGAAGGGCGCGGAGCTCGAGGTCGGCGTCGAGATCCGGGCGGAGCGCGCGTTCGTGTACTTCGAACGGCTGCCCGGTGCTGGGGGACTGCCCGTCGGCACGCTTGGGCGGGCGGTGTGCCTCCTCTCGGGCGGCATCGACTCCCCTGTCGCCGCCTACTATGCGATGCGCCGTGGCTGCCGCGTGCACTTCCTCTCCTTCCTCTCGCCCCCGTACATCGGCGCCGGCACGCGCGCCAAGATCCTCGAGCTCGTACGCCGCGTCGGCCGCTTCCAGCCGCGTAGCGACATCTACTTCGTGCCCTTCACCGAGATCCAAGAGGCGATTCGCGACCACGCGCCCGCCCCTTACCGAACGATTCTCTACCGACGCATGATGCAGCGCATCGGGTCGCTGGTCGCCAAGCGCAACAAGGCGCGCGCGCTGATCACCGGCGAGTCGGTGGGCCAGGTCGCGAGCCAGACCCTCGAGAACATCGCCTGCATCGAAGCCGCGGCCGCGCTGCCGGTGATCCGGCCACTGATCGGCTTTGACAAGCAGGAGACGATTGAGGTGGCCGAGCGGATCGGAACGCTGGCAACTTCGAACTTGCCCGAGCCGGACTGCTGCACGGTGTTCATGCCGCCTGCGCCCGTAATCCACGGCAAGCTCTGGGAATGCGAGGCCGCCGAGGCGGCGCTGGATGTCGAGGGGCTGGTCCAGTCCGCGCTCGACCACACCGAAATCCTGATGATCGAAGGCGACTCGGTGACGCCGGTCGAGTCGCCCCGCGAGCGTGCCCTGCGCAAGCGAGCGACCTGAACATGCACGACGAGGAGCACTCGGGCGGGCACGGCGAACCGGCGCAGGCCGGGGAGCCCATGGGCTCGGCCGAGCTCCTGGCCAGCCCCGCTCCAGACCCGGCGCGGCGCGTGCTCGTGCTGTCGCCCTTTGCCGAGGGTGCAGCCCGCGGCAACCTCACCACCGCCGGACGCGTGGCGACGCGGCTCGCGCGGGCGGGCGAAGACGTCACTCTCAGCAGCGTCGAGGAGCTCACAAGTGGAGCGTTCGACCCGGAGCCCTTCCGGGGCCCGGCATGTGTTTGGGTCGGCGTGCATGTGGCGCACTTCAGCCGCGCCCTCGCCCACGCGAGCATCGACGCAGCAGCCGAACGCACTGCGCGGCCCGGACTGCTCTTGGTCATTGGCGGCAACGACGTTTACGACGTGCTCGGGAAGCTCGCAGAAGCAGACCCCAGCGGGCCTGAGTTCTTGCACCAGGTCGATGCGATCACCGTCGCCTCCGAACACCAGCACCAAGCAATCCTCGCCCACGGCGTCGAGACCCCCATCACCCTGGTGCCGCGCTACCCCGACGTCGGCTTCGCACCGCTGCCCCTCGAGCCCGCCGTGCTGCGCCGCTTTCTTGGTCAAGCGCGGGGCAAGGCACGGGTGCTGACCTGGTGCGGCGCCTTCCGCCCGGAGAAGCGCCCGGAGTGGATCGCCCCGATCCTACGCGGTGTTCGCGCAGAGGTTCCGGACGCGCGCCTCTTGCTCGCGGGCCCGCCCCCGCCTGCGGACGACGCAACCGAACTCGAGCTCATGGCCGCCGGCGGCGTCCTGCGCATCCCGCCCTTTCCCTCGGGCCACGCGGGCGCGATCGGTACGCTGCTCGCGCGTACGGATGTGGCCCTGAACACGTCGGTCTCCGAAGGCACCAGCAACTTCCTGCTGGAGGCCATGCACGAATCCGTCCCCGTCGTCGCTGCAAACTGCCCCGGCACCCGCTCCTGGGCCGAAGGCCATGCCGTGCTCTTCGACACGATCCAAGCAGCCGTCGCCGGAGTCCTGCACCTGTTCGAGCACCCGGTACAGCGTGCGACCTTCGCCCACGCGGGTGCCAACCTCGTGCGCACGCTCGCCTCGCCCGAGCGCGAGCGCCGGGCCCTACACGCCGCGCTCGCCCACGCCGCGCTCGACTGAGAACGCAGCCTTTAGGCGCGCGGCGCGCCTCCGGGATCAAGCCCCAAGGCGCGCCGCCATGGGCGCGGGACGAGCGGCTTCAGGGCTTCCAAGTGTGGATGCGGGTCGCGCCGGCCGCGTCGACCCACTCGACCTCCAAGGCGGCCCCCTCCGCGCGAGCGGACAGGGCCTGGGCCACATCGGCGCGCGTCTCGATCGGCGTCGCGCCGAGTCGCACCAGGGTGTCGCCCGGAGCGAGTCCCACGGCAGCCGCGATCGAGCGCGGTTCAATGGCTTGTACGCGCAGGCCGCCAGCGACTCCGCCGGGGCCGGTGACCGGTACGGCGTAAACCCCAAGGACGTCCGTGCGAAGTTCGGTCGGCGCGTCCTCGGTCGGAGGCACCGGCTGCAGACCGCCGGGCGCGAGGGGCAAGCGCGGGACCAATCCACCGCCAAAGGCCGGCGGGGCAGCGCCTAGTCCCTGCAGCCGACCATCCGCAAAGAGCTCGGGGTGTTCGCGCTCGAGCGCCTCGAGGGACTCCGCTTCGTAGACCTCGGTGGAGGTGCCTTCCGCATCGGCCTTATCGATGTGCACGCGCACGCCCTCCGGCGTCAGCTCGATGCGCATGCTCTCCCCGGTCGCGTCCGCCCCACCGGGCAGCAAGGGAGCACCCCAGAACGGGTCGTCGAGGCCACCGAAGGGGTCCTCAGGGGTGCCGAAGAGCCCCTCGAGCGGGTCGTCTCCGAACAGGCCCTGGAACGGGTTCTGGCCGCCCCCCCACAGCGAGGGTGGCTCTGGCCAGCCTCCGGTCGGCCCCTTGAGGAAGGGCGCGTGCTGCTGATTGGGCGTGAGGTTTGGGAAACGGTAGGTCGGGGCGGTACTGGCCCCGCCGCGGGCCTCCAGCTCGAGCAAGAGCCGGGCCGTCCAGGCCAGCTCGCCGCTCCCGGGATCCGCGCTCCAAGCCTCGAGCAGGGCTCGCAAGCCGGCATCGCTCGGCAGCGCTTCGTGCGCGCGCCAGAACCCATCGGCCCGGGCGTCGAGGTCTGCGCTGGACAGCAGCGCGCTCCACTCGACGTTCTCGGGCGGCGTGGCATCTGGCGGTAGCAGGACACCCGTCCCGGGGGGCACCGGCTGGAGCGGTGGTGCCGGGTCCTGCCAGTAGAGGCCGAGGGTGGAGGCGATGACGAAGGCGCTTCCGAGTGCGGTCTGGATCTTCATGGGCGCGTGCCTTTGTGGGGTGGTTCGGGGCCGAAGGGCTTTGGGTTTCGGTTCCGGATTACGCAGGGACGCTGGGCCCCGTTGGAGCTCACGGCGCGGATTCCGGTCCCATCAGGGCGCCGCTCTTCGGCCGCCAGATCGACCCCGCCCCCTGCTCAGCTCACTTGGGTCAGGTCAGGGCCGGGAGGCCGAGCATGACGCTGGCGCCGCGACCATTCGGCAGGGCCCGCAGCCGCACGGTCGCGCCGAGCGACGCGCAGAGCCCGAGCGCTTCCGCGCTGAGCGGCTCGACGACCAGCGGGTCGCCTTCACGGACCCGCACGCTCAGCACCAAGACCGTCCGCGTGCCGAGTCCCACGGCCCGCAGGGTCGTCTGACCGACCCGAGCCTGGGCCATGGTCTCGGGACGCAGGAGCTCAACCACCAGCCCGGTGACCGCGAGCTGCACCCCACCCGCATCGGCGCGGGCGACCGTCATGCCGCTGGAGGGCAGCACCTCGAACGGCAGGCCAACGGCCTTAGCCACCGGCTCGATCAGTTCAGCCTGGCTCTCGAGCAGCTCGTGTAGATCGACCGCTGCCGGTGCTCCCCGGAGGGCGCGCGCGTGATGGCCGAGTGCTCGGATCAAGGCGTGGGCGCGCGCGCTCTCGGAAGTGATGCTCTTCAAGCTCGTCGCACGGACCTCGCTGTCGGCATGGTCCGACTCGAGCGCGAGGAGCTCTGCGGTCCCCGAAACGACCGTCAGCAGGTTGCCCAGCCGGTGCACGGCGTGCGGCACGAGCGCGCAGAGCAGGCGGTCGCGCCACGCACTACGGGTGGAATCGTATTCGGCGGCTGAGCTCGGCATCGCGGGAAAGTGTAGCAGGCAAGGGATGGCCCTTCACCGCTCCACCCCGGTACGCTCTCGGCATGAATCGCACCACCGTGCTGATCCTAGCGATCGTGCTGCTCCTCGCGCACCTGCTCTCGCTGCACCATGACGCCAGCGGTGCGTTCGCGATGCCAAGCGACCTGGCGCACGTGGACTTCCGCATCGGGCGCCATTGGGTCCACGGCCAAGGCACGACCTGGTTCTCCGGTTCGACGGCTGCGGCGATCTCCGAGGAAGGCGGGACTTCGCTCGCATGGGTCACGTTGGCCGCCCTGGCCGAGTTGTTCTCGTGGTCGCCGCTGCGGGTCACCGCATGGGTCGGGATCCTATCGGCGCTGCTGACGTTGGCGGTGATCGCGCGGCTGTCGCGGGACCGGTTGATCGGCGTGACCGCGATCGTCCTGCTCGTCGTCAGCGGTCCCTTCGCCGCGAGCGCGACCGACGGCACGGCGACGGCTCTCTTCACGCTCCTCTTGACCCTCGCCTTCCTGGCGCTCGAGCGCCGGCGCGCCGGCGTCCTCGGCGCTGCGCTCGCTGCCCTGGTGCTGACCGGCAGCCTGGGCTTGGTGTACGTGGTGCCGATGCTGGGCATCGCCCTTTGGATGCGCCGCTCCGACCGTCCCCTGGCATTGGCGCCGGCCTTCCTCCCGCCGCTCGCCGCGGCGGCCGTGCTCTTCGGTGTGCGTATGGCCTACGGCGCGCCGCTCCTGCCCCCCGACCTCGCTGCCCTCGGCTCCCTCGAACACGCGCGCGTTGGGCTCTGGAGCGTCGAAGCCTGGGTCCGCGGTACCCTCGCGCCACTGCTGATCCTGTTGCCCCTCGGCCTTGTGCTGATCGGCAAGCTGAGCGGCACCGGCGCTCGCGCGCTCCTGCTCGCGCTCACGGGCACCCTGGCCATCGTGCTCCTTGGCGGCAGCCGCGCGGCGATGCACACGATCTTCGCGCCGGTGCTCCCCCTGTTCTTCATCGCCGTCCAAGAAGCATTTGTCGGCGGCCTCGAGCGCCGCCCGCGCCTCGAGTGGGCCGTCTGGACGTCGCTCAGCATGGCCTGCGCGGCCTCGATCCTCGCGAGCAAGACTCCGAGCGACCTCGGCCCACTGCGCATCGAACCCGCGCTCCATTGGATGGCCCGGGAGAACGACGTGCGCGAAGCTGCGTACGGGCGCGAATGGAATGGTCGACCGGCGATCCTGCGCGAGCTCGAGGAGCACGAGCGGCTGCGCGGGATCGGGCTCTTCTTCCGCGACCAAGTCGCGCCGAACGCGCGCATCTTGACGCCTTGGCCAGGGGCGATTGGCTACCTCTCCCGCATGCAAGTGCTCGACCTACTCGGCCGAGCCCACGTCGACCCGAGCCGGGCCGCGGGCGGCACGCGCTCTTGGAATGGCCCAGCGCGCACCGACGTTGTCGCAGCGCTCGAGCGCGGACCCGAGTACGTCGTGCCTCTGATCGCCGATCGACTGCGCCCGCCGACCCGGGCCGAGTTGATCGAACGTTGGCTCTCGCTGTACGACGATGTCGGGGCAACGCCGGCCCGTCGCGCAGAGCTCGCAACAGCCCTCGAAGCCTATGAGCTCGTCGCGATCTCGACACCTGAGGACGAGGCCGACCTGGCCCTCTCCGGCGAGACTCCGAGCTTGCTCTTGCGACGTCGTGACCTCTTGCTCGCGCCGACCCTGGCCGTTGGCGTCGGAGGCGACCGCCAGGTCGTGCGACTCCAGCATGCCGGTCACCACCAGCTCGTCGAGCTCGAAGTCCGCGCCGAGCTCCCCGGCGGCGAAGTCCGTTATCTCAACCCCACAGGCGATTTCCTTACGGGCCCACCCTTGCGGGCACGAACGGAGCTGGTGCTGTTCCCAACCGGCGACCGGAGCGTGCGGCTGGTCGACTTCCGCGTGCCCAAAGAGCTCGCCGAAGCGCGCCTGGTCGCGCGACTGCTCAACCCGTTCAGCGACCCGAGCGACCCCCTCGCGCGGGTCGGGGACGAGCTCGAACTACGCCCCTGAAGCCCTGCTAGGCGTCCCGCAGACGGAGCTTCGACCGACGCAGCTCGTCCAACCGCGTCAGCTGATGCCGTGGCGCTTGAGCTTGCGGTACAGCGTGCTCTTGCCCACGTTCAAGAGGCGCGCGGCTGCGAGCTTGTCCCCGTCGCTCTCGCGCAGCGCCCGCTCGATCGCAAGGCGCTCATAACCGTCGAGGCTGACCGGCGTGCTCTCCATGTCGGCCTCATGGGTCTTCGTGGACTCGGCGCGGGGGACGGGCTGCAGCTCGTCCAGGCCCCCGCTCGCCAACCCGCCGCGCTCGCGGAGCACTTCGGGCAGGTTGCTCAGTGCCGACGTGTCCCCCAGGGCCGCGGCCACGAGGACCTCGATCGCGTCCTCGAGCTCCCGCACATTGCCGGGCCAATCGTAGGCCTCGAGCGCTTCGATGTCGGCCGGACTCAGGTGCACGGCGCCGCCGGATTGCTCGTGCACGAAGTCGATGGCCAGGGGGGCGACGTCCGTCAAGCGAGCGGCGAGCGGCCCGAGCTGCAGCTCGTGCTGGCCAAAGAGCGCGAGGAAGCTCGCCTCGCCTTGGGCCTGGAGCTCACCGAGCCCGATGCGCGAGGTCATGACCAGTCGCATCCGGCGGCCGGGCTTGCGTCCACCCGGCAACACGGCGCGTTCGACCAACGCCACGAGATCGGACTGGCACTGCCGGTCCAGGCACTCGCCGCCGGCAATCCGTAGGGTGCCGCCCTCGGCCCGCTGGGCCGCGCCGCCTTCGCCGAAGAGCTCCTCATGCTGACGCTCGGCGGCGATGGAGCCCGCGTCGAAATCGACCAAAGGCCCGCTCGAATCGCTGGCGAAGTGCAGCACCCGTGCCGAGAAAGTCTTGCCCACGCCTTCGGGCCCGCAAAAGAGCACCGGGGCCGTGGAGCGCGCGGCGCGCTCGATCAACTCGCGACGCTTGGTCGCATCCAGACTGGACCCGTGCAGGCGCGACGGGCGGTAGTAACGCCGCGCCGCCTCGAGCATCGCGTTGTCCTGCATGCCGACCATCAGGTCCGGATGCCCAGCCCCCATGTCCTGGTGCAAGTCGTGAAAGACCACCGCCTTGAGGCCCCCTTGGCTGGAGTCCCCGCGCGGCATCGTCGGCACGACGCTCACCATCAGCGAGCGTGCGACGCGGCCCGCGCGGGCGGGCAGGTCCAGGCGAAAGCCCGAACGCTCATCAATACGCGCATCGCGAACGAAAGCCTCCAGGCCACGGGATGGCGCGATCGTTCCCAAGTGCTGCCCCTCGACACCGGCACCGAAGAGCTCGCGCGCACTCCGGTCGGCAAATTGCACGCGTCCGTCGTGCGCCACCAAGAGCAGCCCGACTGCCCGCTGGGGCCCACTGGCCTTGTCTTCACCGGTCGACTCCGTCGGACCACGCTTGGCCATCTCTTCCTGGAGCCGCCGGTTCTGGCGCTCGAGGAGGTAGTTTTGCACCGCGATGTCGTCCTTGAGCGATTTGATCCGCAGCATCGCCCGCAGGACATCCTCCAGGAGGGTCATGTTGCCCTTCATGAGGAAGGACTCGCAGCCCGCGTTGTAGCCCTTGTGCAGGTCCTCGCGGGTCGTACTCTGTCCACTGATCAGGACGACCGGCACCGAGTTGGTCTGCGGGACTGCCTTGAGGCGCCGACAGACTTCGAAGCCATCCACCCCCGTCCCCAGCCCGATGTCCACCAGGAACAGATCGAACTCATTCGAGCGCGCTGCAAGCAGCCCCTCGGCTCCGTTCGCTGCGAGGGTCACCTGGTGACCGAGGTCTTCCAGGCGGCTGCGAAAGAGCATGCGCGTGCTTGGCTCGTCGTCGATGACAAGAATGCGTCCCATGGGGTGACTCGTGGAAGGGGGAAGGTGGAGGTGGACTGGCCGGTTGAGATCGAGGGCTGTCCGGGCGCCGCAATCCAACTCCCTTGTAGGCGCCAAAACTGATCCCGTCGATGGTCCTTCCTCCTTCAACACCTTCATCGTTCCCGATTTTGGGACGAGCGGCGCAAGTCCTGGCTGGAAAGTCACTTCCAGGGAACCCTCTGGCGGCGCTCAAGGCGCTGGAGGGGGTCGTGGAGCCCGCGGTGGCCCGCGCGGCGGTGGGCCTTTCCCAGTTGCGGGCGCGGGCAGGAGCCAAATTCAAGGCCCCGGAGCAGGTCCTCCTGACCCCCAAGGGGCTCGAACAGGCCACCGACGGACGGGTCGCGGAGTGGCGCGCCGGGCGAATTGCCGAGGCTGCGCGGGTAGGCGCCGGCCCAGCCCGGATCCTGGATGCGACCTGTGGCCTCGGGGCCGAGGCCCTAGCGCTCGCGGCCGCGGGCCTACGGGTGCTCGCCAGTGACCGCGATCCGAACCTGGCCGCCATCGCGGCCTGGAACCTCGGTGCGGCCGGGCATGCCCTGGCCGCGGACGCGCTGGCTCCCCCCTTCGGCCCCGTGGAGGGCCCCGAAGAGTCGCGGGGCGTGCTGCTCGACCCCGACCGGCGCCCCGGGGACGGCGCCCAAGACCGTGGGCGCGAAGGCGGCGGCCGGCGGCGCTTGGACCCGACCGCATTCGAGCCCCCCGCCGGCTCCTGGGCCCGGGCGTTCACCGCTGCGCGGGCGGCCTTCGTCAAGCTGCCGCCCGCACTCGATCCGGCCCGACTCCCCGGGCCGGAGGTGCTCGGGCTCGCGCCCCGGCGGCTCGCGTGGGTCGAAGCGGGCGGTGAGCTGCGCGAGCTGGGCCTCTGGCTCGGTGACTGGGCCCTGGGCTGGACCGGCACCCCCTCAGGTCCGGACCCTGGCCCCGATGCGGCGCCCCACGCCGCCGTGCGGCTCCACGGCGCTCCATTCCTCGCCGGCGGGCGCCCCGCCGACATACTCACCGGCGCCCCCGAAGTCCGCGCGCCCCAGCCCCTAGAAGCCGAACCCAGCCACCTGCTCGAGGTCCGCCCGTCTGCCCGCCGCGCACGCCTTGCCCATGCCGCCGCCCAAACCGCCCACCCAGAGGCCCGCCCCCTCGACCCCAGCGCCAGCTACTGGGCCGCCTGCGCAGAACCGGCACCGACGCCCTGGGTCGACACCTTTCGGGTGCTGGACAGCGCGCCCCTCGACCGGCGCCGCGTGCGCAAGCTTTTGGCGACACACGCCGTGGGCCGCCTCACGCTCAAGAAGCGCGGCCTCGAGCCAAGCTCCGACGCCCTACTCGCCAAGCTCGGCCACAAGCCAGTCCGAGGCGCACCCGCCGCCCTAGCGATCGCCGCGCCGACTCCGGCGGGCCACCGCTTCTACTTGGTCGAACGGCTCGAGCTCAGTCCGAGCTGATCGCACAGACCCGGACGCGCATGTCGAGGATGCACGACCCCTCGCCGTGATAACCGGCGAGGTACGGGTTCAGGTCGAGCTCGACGAGCTCGGGCAGGTCGGTCAAGAGCTGGCTGAGGCGCAGGAGCACCTGCACGAGCTGGTCCTTGTCCACCGGCGGCTTGCCGCGCGCTCCTTCAAGCAGCGCGCCCGATCGCAGGCCATCGACCATCTCGCGCGCATCGGTCTCGGACAAGGGGTGCACGCGGAAGACCACGTCCTTGAGGACCTCGACGTGGATGCCACCGAGGCCGAAGGCCAGCATGCGTCCGAAGGCCGGATCCGTCGCCGCGCCAAAGAAGACCTCAACGCCTCCTGAGCGCATCGACTGCAGAAGGATCCGCATGTCGGGATGGTCCGCACCAAAGGAGTCCTCGAGCCGGTCGTAGGCGTCCAAGAGGTCCTCGCGGTCGCGCAAACCAAGCAACACCCCGCCCGAGTCGGACTTGTGCACGAGGCTCTCGGCCTCGACCTTGGCGACCAGGGGAAAGCCGATCCGGCGCGCCGCGCGCAGGGCCTCGTCGCGACTGGTGACCACGGCGCTGGGCACGACAGGTAGGCCATAGGCGCTCATCACCGCGGCCAGCTCGTCGCCATCCAGGGTCTCACGGCCTGCGGCGAGCGCGCTTTCGACGGCGGCCCGGGCCTTCTTCTTTTGCACGCGAAAGCGCGGTGGGTCGTCGGCTGGCCGCTCGCGGAGCGACTTCAGCTTGCGGATGCCAGAGAGCGCGCGAGCAGCGTCTTCGGGGAAGCGGTAGTTGGGGACGCCGGCCTCGTGCAGCCGCGCGATCGCGGGGTCGGCGGCGTCCTTGCCCGGCAAACAGCACAGAACCGGCTTGTCGGTGCGCGTGGCGTGTTCGGCGAAGACCCGAGCAACAGCCTCTGCGTCGATCATGATCGGGGCGACGAAGATCGCAAGCACCATGTCAACGGCCGGGTCCGCCAGCACGCGGCCGAGGCACTTGTCAAAGCTCTCGGCATCAGCGCTCGCGATCAAATCGACCGGGTTCTGAACCGAGGCCTCGGGAGGCAGCACCCGCGCGAGGGCGCGCATGGTCTGCTTGGACAGCTCGCTGAGCTCGAGCCCGGCGGCGATGCAGGCGTCGGTCGCGAGAATCCCCGGACCGCCAGCGTTCGTCACGATCGCGACCCGCGGTCCCGCCGGCAACTTGCCCGTTTGCACGGCAGCGGCGAGCGAGAAGAGCTCCTTCATCGAGTCCACGCGCAGCACGCCGCATTGGTAGAGCAGGCTGTCGACGGCCGCCTCGGATCCCGCCAGCGAACCGGTGTGGGAGATCGCCGCGCGCGCCCCCAACGAGGTGCGGCCCGACTTGACGACGACGATCGGCTTTTCACGGGACACCCGCCGCGCGATCGGCATGAAGCGTTCGGGCTCGCCGAAGGCCTCGAGGTACATCAGGATCTCGCCGGTGTCGGGGTCGTCGCCCCAGTACTCGAGCAGATCCGCCGGCGTCACGTCGGCGCGGTTGCCGACGCTGGCGAACATGCTGAGGCCCAGGCCGAGGCTCTCCGCGTCGGCTAGGATCGCGGCCCCAAGGGCGCCGGACTGGCTGAGGAAGGCGGCCCGACCGCGGATCGGCTGCGTGTCCGCGAACGACGCGTTCATGCGTACATCCGGCGCCGTGTTCAGGATGCCCATGCAGTTGGGCCCGATGAGCCGCATCCCGTACCGGTCACAGAGTTCGACGAGTTTCGCCTGGCGCGCGGCACCTTCACCACCGACTTCACCGAAGCCGGCCGTGATCACCACCAGCCCCTTGACGCCCTTCTTGCCGCAGTCGCGGACCGCGTCGAACACACGCTCGGCGGGCACGACAATTACCGCGAGGTCGACGGCCCCGGGGATCGCCGAGACCTTGGCGTGGCAGTGCATGGAACGCACGACGTCGGCGCCCGGGTTCACCGGATGGACAGGCCCCTTGAAGCCGCCCTCGACCAGATTGCGCACGATCTGATGGCCGATCTGATTCGCGCGGCGGCTCGCGCCGACGACGGCGATGGAGCGCGGACGAAAGAGCGCGTCGAGGGACCCGGTGCGCGCCTTGGCGGCTGACGGCTTGCGTGGTTTGGAGCTCCTTGGACTCATGGGCCGTCAGTGTAGCGGCGCGAGTCGCTCCTCAGCCTCCCAGGTGCAGGCGAACCGCGTTCGAGGAGACGATCTCAGTGCCACCGGGAAGGATCGTGAATGCCTGGGTGTGAAACCGAGCACCGATAAGCCCTTGAGAGCTGGGAACATTGAGAGCTTTCGCCCCAGAAACCAGTCCGTACAACTGCGCACCGGCGGGGTCCAGCCAGGCCAGTCCAAAGACCGGCAGTGGCGCGCTCACGGGCGGGCTGAGGAGTAGCAAGTTGATGGAGCCCGGGGGCGCGCCGTGCAGGTCGACCTGGGTCGTTGCGCCAAGCACCGGCGGAGTCATGTGCAGCGTCGTCCGGTTGCGCGCGGGCGTGAGCGGCACCGCCGAAGCCAGGCCGAGATCGACGTGGAAGACCTCGTAGCCCGTGCTCGGGCTGAATCCGGAGTAGAACAGCTGACCGTCGACGACCGTCAGGTCGCGCGGGTCGCTGTCGTTTGTCGAGAGGCACACGCGGGCCGTCCCTGCAGGCGTCCCGTCGGTGTAGTAGAGCTCCCGCCCACTGGCTGTCTCATGCGCCGAAAAGAACACACCTCGACCGGCGGCCGCGAGGTCGTCGAGGTCACGCAAGACTTGCCCTGACACCATGTCCGTCGGCGTGCCAACGCCGGTGGCTGTGTACGGCAAGTGGAACAGGCTCCCCTCGAGAATCCCCGTCACAGGGGAGTTGGCAACAACGAACAGGCCTGACTATCCGGGTGTGATCTGCGAAGCGTTGCTGCTCTTCGCCCCGGGCCAAAGATCAGCGGCAAGCCGCACCTCGTTGGTCGCTAGGTTCAACTGCCACAACTCGAACCCGGCCTCTGGGCGCGCCGCCCCGAAGAACAGGAAGCCGTTCGCGACCGCAAAGAACCCCGGTGATGCAGAAGTGCTCCCCGGCCAGATATCCGTGAGCCGGCGCGTCCCCGGGGAGGTCCCGTCGGTCCCCCACAGCTCAGAACCATGGCCCACGCTAGTCGCCGAAAAGAACACGCGCTCGCCGACAGGTCGGTGGTCCACAAGTCCCCACCGATGGTCGCATCGCCGGCCACGAAGTAGTGCCCCCCAAGATACTCGACGAGCGGCAGATTGTCGGAAAAGTAGCCGAAGCCACCCGAGCCAGTCGCCCCCGAGATCTTGCCTCCGACCGGGTTGAAGCCCGGCTCGATCTCGAGAATCGTTGGGCAGACCTGGGCGTGCCCGAGCGTGGCGAGTGCCACGAAAGCGAACAGATTGCGCAGCATGCTTCGAAGGGAGATGAGGGACGCGAAGGTCACTTCACCCTAAGCACAGCAGAGCCATTCGGGGCCTGCTCGTGCGAAATGGGCAGCCAACCCTGCTCCCTGCGGCCTTTAGGCCTTGCCCATCCCTCCGCGGCGCGAGATGCCGCAAGTCGAGCGGCACTCCCTCTAAGTTGCGCTCAAGCTCGACCACTTGGTGGGCGATGAGGGACTCGAACCCCCGACCTCTTCCGTGTAAAGGAAGCACTCTACCAGCTGAGTTAATCGCCCGAGTGGTGGGCACATCCAGTGGGCCGCCTGGCCCCATGGCCGTGCGCCCTTGGGCTCCTGACCAAAGATCAGGCCGGATCCCGATGCCCTCGGAATCATAGGGTATCCTTTCGCCCCGCATATCCGGCACCGGCCGAATGTGTCACCGAACACCCCCTCTCCTCCCCCACCTCCACCCTCTTCTATCCATGCGTATCGCTGTCGTTGGAACCGGCTATGTCGGGCTCGTGGCGGGCACTTGCTTCGCCGAGAGCGGCAACACCGTCACCTGCATCGATATTGATGAGCGCAAGATCGCGCGCCTCAAGGAAGGCATCCTGCCCATCTACGAGCCCGGTCTCGAAGAGCTGCTGAAGCGCAACGTCGCTGACGGCCGGCTCCACTTCACGACCCAATACGCCGACTGCATCGGCGACGCGCAAGTCGTGTTCATCGCCGTCGGAACGCCCCCCGGGGAGGACGGCTCGGCCGACCTCCAGTACGTCGTCGCCGCGGCCGAAGAGGTCGCGCGCAACATGCAGGCGTACACCGTGATCGTCGACAAGTCGACGGTCCCCGTCGGCACCGCCGAGAAGGTCCGCGCCGCTGTCGCCGCAAACACCGAGTGCGAGTTCGATGTCGTCTCGAACCCGGAGTTCCTCAAAGAGGGCGCCGCGATCGATGACTTCCTCAAGCCCGACCGCGTCGTCATCGGCTCCGCAACCAAGCGCGCTGCCGAGACGATGGACGAGCTCTACGCGCCGTTCGTGCGCACGGGCAACCCAATCATCCACATGGATGTGCCGTCGGCCGAGCTGACCAAGTACGCCGCCAACGCCATGCTCGCGACGCGCATCTCGTTCATGAACGAGATCGCCAACATCTGCATGAAGGTCGGCGCCAACGTCGACCACGTGCGCAAGGGCATCGGCTCGGACTCGCGCATCGGGTCCAAGTTCCTGTTCGCGGGCCTCGGTTATGGCGGCTCGTGCTTCCCCAAGGACGTCAAAGCTGTCGTGCGCACTGCCGAGGACAGCGGCTACGAGTTCCGCATCCTCAAGGCCGTCGAAGCGGTCAACGAGACGCAGAAGCGGTTGCTCTTCGACATGGTCACGGACCACTACGAAGGCGACCTCTCGGGCAAGACGTTTGCCGTCTGGGGCTTGTCCTTCAAGCCGAACACGGACGACATGCGCGAAGCACCGGCGATCGTCGTGATCAAGCACCTCCTGGACGCCGGCGCCAAGGTCGTGGCCTTCGATCCCGAAGCCATGGAAGAGTGCAAAGAGTGGCACCTGGCCGACTCGATCACCTACGCGAACAACCCAATGGAGGCCCTGGACGACGCCGACGCGCTGATCCTGGTCACCGAGTGGAACGAGTTCCGGCGCCCCGACTTCGACGACGTGAAGAAGCGCATGAACGGCACCGTCATCTTCGACGGCCGCAACATCTACTCGCGCAAGACCCTCGAGAACCTGGGCTTCACGTACTACGGCATCGGCTCCTGAGCTGACCAGCAAACACGCCGAGCGAATGAAACCGGGCGGGCACTTCCCACAGGGAGGTGCCCGCCCGAGTTTGATGTCGATCCGTGTCGCGTCCGCCGTTCGCCTGGTCAAAGGATGACCATGAAAAGCTCCTGGCTGCGATGCAACGCATACACGACGCAGCATCGGCGACGAGTTGTCAAGCACGGATCGTTCGAGATTCCACGTGCGTGCCACGCGCGACAATCGGTCGGCACGCTTCATGGCACCGATTGCATGCGCTCGAAGTCGTCGCGACAACACGTCGCGTGCTGTGCATGACCATGCCGTTTGTGGCTCTCGCCAGGTTCACGAAGGCGACTACGCTTCACGCGCAGCCTGAATCGCAGCGCGCAAAACCTCGAGCGCGCGCAGGTCTTCGAGCGCGCGGCGCACACGCTCACCAAGGTCGGTGGTTTGGAGCGATTCAGCATGGACGGAGCGCTTGGCTTCGGCGAGGAATCCAACGCCAGCAGCTAGGCGCCCGTCCTCCGCGAGCAGCGTGATCAAGGTGTCGTAAGCACGCAGGCGGTCGAGCGGGTCCTCGCAAGCCACGACCAAGCCACGCAGCACAACCTCCGCTGCGTCGCGGCGGCCCGCCTCGACCAAACTGCGCGCCTTCCAATACGTGGCTTGGTCGCGCCGTCGTTCGGTGCCATTGCGCTCGACGGCCGCAGCTTCGAAGTGCTCGAGGGCGCGCTCTAGGTCGCCTTCGCGGCGAGCGATGTGACCGGCTTCGTAGAGCGCTCGGCACGCGAAGGTTCCCGACGCCGGGACCGCCGCAATGCGCGCCAACGTAGCCTGGGCCTTGGCCGGCTCACCGGCCGCGCGCTGCAGTTCAGCCGCGCGAAAGAGCGCCTCGGCCGTCAAGGGGCCCTGGTCGGGATGCTCGGCGGCCACGGCCAGGTAGAGTTCGAGCGCCCGCCGCCGGGCAGCCGCCCGATCCGCGGCCCCGGAGATGCGCCCCTTGGCCTGACGCGCCACCGCAAAGCAGGCCTCGGCGCACTCTCGAAGGTCGAACTCTGTGAGCCCGCCATCGCCGTTTCGGTCCCCGGCTTGCCCGGCCTCATTCTCGGGTCCAACAAGATCCTCTGGAGCTCTCAACCCTGGGTGCGCGAGCCGCTCTGCTCGTCCCGGCAGGCCGACCTGGTCCCCGCCGGGCCCACGGAAGGGCGGCGAGGCTGGCCAGGGTCCGGACTGGCCCTGTAGCCACACCCCTGCGGCGCCCAGGAGCATGAGCGCGGCGAGCCTCCACGCGCTCATGAGCAGGCCAACGCTTCGCGGAGCTCTTGGCGCTTCAGCCGGGCCTGGAAGGCCGCAGCGAGCCGGCGGCGGGCCCGGTAGAGCCGCACCTTGTGCACGGCCTCGGGGAGCTGTTCGGTCCGCGGGCTCCCCAGGTAGTGCTGCTCCACGAGAGCGCGATCGCGACCGCCTAGATCCCGGAGGGCCCGCCCGAGGAGTTC
>Ga0316208_1002164_pt1 | contig 16510 bp, 14 predicted proteins | sample 3monopyrite_MG_FD_204944 | JGI IMG/M metagenome (GOLD analysis project Ga0316208, IMG submission 204944) | Microbial mat bacterial communities from mineral coupon in-situ incubated in ocean water Damariscotta River, Maine, United States -... | ecosystem: Environmental > Aquatic > Marine >...
TAAAACAATTAAAGATTACTTCAACTCTATTTGTCCAAACCAAACTGAATATCAGGATATTGATGAGTTATTATCAGATGCCAAAAAATATATAGATGTGGCTGCCACTCAATTTGATGAACTTAAGTGCTTTTTAGAACAGTTCCCCGAGTTATCAGCCATGGTTAAGTCAATTATTACGCTGTCTTTAATTGATGAATCATTAACGAGCCCGGTGTTTTCCCGAACGGATGCAATAGGTTCGTTAATGAGGAAAAAAATTGATCACATTACCAGTCCAATATTAAAAGAAATTTCAAGCTTAAGAAAGACAGACTGATTAATAAAAGTATTTGAATGTTTTCTTATTTATAAAAATAACCATTTTTTTTGTTTTTCCTTTTGTACTGAATTGTTGTGTTCACTGACTTTTAAATAGCAGGTTGTTAATTCAGCGCTTTTTAGTGCAAGGTTGAATGTTTTTAATTCATCACGCCTGAAAGCGTGTATAACAAGTTCATCGCCAACAGCATAACTGTCTGTTGTTTTGTTGATATTTGATTTGTTTACTTGTAAATCATTTATCGCAATAACAACATCACCGGCAGCGAGGCCGGCTAATTCAGCACTTTCATCACTAAATATTTGTACTATCTTTGCCCCAAGATTATCTTCTGTAAAACGTGCGCCAAATGAGACAGCTATATTATGATTTTTTTCCGATTCAGGTTTACCACCTTTATCATCAGCTGAAGTTGTTGGTCGTAAATTAAATGATATGCCGACGTCTGCTAACAAATCAGCTAAAGGAAGTTCTTCTACGCCATATAAATATTTTTCAAAGAAATCACTTAAGTCGGTTTCAGATATGTCGCTGACAATCTTTTCGATCTCACCTTCTGCAAGACCTGTTGATGTTTTACCGTAGTGTTGCCATAAATATCGCATAACATCATCAAGAGATTTTTCATCATCGCTATGCTTACGGATAGTTAAATCTAAACACAGCGCGAGCAGGGCGCCTTTGGCGTAGTAACTAACAATGGTATTAGGTGCACTTTCATCCTGCTTGTAAAATTTTGTCCATGCTTCAAAACTCGATTCGGCTATACTTTGATTAAATCGCCCTTTGCCACGTAAAACCCGCGTCATGGTTTGACCTAAAAGTTCCAGATAGCTTTCAATTGAGATGACTTTACTGCGTACAAGTGCAAGTTCGTCGTAATACGAGGTAATGCCTTCAAAAGCCCATAGTTGTCGTGTGTACGTTTCACTTGTTAAATTGTAGGGGAAAAATTGTTTTGGCTTGATACGTTTAATATTCCAGGTATGAAAATATTCATGACTGCATAAACCAAGAAAATTTCGGTATTTTTCATTAGGTTCATTGGATTCTGTTTTTAAAGGTAAATCATCACGGCTACACATCAGGCTGGTAGAACTACGATGTTCTAAACCACCATAACCATCACCGGTAACCATGGTTAGAAAAATGTATTCATTTATTTCTGGCAGCTCTCCAAACATTGAACAATGTGTCTGGCATATTTTGGTTACGTCTTGTTTTAGCCGTTCGTCATCGGCACGATGAATTCCCGTTAACGCCATTTTATGTGTCGTATTTTCAACTGTAAATTCAAATTCTGATTGCGTCCCAATTTCGACAGGGTGATCGATTAAGTCATCATAATTATCTGCCTGATAGTGGCCAAACCCTGAAGCATTAATTTCTTTTTTTGTTAATGACGTCGTTGTTGTCCATGTGGAATATTTGCTATCAGAAGGTTGCTCTATATTTACAGTACATGTTTGATGTTCAAAACCATGCGGCATTAAAAACAGGCTTGTGCCATTAAAAAAAGCATGGGTCATATCGAAATGTGCTGAACGCACAGACATGTCCCACGCATATATCTGATACTCAACGACAAGTGATGATTTAACTTTTTCAGCCTTCCATGTGCTTTTATCAATTTTCTCAAGGCTAATAGTTTTGTTATTTGAACTGGCCTGTATATTAATGATGTTTTTAGCAAAGTCACGAATCATATAGCTACCCGGAATCCAGGCAGGTAACGATAATACTTGTCCATTTTTATCCGGTTTTGAAATTTCTAAGGTGACTTTGAAAATGTGTGCGTGCGGGTTAAATAAGTTAACGGTATATCGAATATTCATTTAGTTATTTCAGTATTGGTTTTATTTTCAATGAGAATATCACTATTAGTTTCACTCTTTTTGATTTTGATATATAGAAATATGTTGTTTGAGTGCGATCTGTTTGTTGAATATGTTTGACCATTTTCCTCTTTTGTAACGGGACTGCCTGATGTAACCTCTAACCATTCTCCCGTTTTACCGACAATAGTCGTGCTAAGTTTAGTGTGTGCGATTGCGCCTGCAACATCATCGCTAAATGACGATGTGTTTAATCCTACCTGAACAACTGACCATCCACTAAATTCATGTACTTTAAAAACATATTGCTTGCTTATTTTTTTATAGCGAAATGATTGCGTTTCAGTACCATCTGCATAGCGTTTTCTTTCTGCAATAGGTATAGATAATCCTGTGTTTAATGTCACCCACTGACGCTCTGTGATGGACATTAATTGAGACGTGTTATTTCTATTTTTGTTAGTCTGGTATGTGGCGCTAGATTTTTTAAAGTCAATTTTACGATTCGAAGCAATAAACTCAATCGTCAATGGAATAGCTGGTGTATCAATTCTGCTGATGATGTGCAATATGTTTTTTGTTTTATTTGGTGCGCCTTTAATTAGTAGTACATTGTCTTTTTCACTGATTGATACTGACTGATCAATCAGTGTGTTTAAAACAGAAACAACATCACTTCCAGCAATATATTTTAAATTAATTGTTGTTAACTGTTCATCATTATTTCCGGTTTGTTCTGCATGTGTCTGAGTTGCCAGTAAAAACAAAGTAAGAGTCAATATTGTAGATAGGGTTGATTTGATCATATATGTAATCTGCGCAGGTTTGAATCAGGACTACTGTGTTCCCAAACTTCATTAAAGAAATTAGATAACTCAGTAACTAAGCGTGGACGGTTGAAGTTAGCAAAGCCTTCATATCGATCAGCGTAACGTAAATAGATAACAGCTTTACCATCAAATAGTGAAAAAGCTTCATTATTTGATTTATATTCGTTTGATATCTTTCTTACTTCAATACTGCTGGTGAGTTGTTGAACTAACTCAATCATTCTATGCCCGTTTTGTGTTATAGAATCAGAGTCTTTAATCAGAATGCGTATCTTTGTAAACTTACTTGAAATAGAAAGCTGCTTAACTGCTTCAATAAAATCAGCGGTATCAAAAATACCGCCATCAAGATATTTTGACATAATATCAATATTTCTTGATGCCTGTTGAGTAAGTGCGATGTTAATGATTTTTACCTCATCTCTGGATGTCAGGGTGATATCATTATCGCTCTTTTTAAACCTGGAAATTTTGTTATTTGATTTCATTTACAACAACCGTCTAATTGTCCAATAAATACCATGTCGTAATGGGGGATTCCAGCATCCATATAAACATCACTTATTATGTTAAAACCCAGTTTTTTATAAAACTCAACAGCATGTTCCTGTGCTGATAATTGAATTTTATTATTCGAGTTTTTTTGAGCTAATTCAAGTAAATATTTAAGCATTTTTTTACCGATGTTACGATTGCGGTAGGCTTTGAGCACCGCCATTCTACCAATGTGTCCATCTGCCAGCAGACGGGCGGTAGCGACGGGCTTACTATCATAATAGGCCAAAATATGGGTAGAATCATTATCAAATTCGTCCCATTCGAGTTCAGGCGGCACATTCTGTTCGTCAATAAACACTATGGTGCGAATTTCCTTAATCTCAGAAAAACATTTGTTAAAGTCGACTATTTTAATTTCGATACTATTCATCTGAAAATTCCAGAAACCCTTTATTATAGAGTTGGCACAGGAACTCAACGATATTTTTATCAGATAACTCAGATTTAATATGATCGTATTGAATGAGGTGCTGATTACAGAATATTCTTACCTGCTTCTTTGTGCCCGTTATTGTTTTTTGTTTAGTACCATTAATGTATAAAGCAATCTCGCCGTTTTGTTGGTTAAGATAATTTGCTCTCACTGTTGCAGGGCGTCGAATGTAGCCTGATTTTTCAAACTGAATAAGAAATTCTTCATGTGTGAGCGTGTTTGTTATTAGATCTTCATCATTATTTAAGTATTCTGTTATAAAGCGTCCAAACCAATCTGCAATTTTGTCTCTATCATTAAATTGAGAAAGCAATAAAGTTTGAATTTTATTAATTACCGCTGAAGAAATTTCACCACTATTATGATCTATAAAAATCGTTGGATCCTGATAACGCAATTTATCATCTAAATGGGTTACATAATCATCAACATAACCCGATAATAAATCAGCATGAGATGGTGCTCTAAAGCCAATAGAAAAAGTCATGCAATCGTCCATGCCGATTCCGTAATGGGCAACATTTGCTGGTAAATAGAGCATGTCACCCGCTTCAAGTATCCATTCGGATTCAGATTTAAAGTCTTTTATAATTTTTAGAGGGAGATCTGTTTCAAAGTTATCTTCTGTAATGGCTTCTTCACTGATCATCCATTTTCTTCGGCCACTTGCTTGTAATAAAAACACATCATATTGATCGATGTGCGGGCCAACACTGCCTTTTGGCGCAGCATAACTTGCCATAAGATCATCAACACGCCAGCTGGGTATAAAATTAAACTCATGAAGTAAATCATCAAACTCCGGAAAAACTTTATTTAAACCCTGAATGAGTAATGTCCAGTGGCTATCTGCTAATTCGGAAAATCTGGATTCAGCAAAGGGGCCATTTTCCAAAATCCATTTAGGTGATGTAGTTTGTTCAGAAATGATTCGCGACTCAATAAAATCTTCACAGGCCAGACCTGCTAGTTCTTCCGCAGTAATGGGGGATAGGTAGTCAGGAAAAGCAGCACGAATTAATAGTGGCTTTTTTTGCCAGTAATTTTCTAAAAAATCTTTAATGTCCAGGTTGTTTATCAAGGGAGATAGTTACTACCATTTTCGTTTGCTTAGAATAGGCTGGATTAAAATAATTCGATATCGCCTTTATCAATTATTGTATCTTGTAATTCATTGTGGCCAATTAGATATTCAAAGCCACTTGTTTTATTTCGACCATGATCTTTCGAGTAGTACAAAGCTTTATCTGCACGTTCAATGATTGTGCTGAGCGGGACTTTATTATTAAACTCACAATAACCGATACTTGCGGTAACTTTGTTATTCATCGGGAAATTATAAGATGCAATATTTTCACGGAATCTATTTAAAACAGAATTTGCCTGTTCTAAACTAATGTTGTTTAATAAAACCGCAAATTCTTCTCCACCATAGCGGAATAATAAATCACTATCACGAAAGGTTTTCTTCATTAAGTTGGAAAATATGAGCAAAACTTCATCGCCATATACGTGCCCGTATTTATCATTTACTTTTTTAAAAAAATCGATATCGAGTAATGCGAAGCAAAGGTTACTGGGTTCATCATCGGCACGATTTTCTATGCCAAAGTTTGCATGAAGTTTAGTTAGTTTTGAGTCAAAAGACTGACGGTTTAAAAGTCCTGTAAGAGAGTCGCTATCTTTATTTCGCAGCATCTGAACCTGATGGTTATAAGCACTAAGTAACGTATAAATGTAATGTTCATCGATAACTTTTTTATTTATTGTAATCAATAACCCTCGTGTTGAGCGTTCGCCTTCAACAGTAAATACCTGTACATAATCATCAGTTGGTAAATATTTGAAGCCATCGAATTGTATAGAGTTGGAATCTCCGGATAACTGTATTGATTTCGATTTTTCCAGGCAGTCACTATTTTTACTGCGACAGGATAATAACGCAGGAGAAAATGTTTTATTGCTTGATTCATATAAACCATAGCCCTGTTCGTATAGATAAATCTCAACGTCTGGGTAGGACTTATTTATACTATCAAGTAAGGCATTTCTCAGATGCTCAATATCAATCTGTTGAATTAAGTACAGCAGGTCTTTAACAGGACACTTAATTGTATTGTTAAATTCAGTATTCATGCCGTTATGAAATATTAAATAGCCATCGCTTGTTCAACAGCATTGCCAATGTATGACATTGGTGTGAGCGATATAAGCTGATCTTTTGCTTCTTGTGGAATATCTAAGTTTGTTATAAAGGCTTTGAAATCTTCTTCTGTGACACGTTGCCCACGAGTAAGCTCTTTCAATTTCTCATAGGGTTTTTCAATGCCATAACGACGCATCACTGTTTGAATGGGTTCTGCTAATACTTCCCAGTTATTATCGAGTGTTTTATTAAGAGCATCAGGATTAACCTGAAGTTTGCTAATACCACGAAGTGTAGATTGGTATGCAATCATACAATGCGCTAAACCAACACCTAAGTTACGCAGGACAGTTGAATCAGTTAAGTCGCGTTGCATTCTTGAAATGGGTAGCTTAGCAGACAAGTGAGAGAAGATTGCATTGGCAATACCAATATTACCTTCAGAATTTTCAAAATCGATTGGGTTTACTTTATGTGGCATGGTTGATGAACCTACTTCACCTGCAATCGTTTTTTGTTTAAAGAAGCCCATTGAGATATAAGTCCAGATATCGCGATCAAAATCCATCACGATATTATTAAAGCGAGAGAAGGCATCAAATAATTCTGCCATGTAATCATGCGGTTCAATCTGAATGGTGTAAGGGTTTTGTTCTAAACCTAAACTTTCTATAAAGTTTTTACTGATATCTGCCCAGTTTAAATCAGGGTAGGCAGATAAGTGCGCATTATAATTACCGACTGCACCATTTAGTTTGCCCATTAATGGCACCGCTTTAATTTGTTCGATTTGACGTTGCAATCGATAAACCACATTCGCAATTTCTTTACCCACCGTTGTTGGGGAGGCAGGCTGGCCATGAGTATGAGCAAGCATGGGTTGTTCGGCTAATTCTTTAGCAAGCGTTTTAAGTGCAGAAGTAAGTTCATCGATGAGTTTAAGTAACACGGTGTCACGTGCTTCACCTAACATGAGGGCATGCGATAAATTATTAATATCTTCAGAAGTACACGCGAAATGAATAAATTCATTCACCGCTTCAAGTTCTTTATTACCTTCGATTTTTTCTTTAAGTAAATATTCAACCGCTTTTACATCATGGTTGGTGGTGCTTTCAATTTCTTTTACACGTAAGGCATCTTGTTCGTTGAAATTTTCAACAAGTCCATCAAGTAATTTCTGAGTCTCTGCTGAAAATGCAGGGACTTCTGTAATGGCCTTTTCCGCCGCCAAATGTTGCAACCAGCGCACTTCAACCAAAACACGATGACGTATCAGGCCATATTCACTGAAAATTGGGCGTAACTGAGCGGTTTTGCTGCCATAGCGACCATCTACAGGTGAAATTGCGGTTAATTGACTGAGATCCATTATTTTTCCTTACAAAACGACAAAAATGAGGTGGATATTCTACCCTCAATTACGGATAAATGATATTAGGGCACTAATGTGAAATACGGTAATTTGCAATGAAATCATAAGGATATGAGAGAAACGGGATGTTTTGTTGATGTTAGTTTGCTTTTTAGTTAGTCTGATTGCATCGTATAAGAATTATAGCAATGGGGAAAGTCAATGATCGTTAGCAACCTTGAAGTCGTGCCTGGCAGACGAACCGTGAAGCATTTTGGCTTAGTACAGGGCAGTTCAGTACGGGCAAAACACGTCGGTCGTGACATTATGGCCAGTTTTAAGAATATTTTTGGTGGAGAACTGAAAGGTTATACTGAATTATTACAAGAATCCCGTGAAGAAGCCTATGAGCGCATGCTTGAGCAGGCAAAAGCAACGGGGGCAAATGCCGTACTTAATGTTCGTTTCTCTACATCAAGTATTGCAGCGGGTGCTGCCGAATTATTTGCCTACGGAACAGCGGTTACGCTTGAGTAATCAACGCTAAAATCAGGAAAAAATCATGGCTGATTTAATCATATTTTTAACTTTGTTAGCGTTAGGTTATGGCTTTGGCCGTTATGCAGAAAATAAACACTACAAATTGATCATCAAGCGTGAAAAAGAGCTGAACCATATTCCTGCAATTGCATCTAAAATTCCTCCTTTTAGACGTCAGGATTTAAAAAGCCAGTTAGTTGCAGGTAACGTGGTGATTTCAGTTGATTTCTTTAAACGTTTTATTGCTGGCTTGCGTAATATTTTCGGTGGTCGAGTGACTTCATATGAAACATTACTTGATCGTGCGCGTCGTGAAGCAATTTTAAGAATGAAACAGGAAGCAAAAAATTTAGATGCTGAATTCATTTTTAATATCAAACTAGAGACATCAAGCATTTATAAAGGCCGAAAAAATTCGGTTGGTTCGGTTGAAGTATTGGCTTATGGCACGGCAATGTATTCTAAATAATTTTTTATGGAATATTCAAATCAAGAATTACCTGAAGGAATTAATACTTCCAAAGAAAACCCGTTAAAAGAATTTCTTGTCTTATCCATTGGCTTACTTGCCGTTGTCTTTGCAGTCATTTTTATTCTGATTCTTCTGGTTGATAACTTTGCCGATAAAATTCCCTTTGAAATGGAAAAAGATTTGCCCGTTTCAAGTTTTATCAAAAACATGAAAACTGAAAAGATGTCGCCTTACCTTGAGAAAGTTACCCAAAAAGTATTAAACACTTTTGAGCTTCCTGCAGGAATGACTATTACTTTTCATTATGTTAATGATGATACCGTCAATGCCTTTGCAACGTTGGCTGGGCATATTGTTTTGTATCGGGGGCTATTAGAAAAACTAAAACATGAAGATGAACTTGCGATGGTGATCGCGCATGAAATTGCCCATATTAAATACCGTCACCCTATATTAAGTGTCAGCCACGGTATAGTTGTTGGTATTGCGCTTACTGCTATCAGTAGTTCATCAGGTAATTCAATTGTCAACGATATAATGGGAACAACAGGTTCTGCTGCACTCATGAAGTTTTCACGTGATTACGAATATCAGGCAGACAAAGATGCAATAAACAGTTTAATTAAACTTTATGGTCATGCAGATGGGGCACTTGGTTTGTTTAAGGTTTTTGAATCGGTAGCCGGTAAAGATTTATCATTTGAGTTTTTAGCCACGCATCCTTTAACCGGTAATCGCATTTCTCAAACAACAAAAATGATTAATGATCGTCGTCTTTCGCATCGTAATACGATGATAGAATTTCCGAAGGAATTTAAGTCGTGGCTAAAAAAACAACAAGAAAAATCAGAAGTTTAATGAATGATTGCTAACGTCTCAATGCAAATATTTCATCTCCTCGATTGAATTGATTGTTCTCAAAATTAGGACAGGTACATCTATTCTGAATATGAAGCGAAGTTATAGATCTAAACATTACGTGTTTTAGAAACAAAGTGCGCTTAATTTTTCAGCAACTTGTTTACGCGTTGAAGTAAATCTTTACTGGAAAAGGGTTTGTGTAACATATTGTCATGTAAAGTTTCGTCAGTTACGGTTAAGCCACGAACATCAGCAAATCCGCTACAAAGCTGAACCCGGATATCTGGATATTTATAATGAATAATATGTGCTAATTCATATCCGTCCATATCTGGCATGATGACATCAGTCAGCACTAAATTAATATTCTCATTTTCAATTATTGAAAGAGCATGCTTTCCATCTGCGGCCACAAAAACTTCATAACCGTGAGAGGTAAGTATCATTTGAGAAAGTTCTCTTAGGGCAAGTTCGTCATCAACGACCAGAATTTTTCCAGAACCATCATATTCTTTTGATTTTGGTAATTCCTGTTGTTCATTTTCATCAGTGTCATTCGATTGTATCTGGTATCGAGGTAAAAAGATCGAGAAAGACGTTCCTTTCCCAGGCTCTGAATAAACCCGGATTGTTCCTTTTTCCTTTTCAACAAAACTATAAACCTGACTTAAACCCAAGCCGGTGCCTTTTTCATCCTTGGTCGTGAAGAAAGGTTCGAAAATGTGTGATATTACATCTTTAGTCATACCAATGCCTGTATCAGAAATTGACAATTTAACGTAATCGCCAGCTTTGATATTTAATACTTGAGCATCCACAAAACTAAGCTGGATGTTGGATGTCCTAAATTTTAAATTTCCGCCTTCGGGCATAGCATGCATAGCATTGATGCTCATATTGAGTATGACATCTTCTAAGCAGCCTTTATCAACGTACACAGTCCAAAGCTCACCATCCATTTGCATTTCTAATTCAATCTGCGCGGTCAATATTTTACTAAGCATGCGTTCATTATCATTCAACACATCATTTATTAAGATGACGTCTTTACTAATGGATCGTTTGCGCGAATAAGATAATAAGCTATTGGTTAAATCCCTGCCTCGTTCACCCGCATGTCTTATTTCTGTTATATATTTTATAAGATCGGGATCTTTTTTGTACTGATCTTCTATAATCTCAGCATACCCCAATATTACCCCCAGCATATTATTATAATCGTGAGCAACACCACCGATAAGCTTGCCAAGTGCATCCATTTTCAAACTACGTCTAAGTTGTTCTTCCTGTTCCTTGTATAAAGTAATATCCAAACAGGAGCCTATAAATCTTCTTTCACCCTGGATTTTGGAAGAGGATTCAACGACGGATAGGCGCATGGGAAAAAGCTCTCCATTTTTCCTTTTAGCGATAACATCGCGACCTATACCAATAATATGAGAAACACCGGTTGTAATGTGCTGCTTGAGATACTCATCGTGATGGCTGCTTTCAGGTTCAGGCATTAATATATTAACGCTCTGACCGATCACTTCTTTGAGGTTGTAACCAAAAATAGTTTCAGCACTTTTATTAAAGGAAATTATTTCTCCTTTATCATTAATGGTTATAACACCATCCACCATTCCATCAAGAATGTTTCTGAGATCATCTTCATTAAGTGAAAACTTTTCAGACATACAGTATTTCCTTAATTTGATGATAAAATTTATAACATTTTATGTTGCTATAAATAGTGATTACTAAGATGAATAAATTATAGAGTTCACAGCATTTACAGTAAATATCGTAGGGATATAGTTTACATTTAGTAACAAAATAGAAGCAAGTGATAGGAATGTAGATATAGAGAAAAAAGGCAATGGTCTGCTTACGGCTAAGAGGACATATAAAAAAACCGGTAACAAGTACCGGTTTTATGATTCCTTAGGGCTGTTAGCTATGAAGCGAGTTGGCGTAACACATAGTGCAAGATACCACCATTACGCATATAAATAATTTCCTGCGGCGTATCAATACGTACTTTAGCGGTAAAGGTAATGTCACCCACTTTAGAATCAAGGCTACCTGATGCAACGACACTTACTTCTTTCGCTTCACCATTATTTAAGCCGGTAATGGAAAAGACTTCATGCCCGGTTAAGCCAAGGCTTGCTGCTGTATCACCCTGATTAAATTGTAATGGCACAATGCCCATGCAAACTAAATTAGTGCGGTGAATACGTTCATAGCTTTCAGCAATAACGGCTTTCACACCTAATAGGCGAGGACCTTTTGCTGCCCAGTCACGTGATGAACCTGAACCATATTCTTTACCCGCGATAACAATACTGGCAACACCTTCCTTTTGATAATCCATTGCCGCTTCATAGATAGATGTTTGAGTACCTTCAGGTAATTTTAATGTAATACCGCCTTCAGTACCTGGTGCAAGCAAGTTACGTAAACGAATGTTGGCAAAGGTGCCGCGCATCATAACTTCGTGATTACCACGGCGTGATCCATATGAGTTAAAGTCTGATTTCGCAACACCATTGTCCATTAGGTATTTTCCTGCCGGACTGTCTTCTTTAATCGCACCGGCTGGTGAAATATGATCGGTTGTCACTGAGTCGCCTAATAATGCAAGAACACGAGCATCAGTAATGTCTTCAACGCTACCTGCGTCTTTGCTCATATCAGTAAAGTAGGGTGGATTCTGTACATAAGTTGAATCATTATCCCAATCGAAGAGTTGGCCTTCTGGAGAGGCTAAGTTCGCCCAACGATCATTTCCGGCAAATACATCCTGGTAAGATGAGGTAAATTGTTCACGCGTTACATTTGCAAGAACCACTTCCTGAATTTCATGTTGTGACGGCCAAATGTCTTTTAAGAAAACATGATTGCCATCCTGGTCTTTACCTAATGAATCATTTTGTAAATCGATGTTCATTGTGCCGGCTATCGCATAGGCAACCACTAATGGTGGTGAAGCCAAATAGTTCATTCGAACTTCAGCATGAACCCGACCTTCAAAGTTTCGGTTACCAGAAAGGACAGATGTTACTGTTAAGTCTCCATCACTGATGGCTTTACTGACTTCAACAGGTAAAGGACCTGAGTTACCGATACATGTCGTACAACCATAACCCACAACATTGAAGCCGAGTGCATTTAAGTCATCACTTAAACCAGCATGATCAAGGTAATCAGAAACAACGCGAGAGCCCGGACCTAAAGATGTTTTAACCCATGGTTTAACATTTAAGCCTTTTTCTCGCGCTTTTCGTGCGACAAGACCTGCACCTAACATAACAGAGGGGTTAGATGTGTTAGTACAAGATGTGATAGCCGCTATAACAACCGCACCATCTTTAATTTCAACGTCTTGCCCATTAATAGTTGTTGCGATTGAACCTGAACTGGTTGATTTACGTTCTTCTTTTAATGCTTTTACTGAACTTTTAAACATGCACTGAGATTGTTCTAGCGGCACACGATCCTGTGGTCGCTTAGGACCTGAGATACAAGGCGCAACCGTTGAAATATCCAGTTTAATCGTTGAGCTAAATTTAGTGTTAGCGTTATCTTCTGTTCTAAAGAAACCTTGTGCTTTTGCGTAAGCTTCAACAACGGCTATAGATGCTTCATCACGCCCTGATAAACGTAAGTAGTTTATCGTTTCTTTATCAATCGGAAATATGCCACACGTTGCACCATATTCTGGCGCCATGTTAGCAAGTGTTGCACGATCAGCCAGCGGTAAACTATCTAAACCTTTACCGTAGAACTCAACAAATTTACCTACTACGCCATGTGCACGTAACATTTCAACAACAAGTAATACTAAATCAGTTGCCGTTGTACCTTCAGGTAATTTACCTGTTAATTCAAAACCAACGACTTGTGGTATTAACATTGAAATTGGTTGGCCTAACATAGCTGCTTCTGCTTCTATCCCACCGACACCCCAACCCAATACACCGAGGCCATTAATCATGGTTGTGTGAGAATCTGTACCCACCAATGTGTCAGGATAAACCTGCATTACACCATCGTTTTCCTGAGTGAAAACAGTACGTGCGAGGTATTCAAGATTAACCTGATGAACGATGCCGGTTTCTGGCGGTACGACTTTGAAATTTGAAAAAGCTTTTTGGCCCCATTTCAAAAAGGCATAACGTTCCTGGTTACGGCTATATTCTAATGATTCATTTTCTTCAAAAGCAGAGCTGCTACCAAACTTATCCACTTGTACGGAATGGTCTATAACCAACTCAGCAGGTTGTAATGGATTGATTTTATCGGGGTCGCCACCCAGGTTTTTCATGGCATCACGCATGGCAGCTAAATCTACAACCGCAGGTACACCGGTAAAATCTTGCATTAATACGCGGGCAGGGCGGAAGGCAATTTCCTGACTCGGCGTCGCTTTTGGATCCCAGTTTGCTAACGCCTCAATATCTTCTTTATTGACGGTTAAGTTATCTTCAAAACGTAATAGGTTTTCCAGTAACACTTTCATTGAAAATGGGAGGTTCTCGCTGCCTTTAATCGCATCAAGGCGATAAAATTCATAATCCTTTCCGTTAACCGAGAGGACGTCGCGAGCATTAAAACTATTACATTTCTGAGTCATGTGTGTTTCCTGTTTTTATTCCGGGTCTTGGTGCCAAAAAGCTATATCAGCTAGGCATTATAGCGTGGATAGGCATGAATTGTGAGCCGAATTTTTATCGGCATATTGAAACATTTTACTTGTTGTTTACGAAATATTGCGCGGTTTTTAAGTATTTCTGACGACTAAATAGAATATGCCAACGTCGTCCGCCGAGTTGGTGCCATAAAACAGCACTGCGCATCCCGCCGAGTAGTACCGTTCTTATTTTGTTCGATAGCGCCGTCGTTTCCAGATAAATTTGTTCACCATTCACCATTATACGGGGGCCGAGCTCACTAATTGTCCGGCTATATAAATCGGCTAGATTGGCGATAACATTTTCATGGGTGGGTGAAAAATGCTCAGATTGCCGAGCGGCTAACTCAACGCCACTTGAAAGCGCATCTAGCATCTCAGAATTTTTCATCAGGCGTCGTTCGAGAAAAAGCAGACTGACAACATAACGTGCAATGTCCATATTTCTGTTCGTGCTGTCTTTACCTAATTGATTGATGAGTGTGTTAAAACCAACCGCAAGGTTATCCATGTTTCCAAAAACCTCAATGGCTTCACCGGGATCGGTTTCAAAAATACTTTGTATACTGACCGCTAATTCGTCTTCAGAAATAGTGCCTTCATTTGCGAGCGTATTGACCAGAGCGGCAGCGCGAAAAACACCGGCAAGAGCAACGGTTCGGGATTCAAAATTATTCATTATTTAATGATCTTTGATTAACTTAAAGTTACCCGGTACCAGAGTTACTTTAATTTTAGAGAAAGAGTTAGGTATTACATCGAAATGATACCAAAGATGCGCGGTCAGTATAAGAGTGACTCCGGTGCCTTTAGTTGATAGTTATGGATTTCCGCTAAAATCATGCGGGAATGACGTTCTTTTTTAAATATGATTAGACAGAATCGTTCCACCACCCAAACATTCTTCACCATCATAAAATACGATGGCCTGACCGGGGGTGATCGCCCATTGGGGTTCATCAAAATGAATATGCCAGGTTTGATTTTCTTCATTGTATTCAACTGAACAAGCTGCATCTTGTTGGCGATAACGTGTTTTGGCTGCACAGCGAAAAGAGTGTGATGGCGATTCATCCTGAACCCATGATAGTTCGTTAGCTGAACATTCTTTATGATGAAGTAGTGGATGGTCATTACCCTGCACAACTATGAGAATATTATTGTCTAAATCCTTATCCGCCACATACCAGGGAGTGTCACTAAAATCTTTTAAACCACCAATACCTAAACCCTGACGCTGCCCTAATGTGTAATACATTAACCCATCGTGCTTTCCGATAACCTGACCTTCAGGAGTTTGCATTTCTCCGGGTTGAGCAGGTAAATATTTTTGTAAAAAGTTTTTAAAGTCACGCTCACCAATAAAGCAAATACCGGTACTGTCTTTTTTGTTAAACGTAATTAAATTATTTTCTTCGGCAAGTTGGCGAACGTCTGGTTTTTCTAATTCACCAATCGGGAAGAGGCTTTTCGAAAGTTGATCTTGTCCGAGAGTATATAAAAAATAGGTCTGGTCTTTATTATTGTCGACACCTTTAATCAGTTTATAAACACCGTCTTCAAATCGGATGCGTGCGTAGTGACCAGTGGCAATTTTTTCTGCGCCTTGTGAAATCGCATAATCTAAAAAGGCTTTAAATTTAATTTCTTTATTACAAAGAATATCCGGGTTTGGTGTTCTGCCCGCAGCATATTCCTGTAAAAAATATTCAAAGACCCTGTCCCAGTACTGATCAGAAAAATTAACGCCCTGTAAATTAATGTCTAAGGTATCGCAAACTTTTTGCGCGTCACTTAGATCTTCTTCTGCTGCACAATAATCATCTTCATCATCACCTTCCCAGTTTTTCATAAAAAGACCATGCACAGAATAACCTTGTTGTTTTAACAACAGAGCCGCAACGGATGAATCAACGCCACCCGACATACCAACATAAATAGTTGAATCTTGTTTTAAATTCATTGTGTTAATCTAATTTTTAATTAAACATATTTTTGTAATATTTTTCATTCAGGCAAGATCTTAGCCGGAATGACGTGCATTTTTACACGTAGCTCAGGTTATTTTAGTTAATATCCTGAATTAACGATAACGGATATTGTTGTCCGGCCAAATAGTCATCAATTGATTTAACAACTAATGGGCTACGTAAATTTTGCTGTTCTTTAACTTCATTCTCAGTTAACCAGACTGCTCGTTCAATGCCTGTATCAAGATTTAACTCAGTATGTTCTTTTATAACATCACCTGCAAAACACACACGTAAATACGTTTCACCATTGTCATGAATCCAGCGGTAAATGCCACTGATATATGTCGGCACAAACTCATAGCGTGTTTCTTCTAATGTTTCTCTGATGACAGCATCAATAAATGATTCATTATTTTCCAGATGCCCCGCAGGTTGATTGATGACAGGTTCAGCCGTGGTGTTATCAATATTAATGGTGTTATCAGTATTAGTGGTGTTATCAGTATTA
>Ga0316208_1002165_pt1 | contig 16507 bp, 15 predicted proteins | sample 3monopyrite_MG_FD_204944 | JGI IMG/M metagenome (GOLD analysis project Ga0316208, IMG submission 204944) | Microbial mat bacterial communities from mineral coupon in-situ incubated in ocean water Damariscotta River, Maine, United States -... | ecosystem: Environmental > Aquatic > Marine >...
GTAATTCCGCCAGAAGGACTGATCTTTCGTCAACATGTAATAGCCTAAAGCACCGGATGCTTCATTCAGTGTGCTGGTTAATTCATTGGAGGCAAGTACCATCGGCTGACTACGATTTACAACATGGCCAACACTGTCCTCTGTTTTCGATAAACTCAGTGCTGCTGTCAGTGATACTGCAGCCAGAACGATTAATATAATTCCAAAACCGCCCCAAATTTTATTTCGAATAGAAATATTATTAATTTTAAGTCCGCGTAAGACACTCGTTGCTAATGACATATCATCAATACCTTAATTAAAAATAAATGTACTGATACTGTTAGCGGTATTTTTTTGAAAAACTTTAATATTTGTAGGAAAAAACCTACACTTTAAGAAAGCCTTACATACAGAACAGACAAGATATAACCTGATGATTTTAAAAGAAAAAAGCCTTATATAATCAAATATAAGGCTTTTATCGTCAAAGGTGTAACATCAAAACTTAATCAAAAATAATACCTATGCGATTGCCTACCTCTTCGTAGGCTTCAATAACACCGCCCAAACCTTGTCTAAAGCGATCTTTATCGAGTTTTTTACGGGTTTCGGCATCCCATAAACGGCAGCCATCAGGGCTAAACTCGTCACCTAACAATAACTCACCTTTAAAGCGACCAAATTCAAGTTTGTAATCGACTAATAACATGCCTGCATCGGCAAACAGTTTTTTCAGTACGTCGTTCACCTGAAAGGTGAGCGACTTCATTTGCTCAATTTCTTCATCCGTTGCCCAGCCAAAAGAACGAATATGATAATCGTTTAACATGGGATCATGCAGAGCATCATTTTTAAGGAAAAATTCAAAGGTGGGCGGGTTTAAATCCAACCCTTCTTCAACACCTAAGCGTTTACAAATACTACCGGCACTAATATTTCGAACGACACATTCAATCGGTAGCATGTCGAGCTTTTTCACCACGGCTTCTTCATCAGAAAGTAGTTTTACGTGATGTGTTTTCACCCCTGCTTGCTCAAGCTTTTCCATGATGAAGGCTGTGAATTTATTATTTACCATGCCTTTGCGATCAAGCTGTTCAATTCTTTCACCATCAAACGCAGAGGTGTCATTTCTGAAATGAATAATCAGATAATCATCATCATCCGTTGTATATACGGATTTTGCTTTACCTGCGTAGAGTTCTGCTTTTTTTTCCATGATGAACCTTTAAAATTTATATTACCCATTATCCACAAAATGCAAAAAAATAGTGGTTGTTTGTCGGCCACGCAACGGGGATAGTCAACTAAAGACTCGCAAAACACTGCCATCCATGGCTGCTCGACTGCCACGTCGTGTGGCAGACGGTCTTTAGTTGACTATCCCCATTCCATGTCCTTTTTTATGTGCACATTTATAAATGGTGCATTAATACACGCCAGTCTAAGCCTTCATCCTGCGATGCAACATCAATCCAGGATGCATCGGCATTTAAGGCTTCGCTCATTTTATCTCGCGCAAGCGCGACAGTATTATTTTTTTCACTAATATGTGATGCAACCAGATATTGTAATTTTGAAATATCAATCGCATTTAATAAATCTTTCGCCTGAGCATTATTTAAGTGGCCATATTTTCCACCAACCCGATGTTTTAATGATGGTGGATAAGAACCCTTTGCCAGCATGTCTTCATCATGATTTGCTTCCAGAATAAAGGCATCGCATGCTGAATACTGCTCTTCAATATACGGCGTAATGGAGCCGGTATCGGTTAACATGCCGACGCGCCAGTCACCATCACTAAAAATAAACTGACAAGGTTCTTTTGCATCATGTGGAACGGGGACAGGTTGAATTTGAATTGAATCTATTTCAAAATTCTGATGGATATCAATACAATTCCATAAATCAAATTCTATCAACGACTCTAACTTAGCTGCTTTAGCTGTGCCTCTGCTTGACCATACAGGGATGTTATATTTTTTTGCTAAACTTGCTACACCACGAACATGATCACCATGTTCATGTGTTACCAGAATCGCACTTACCTGCTGTATTTCACGCGAGAGTCGTTGTAAACGGAGTTCCGTTTCACGCATCGAAAACCCGCAATCGACCAGTATAGTCGTGCCATCCGTTTCTATTAACGTACTGTTTCCACGACTGCCACTACCAAGCGATGCGAATTGCAAGTTTGCCCTTCTCCGTTTATTGTGCGATTAATTTAAGTATTTCTTAAGATCATTTAATAATTGATTAACAAAACGAATGTCTGCTTTTGCACCGGTTGTTTCATAAATACTAATGAGTGTTTTATCTTTTTCATCACTCACACTCAGCAAGTAACGTTCTTTAAGTTGTACACTTTTGCTTGAGAACAAACTGGATAACCAGCCTTTTTCTTCTTTTACCTTGTCACGGAAATCATCCGTGATACGTAAATAATACAGACCGCCAGAACGATTACGATCATCAACTAACAAGCCAATACGATCTAATGCAATACCCACACGACGCCAGGTACGGGCAAAACCTTCTCCAACCTGCAACATTTTGGTATCGTCTTTATCTATTATTTTAGCGCGATCTTTAGTGGCGGTCTTATCAACCAATTGAATCGCTTGCGATCTTTTAATATTAATATCACGGAAAATTAAAAAACGCTGATACATTTCAGCTTCTAATTCCGGATCAGAATCTCTTCTTGCCCACCAGATTTTTATTGAATTTATATCTTCCACAGCATCTTCTTTTAAGCCCTGATGAGTAATAAAAACACGTATCACATCAGTATTTGGCGTTTTTTCTAATCGGGCACGGTATTTATCTCTAAGACCAGTAGAGGAAATACGGTTTAATAATTTAGAAACCCAGTTTGATGGCATATACGGTTTACTTTCAAGCCAGTTGGTCTCCATAATGCCTAACTGTTTATCTTCACGCTTAATTTCAAAACCAACAGTAGTAAAAAAGGCTCTTAACTGTGGCCATATTTTTTCAGCTGTTGTATTTATTTCTAACCATTGAACTGAACCATCACGAATAACCTTCACACCTTTAGGGTTCGCTGGAGCAACTTTTTCACCTTTATACTCAGTGCCCTGATATGAAGAATAAGTTGAACCACCGGCTATATGCTGCAAAGCAAGACTATCAGAAACAGAGGGCTGAGAAAGATCAGGTGGAACTTCTAACTGAGAAGTAGACTTTTCCTTATCTCCAGCACTATAAACGCCTTTCCAGGCAGGTGTACTCGAACAGGCCACTAAACTTATTAACAACGATACAACTAAACCAACACGTAACATAACTATCTCTCTTCCAATTTTAAGATAATACTTTTTTTAAGATAACACTTTTGCCTGGCGCATCGCTGTGCGAAGTGTCTCATGATATTGCTCAGAAAAAACAGTCAAAGGTAAACGAATACCCGCAGGCATTAATCCCATTTCAAACAATGCCCATTTTACAGGTATTGGGTTCGCTTCAAGGAAAAGGTTCTCATGTAACCCCATTAAATTTTCATTGATCGATGCCGCTTTATCACGTTCACCATTCAATGCGGCTCTACACATTTCATGCATTTGGGCTGGCGCAAGATTTGCTGTCACTGAAATATCACCTTTTGCACCGGATAAAATAGCTTCCATCGCCGTGGCATCATCACCACTATAAACATCAAAATTATCACCGCAGCGTGCGATAATATCGGTAATGCGCGAGATATCGCCGGTTGCTTCTTTAACACCAACAATATTTGATATTTTAGACAAACGTTCAATCGTCTCAGGCAGCATATCAACCGCAGTGCGCCCTGGTACGTTATAAAGAATTTGTGGGATATCAACCGCTTCAGCAATGGCTTTATGGTGTAAATACAGCCCTTCCTGAGTTGGCTTGTTGTAATACGGCGTCACCAGCAAACAGGCATCAGCACCCGCGTCTTTTGCACAGGTGGTGAGCGTAATGGCTTCTGTGGTCGAGTTTGCACCCGTACCCGCGATAACAGGCACACGTCCTGCCACAAGCCCAACAATACGTTTCACCAGGCTACAGTGCTCATGCTCATCTAAGGTCGCAGACTCACCGGTTGTTCCCACAGCAATAATCGCATCAGTAGCATTTTTCACATGGAATTCAATGAGTTGCTTTAAAGCATCATCATCTACACTGCCATCCGATTGCATTGGTGTAACTAAAGCAACCATACTTCCTTGAAACATGTCGAGCCCCGTAAAATTCGGAAAAAAAGAAACGCAAATGGTACTTGTCACACGCTATCTAAACAAGTTTCCTGACTAAAATAGATGCTTTTAGGACAATATTTTATTTAGATGGGCATAAATAACCCCGCTTCGACAGCGAATCATGTTCGGAGTATGTTGTGAGGCTAGAAAACCCTAATTTAATTCAACCAGCACGGAAATTAAAATGAGCGAACAGGAAGACAACGGTACTAGAGAACTCCGGATCAACCCCATTATTCCCACAGAATCAGTACTTATCGCCACCGCGCGTTCGATGCGTCCGCAAAAGGCAGAAGACGCGGCGCCACGGGATACCCGACAACATGTTGACCGTTGCCCATTTTGCCGTGGTAATGAAGACAAAACACCGCCCGAGATTACCCGTATTCCTAAAGATGGAGAATGGGCGATTCGTATTGTTGAAAATTTATACCCTGTTTTAGGGGATGACCGCCAAAACCCAAATATGGTATTTGGCTTGCAACAGGCGATTAACGGTTATGGCCGTCATGAAGTGATTGTGGATCATTCACAACATGGCATTGCCATTCACGAAATGAGTCAGGCACACCTTTCGATGTTGTTTCAAACTTACCAAAGCCGTATGAAACAGCTTTATGAAAAAGATGAACGCTTAAAATATGTTCTGGTATTCAAAAACTTTGGCCCTGCTGCCGGTGCCAGTATGGCGCATACACATAGCCAGATCATTGCAACACCGGTTATTCCGCAAAATGTGCAGGACGAAGTTGAACACAGTAAAAAATATTATGAAAAACATCACCATTGTATTTTCTGTACTCTGGTTGATGAAGCATTAACCTACGAAGCCACCATTTATGATCGTGACTCAGGTGAGGTAGTCAGAAAAATTAATGTTGGCCAGTATGTTGTTGAGCGTGGTGAACATTTTATTGCCATTAAGCCTTTTGCCAGCCGCTATGAATGGGAGGTGCATATTTTACCGCTCGTTCATAAGAGTGATTTCATGAAAGCAACGCAGGAAGAGTTAGATGATTTTGCTAATGTGTTGAAACGTACCATGCAACGACTTGATGCAGTGATTGGTGGTGCACAATATAATTATTTTTTACACACCATTCCACTGGATGAACAATATAATGACTGCCAAAATAGTTTTCACTGGCACTTAGAGATTTGTCCACGGACAAGTATCCCTTCTGGTTTTGAATTAGGATCTGGCTTATTTGTGAATACGGTAAGCCCTGAAGAAGCGGCTATTCAGTTAAATAGTGTTGTACTCGATGAAGAGTAATAACCAGGCTATAATTTTACAGGAACTTTAAACATCTATCCTAAGCTATACTAAAAAATATTTGAACCACGGGGGACACGGGGAGCACGGGGAGCACGGGGAGTATATAACTTTATCTTTCCCAGTGCTCCCCGTGTCCCACGTGGTTTAATCTTATTTTTAAATTAATCAAGGTAATATATATGACCGTTGAAGTTGGTAAAAAAGTTCCAGCATTTAAAATCCCCGCCACAGGTGAGCAAACCATTTCACTTTCAGGTTTAAAAGGGAAAAATATTGTTTTGTACTTTTATCCAAAAGACAATACACCTGGCTGCACGACAGAGGGTCAGGATTTCCGTGACAGCATTGCAAAATTTAAACGACAGAACTGTATTATCTTAGGCGTATCGCGTGACACAGTTCGTACCCACGAAAATTTTAAAGCCAAACAAAACTTTCCTTTTGACTTACTATCAGATACAGATGAAGAACTATGCAACTTATTTGATGTCATTAAACTGAAGAATATGTATGGCAAAAAACACCTTGGCATTGAACGCAGCACCTTTCTGATTAACGATAAGGGTGTATTAAAACAAGAATGGCGCAAAGTAAAAGTCGCCGGCCACGTTGATGAAGTGTTAAGCGCGGTAAAATTACTCAATAAAGAAAAACGGAAAGAATAATGACGCAACGTTTATTTGTTTTAGATACCAATGTCTTAATGCATGATCCCAGTGCAATATTTCGTTTTCAGGAACACGACCTTTTTCTACCCATGATGGTATTAGAAGAGTTAGATAATAATAAAAAAGGCCGTTCCGAAGTTGCACGCAATGCAAGACAAGCAAGCCGATTCATTGAAGAGTTAATCGTTGATGCCGGACAGGAGCAAATTGAAGCCGGGATTATTCTAAACTCTGTACTAACAAGTGACGAGGACGATAACAAATCGAGTGGTCGCTTGTTTTTCCAAACACGTTCTTATGAAGCAGCATTACCGGATTACCTTCCCGGAAGTTTACCTGATAATAATATTCTGGGTACAACGCTGGCCTTATCTGAAAAATTCAACACACATGACATCACGTTAGTTACAAAAGATATTAACCTGCGAATTAAAGCTGCTGCACTGGGTATAAAAGTTGAGGACTACCATAACGATCGTGTTTTAGAAGATGTTGATCTTTTATATACAGGCGCAATCAAACTCAAAGAAGATTTTTGGGATCAACATGCCAGAGAAATGGACTCATGGTTGGAAGAAGGCCGCACCTTCTATAAATTACATGGCCCTGAAGTTAAAAACTGGCATCCAAATGCATTTATAAGCAGTCAGGATGAAGAACAACCTTTCGAAGCATTAGTACGAACTATAGACGATGATACCGCTGTAATAGAAACAACAAAAGACTACCAAAACAGTACCCGTTCTGTCTGGGGAATTAATGCCCGTAATCAGGAACAAAGTTATGCGCTTAACTTACTCATGGATCCTGAAATTGATTTTGTCAGCCTGATTGGAATGGCGGGAACAGGTAAAACACTTTTAACCCTGGCTGCTGGTTTAGAACAAACCATAGAACAGCAACTATACTCTGAAATTCTTATGACCCGGGTTACCGTTCCTGTTGGTGAAGATATTGGTTTTTTACCCGGTACTGAAGAAGAAAAAATGACGCCATGGATGGGGGCATTAATGGATAACCTTGAAGTATTAAATAAAACAGAAAGTGATCCATCTGATTCCAGTTTTTCCAGTGAATGGGGACAAGCAGCAACCAATGACCTCATTGCAAACCGTATCAAAATTCGCTCTATCAACTTTATGCGTGGCCGCACATTTTTAAATCGTTATATTATTATTGATGAAGCGCAAAACCTCACCTCACACCAGCTTAAAACATTAATAACCCGTAGTGGTCCGGGAACAAAAATTGTTTGCCTGGGAAATATCGCTCAAATCGATACGCCCTATTTGACAGAAACGACATCGGGCTTAACGTATGTGATTGATCGATTTAAACGATGGGAACACAGTGGACACATCACATTAATACGCGGTGAACGTTCAAGATTGGCTGACTTTGCTTCTGAAGCGTTATAAGCGAATTAACGCAAAGGACGCAAAGGGAAATGTTTCTTTTGATTTGATGTAGATTAGTCTTCAGGTCAGCGCAAAAACTAGTCAATCAGCCAATTTCATATTTAAAATAATCCTGCTACTAGATTAATGGCGAATTGGGATGTTTTTATTATCGCGTCGGCCTAAAGAGCCGACCTACAAAAAACAAATACTTTTCCCTTTATTTTCCTTTGCGCTCTTTGCGTCTCTGCGTCCTTTGCGTTAAATCACTTTCCCTCTTCAACCTTATCAATATCTATTCGTGGCCATGCATGAATGACGGCACTAACAAGTGTTGCAAGTGGTATGGCAAAAAACACACCCCAGAATCCCCATAAGCCACCAAAGACTAAAACGCTCACAATAATAGCAATAGGATGAAGATTAACTAAACCAGAAAATAACCAGGGGACTAAAACTGTACCGTCTAATGCCTGGCTAACGCCAAAGAAACCAATGAGCCAGAAAAATTCATTCGTCCAGCCCCATTGAAAAAACGCAATAAGAACAACGGGTATAGTCACTACCGCAGCACCAATGTAAGGCACTAAAACAGATAAACCCACTAAGACTGATAATAAAATGGCGTATTTCATTCCAAGAATAGCGAAGCCTATATAAGTAACAACACCCACAACCATAATTTCCCAAAATTTTCCGCGAATGTATTTACCCAGTTGTAAATCCATTTCATCAGATACCTGCGAAACAAGTATTCTATCGGTGGGTAACATGCCACCAAACCATTTCCAGATACGTTCTTTGTCTTTCATAAATAAAAAAACAAGCATCGGTACAAGAAAAATATAAACCGCTAAGGTAATCAAACCGGGGATCGATGAAAGTGACAAACTGACTATATGTGAACCCATACCGGTAATTTCACGGTTAAATAAATCAATCAGTTCTGTTACTTGTTGTTCCGAAACAAAAGAGTAATGTTGTGGTAATTGCAGTAACAATTGTTGTCCGGCAGAAAGGTAGCGAGGCAATTCTTTAAATAGGTCACTCAACTGACTAGAGACCAGAGGCGCAATGCCAAAAATTAAAAAGATTAAAAATGCCAGAAAGATACAAAAAACAAGAATGACAGCGGTAAGACGTTTTGAACCATGTTGTTGCATTTTGCGCACTACACCTTCCAGTAGATACGCAATGACAATTGACGCTAATACAGGCAGTAACATATCACCCATGGTCAAAATAATGGTTGCACCAATAACTAAAACAGACGTTAAAATAATTGCCTGAGGATCAGAAAAATATCGGTTATACCATGATCTTACTAACGCAATCATTCGCTGCTTTCCTCTTTTGATTCTGCAACCAGGATGTCGTATTGAGACTTAAATATGACTTCAAGCTCATCAATTACTTCAACCGCATCCCGGCCCTGCAGCATATTTTGACTCACTAACGAAGCCGTTTGATCAAGCAGTTTATCGGTGTTTAACATAGGATAGGTTGTTGTCAGACGTTTCACTGCGATGACAACCGATTCTTTTTCCGGACGCGGAATATTTTCGGGAGAGGAAATATCTTCGACTTCTATACTATGACGTAAAGATAAAAATTCAGCATAGTCGACTAATTGCTGAGCAATCTCATCGGGGAGGTTGCGATAATGCGCTAATAATTTTTTAGTATTTTTTTTCACTTAAGATTTTTGCTGAAAAGCAACTCATTCATTCTAAGATGACTCTGAGTCTAACTTAAAATTAATCAAGCATCATCCGAGTGGTACGATTTACAATAATTACGTGCAAAACTCAGTAACTCGTCCATCGCACGCATGCGGAATTTCTGTTTCTGGTGTACGAAAGAAAAAGGTCGAACAATGGGAGGGTCTGTTTTTATGGCTACCAGCGAGCCTAATTTAAGTTCTTTTTGAATGGTTGCTGCTGAAATAACTGAAATCCCCATACCGGCTTCAACAGCACCTTTAATTGCTTCCAAACTGCCCAGTTCCATTGATACATTCAGTTCATTCGGCTCCATACCTGCCGTATGCATATTTTCTAACATAACCTCACGCGTGCCTGAACCTTCTTCACGACAGATAAACGGGAAATCAGCCAGACGTTTGAACGGAACAAGAGATTCATTCGCCAGCTCATGCCCGGGTGGAACAATAACAACCAACTGATCGGTACTGCATTCTTCAACGACTAAATTTTTGTTTGTTACAGGTGCTTCAACCACACCAAGATCAATTGCATTATTTTCAACCTGAGAAACAATACCGTCTGTATTCGCAACTTTTAAACGTACCGTAACATCCGGGTGTTCTGCTTTAAAATCACCTAATAATACCGGCAACATATATTCAGCAATGGTCGTGCTGGCACCGAGAATAAGTACGCCACTAATATCACCGGTTAATTGACGTACAGAGTTATCCATTTCGGCATAAATTTCAAAAATGCGTTCACCACATTCGTAAACTTTTTTACCCGCTTCCGTCAGACTTATTCGATTATGCGTACGATCAAATAACCGGGTATTAAACTGCTCTTCTAACTGGCGAACCTGAAAAGTAACAGCGGGTTGCGTCATGTGTAGCTCTTCAGCTGCTTTGGTGAAGCTTAATAAGCGTGCTACTGTGTAAAAAACCTGTAATCGTCTATCAGACATATTGTTTACTCTTAAGGTCTTACGACCATTATATTATTCTATATCCACATTGGGAAAACTTAGGGGCCGTAGGATAACAGGGTTAGCGCGAAACATGAATAGACTGGAAGAGTTAGAAATTAATAATATGATTATAAGTTAACTAGAATAACCGTGATTTTATGGTTAATTGCATTTTATTTCACCATAACACCTTAATTATATAGCACCCGTGTTAGACGCAGTAAAAATCAGCATGACTCTACTGCCTGACAATATAAACTTAAATGCTCTCATCGAATTGTTCAACCATGACCTTTAGTTCTTCTGCTAATTTCGTCATTTTTTGACTATTTTTCTCAGCCTGGTTTGCACCTTGAGCAGTTTCACCCGAAAGTTGGTTAATTTGCTCAATATTTCGACTCACCTCGGCTGCCACCGAATTTTGCTCCTCAGTTGCGACAGCAATTTGAGTATTCATATCATTTATAATTTTAACCGATCCTGAAATTTCAGCTAAAGCTTCGGCAGATTCCTCTACTTGCGCAACACCCTCGGCTGCACGTTTACTTACTTCTTCCATATTTGTAACCGCGCTCGCAACACCTTGTTGTAACTGTTCAACCATCACTTGAATCTCTTCTGTCGCATCATGAGAGCGTCCAGCTAACGTTCGAACCTCGTCTGCAACAACAGCAAAACCACGCCCCTGTTCGCCAGCCCGAGCAGCTTCAATGGCCGCATTCAACGCTAATAAATTCGTTTGTTCCGCAATACTACGAATCACTTCTAAAACACCGCCAATATTTTCACTATCCTTTTTAAGTTGAACAATAGAATCTGATGCCGTTGAAACACGTGTATCAAGTGAGTCAATAATACCCATCGCATCAGTAATCGTTAGCGCGCCTTGCTGTGACATTTTTTCCGCATCATCTGCTGCCTGCGCCGCATTACCTGTATTTTGGGCAACTTCTTGTATTGCTGCTGTCATTTCATTCACTGCCGTGGCAACCATTTCTAATTCCTGGTTCTGTTGATTAATATTTTGATTCGAGCTTGTCACCAGAGCCGAACTATTTTGTGCTTCTTTACTTAGTAGTGCTGCGGACTGTTCAATTCTTTTTATCACTGTTCTTAATTTTGCTGCCAACATCCGAATCGAAAGCCGAATTTGACTGACATCATCCACCTTACCGTAATAAGCTAATTGCATAATCGGGTTGTCAACGACATTTTTTGAGCGTTTAAGCAACTTTTTAAAATCCTTCATTTGGTAATGGCATACGCCCGCCCAACTAAGACTCATACTCAGCCAGACAATACCTGCAACAGGTAAACTTAATGAACCCGCCACAGCCAAAGAAGCAAATACAAATAACTGAAAAACAACACCTGTTAAAATTTGTTTTTGTAAAAAGCCTAAGCTTTTCAGTTTCAGCTTTTTTCCTTCTGAGATTTTCTTATATAATATTTCTGCACGATCTGTGAGTATTTTAATCGGCTTAACGCGAGTTGACTCAAACCCCGTTATTTCACCATTTTTCGCTACCGGCGTAACAAACGCATCCACCCAATAAAAATCACCCGATTTACAACGGTTTTTAACTAATCCCATCCAGGTCTTACCCGCTTTAATGGTTGTCCATAAGTCCGCAAAAGCTGCCGGAGGCATGTCCGGGTGGCGGACAATGTTATGATTTTTACCGATTAATTCCTCATTTGAAAAACCACTAATATCGAGAAAGTCCTGGTTGATATAGGTTATTGCGCCTTTAGCATCGGTCGTTGAAGTAATAACCGAGTTAGTATTTAATGGGACTTCATTATGGGTTACCGGTAAATTCTTTTTCATACATCCTGCTTTATTGTTCGGGGAATATTTATTTATCGGCCCTAATATCCTCAAGCTTTAGAGGGATTCCTGATCTTTTTAGGCGCTTTTACAAAATTAACCCTTATTTCTACAATTGCATTTCAGGTATAAAATAGACACACTAATGTCTCATCAATTTCAATGACTAACTTTGGATTTTTCAATGGCTCAATATATTTACACCATGAACAACGTCAGCAAAATTGTTCCACCAAAACGAACAATTCTTAAAGATATTTCTCTCTCTTTTTTCCCTGGCGCAAAAATTGGTGTTTTAGGTCTCAATGGCTCCGGTAAATCGACCTTAATTAAAATCATGGCCGGTTTAGACACAGAAATAGATGGTGAAGCTCGTCCACAACCAGGTATTAATATCGGTTATTTACCACAAGAACCTCAGCTTGATCCTGATAAAGATGTTCGCGGTAATGTTGAAGATGGTCTGGGTGAAATTAAAGTCGCCCTTACCCGCCTTGACGAAGTGTATGCCGCCTACGCAGATCCGGATGCTGACTTTGATGCGCTCGCTGCCGAGCAAGCTAAATTAGAAAACTTAATTCAGGCAACAGATGGTCATAATATTGAACGCACTTTGGAAGTCGCCGCCGACGCTTTACGTCTGCCAGCCTGGGACGCAGATGTAACCAGGTTATCCGGTGGTGAACGTCGTCGTGTCGCATTGTGCAAATTACTTTTATCAAAACCCGATATGTTATTACTTGATGAACCGACCAACCATTTAGATGCTGAATCTGTTGCCTGGTTAGAACGCTTTTTACATGACTATCCCAGCACCGTCGTGGCCGTCACCCATGATCGCTACTTCCTTGATAATGTTGCTGGCTGGATTCTTGAACTCGATCGTGGCCATGGTATTCCATGGGAAGGGAATTACTCTTCATGGTTAGAGCAAAAAAGTAACCGCCTGGAAATGGAGCAAAAACAGGAAGGTGCGCATGCCAAAGCAATGAAACAAGAATTGGAATGGGTGCGATCTAATGCCAAAGGTCGCCATGCCAAGAGCAAAGCCCGTCTCGCTCGATATGATGAAATGGCGTCTAAAGAATATCAAAAACGCAATGAAACCAATGAATTATTTGTGCCACCGGGGCCACGTTTAGGTGAGCTTGTTATTGAAGCAAACAACATCAGCAAGTCATTTGGTGATCGATTATTGTTTGATAACTTAAGTTTTAAGCTACCCCGCGGTGGGATCGTCGGTATTATTGGTGCTAACGGTGCCGGTAAAACGACCCTCTTCCGTATGATGGCCGGTGAGGAAAATCCCGATAGCGGTGAATTACGTCTCGGGGAAACCGTTAACATTTCTTATGTCGATCAAAGTCGTGATTCACTCGATGACAATAAAACGGTCTGGCAGGAAATTGCGGATGAGCATGACATTATGACTGTCGGTGAATTTGAGATTAATAGTCGTGCTTATGTTTCGCGCTTTAATTTCAACGGTTCAGACCAGCAAAAAAGAGTCGGAGATTTATCTGGTGGTGAACGTAACCGTGTTCATTTAGCTAAATTACTTAAAAGCGGCGGTAATGTTTTATTATTAGATGAGCCGACCAATGATCTCGATATAGAAACTTTACGCGCTTTGGAAGAAGCCATTTTAGAATATGCTGGTTGTGTAGTCGTCATTTCGCATGATCGCTGGTTCCTGGATCGTATCGCAACACATATGCTTGCCTTTGAAGGTGATAGTCATGTTGAGTGGTTTGAAGGCAACTACGCAGATTATGAAGAAGACAGAAAACGTCGACTTGGTGATGATGCAGGGCCGCATAGGATTAAGTACAAAAAAATTGATGCATAGAAATATAGGACTATGCACCGAATTGTGGTGGCAACTTTGTTGCCCGCCCTATTCGACCAAAAAACCAGCTCGAGAAAAATCCTGCCTCTACGAAACGAGTCGTGAAAACTTAACTTTCAGTATCACCGATCACATTATCCCAGCTAATGGTCTTTAATTTGTCAGACAGAATACTTTCTGCTTCTTCATAAAGCTCAAAGCTGACACCGGGATCAGAAATAACATTAACGCACAGCATGTCCCAGCTTTCACGATCATATTCAGTAATATCACCGTCAATATACTGCACTTCAATTGCATCTTCACTTTCAAGTGCAATCACTTCAAACAAACGATTCTGAATATCCCGGTACCAGAAACCAATTTCCGGATTACATAGTGCAATAGCCATAGTTGTTCTCCAGGTTACTAATAAATTAGCACTCACTTACAACAAAAAGTGGGGTCTAACTCTTACAACACTAGCACTGAATACAAAATTTGCACTATTTCCAGCTATAGAAAATAAAAATTTATCAAAAAAAATGCGCTTCAAAAAAAAGCGCATTTAAAATGCATAAAATACAAATACTTAAATGCTCTTACATTGAATCTGTATTCACTACAGCTGGCGTCTCAGTATTTGAGGTTGTCGCCGGCGTTGTTGTCGCTATGTCATAACTCAGGTTTTTCTCTGAAATTATTTCACCTGCAGCATTAATAACGGAAACTTTCCAGTCACCTGTCCATTGCGGCACAAAGCTTTTACTCGACCAGACACGCCAGCGCGGGCCTTTAACATCAAACTTAACTTCAGCAACCACTTTACCGTCATACTCCCAACGATGAACGGCCGTTTGTCCACTCATATCGCGTAACTCAGTAAAAAATTTCACCTGACCATTTTCATTGGTCAAATTCTGCAGATCTTCAGTTGGTTCACGATCAGCAATATCTCTGGTAAACGCAGAACGTACTACGCTGCCACGTGAAAAACCACTTTGTTCTTTCATTGCCGCTTCAGGCATCATCGCAGGTGATGCTTCAACAGCAGCATCGGATTCAATAATATCTGTTGCAGCTGGCTGAGTATGCATATCTTCAGCAAAGATTGATGGCGACATTAAAAGTAATGCCATAATTCCGATTAGCTTTTTCATAATTTTTTCTCCATTTTAGTCTTAACCCAATCAGGCACTATAAGACCTGATTATAGGAATTGATTCTGTGAGCCCATTCACAGAGTTAAAGAGAATTCTTGAAGGACGAAGTGAAAGATTTATTTAACTCTCTGCTTTTGATTTTAGTCAAACTCAGTGATAATGCAGACTCATAAACATGAATAACTTATAAATATGACAAAATATATTGGCACTGACCATTTTAGTCATGATGATGACACATCGTGTACCGGTATTTTAATTTCCAATTTAGGTACACCCGATGAAGCAACACCATCGGCTGTGCGTCGCTACCTTGATGAGTTTCTTAGCGATCCACGAATTGTCGAAGCACCACGCTGGCTTTGGTGGTTTGCATTGCATGGCGTTATTTTACGCATTCGCCCTAAACCTGTTGCAAAAAATTATCAAAAAATTTGGACTGATGAAGGCTCGCCCTTATTAAGCATTAGCCAAAAACAACAAGCACTATTACAAGAAGCCATTACTCCACATTTTAAAGGAAAAGTTAAAGTTGAGCTTGCGATGCGTTATGGCAACCCATCAATTAAAAATGCTTTATTAAATTTAAAGGACGCTGGTGCTCAACGAATTTTAGTCTTGCCACTTTATCCACAATATTCTGCCACAACCACCGCATCAACTTTTGATGCAATAGCTGATGAATTAAAAACATGGCGTTGGTTACCTGAATTTCGCATGGTGCAGCATTACCATGAACATGAACTCTATATTCAAGCCTTGGCCAATAGCATTATCACTTTCCAGGAAAAAAATGGAATACCAGAAAAATTATTATTTTCGTTCCACGGTTTACCACAACGTTATTTAGACCAGGGTGACCCTTATTTTTGTGAATGCCATAAAACTGCACGGTTGGTTGCAGAAAAATTAGGGCTAAAAGAGGATCAATGGATACTTGCCTTCCAATCACTCTTTGGTCGAGAGGAATGGCTTAAGCCTTATGCAAAAAATACATTAATCAATTGGGGCAAAGAAGGTATTAAAAATGTACAAGTAATTTGCCCCGGTTTTTCTGCAGATTGTTTAGAAACGTTAGAAGAAATTGAAGTTGAAAACCGTGATTACTTTTTAGAGGCAGGCGGTGAAAAATTTGAATACATCCCTGCGCTTAATGACGCTCCTGAACACATTGGCATGATGGGGCAAATTATTAAACAACATGCCAGTGATTGGTTAGAAATAGAAGTAAAAGAAATGAAAAAGTAATATTATTTACCGCTTTGCAGGTACCGGAGTCACTCTACTTAACACCATAAAAAAAGGAAGCCGAAGCTTCCTTTTTTTATGAATAAACCAGAGGTAAATTATTAAGCAATACCCGGGTTTCCTTCCATGCCAACAATTTTTGGTGTATTGAGTTTTTTTACTTTCGCAACTTTTTCAGTACGTAA
>Ga0316208_1002166_pt1 | contig 16496 bp, 13 predicted proteins | sample 3monopyrite_MG_FD_204944 | JGI IMG/M metagenome (GOLD analysis project Ga0316208, IMG submission 204944) | Microbial mat bacterial communities from mineral coupon in-situ incubated in ocean water Damariscotta River, Maine, United States -... | ecosystem: Environmental > Aquatic > Marine >...
ACTTCCGGACGAGGCTTCCAATCGATTCAGACAGAACAGTTCCCGATCCAGTCTCCCTTGTCGTGATGGCAGGTCAGCTCGGCGATCCAAGGTCGCCGAAAGCTGGAGTATGAAGTCCGACCAATCAGTTTTCGAGTCAAGCCTGTTCCCATTCGCGAGCGGTCGACAGCTCGTGAAGATGCTCCCAGGTGTAAAGCCCGGTGTCGTGCTGATCGTTCCACCGGATCTTCAATGCGTAATTGCCGGTCAGCTGAGCCGATTCCAGATCGATGCCTGCGGGGATGTCCTGCACGTCGACCATCCGCTCGTTGGTGAATTCGTTGACGCACCCCGCGCAAGGACAGCGGCCTCGCAGATAGCGAAATGGAATCTGAACCGTCACTCCGTCCTGCCAGGTGATCTCGAAAACCCGGTCGGCACGAATGGCGCGAAGATTCTGCGGAGACAAAGCCATGAAGCATCCGATCGAAGAACGACTGCGGGAGTCGTCTACTGTTAAAGAAGGTTGGACGGTCGGGACTGAATCAGCGACATCGCTTCAGAGCGAGTCGACTCGCTGCTTCGCATCAGGCCGCGAACGGCGCTGGTAATCGTCAGGCTGCCCGGCTTACGAATTCCGCGAATTGTCATGCACGAATGCGTTGCTTCCAGAACGACGATCACGCCTTTGGCATCCAGTTCGGTCGACATCAGATCGGCGATCTGATGAGTCATCCGTTCCTGAACCTGCGGTCGCTTCGAAACTTCTTCCACAACGCGAGCCAGCTTGCTGAGTCCCGCGACTTTTCCGTTCGGCACATAACCCACATGAGCAACGCCCATGAAGGGCAGCATGTGGTGTTCGCACATGCTGTTAAAACTGATGTCCCGAACGAGGACCATTTCGTCGTACGTTTCCTGGAAGACTTTTTTCAGATGCCGACCCGGATCCAGGTGCAGCCCTCCGAAAAGTTCGGCGTACATCCTGGCGACTCGGGCGGGCGTTTCGAGCAGACCATCTCGATCCGGGTCCTCGCCGACAGCTTCCAGGATTTCTCGAACCGCTCGCTCGATGCGCGGCAGATCGACTTTATTTTCCGTGACTTCAGACATGAGCGATTCTCAAGGCAGTACGACGTTTAGACAGACTTCATTCGGCGCGTAGGTTAGGCACTGCGCACGAGGTCGTCGAGCGGGCGAAACTCAGAGCATCGCAGGGTTGCTCGGCTGCGCCGGTGCCGGCAGACGTCTATTTGTCGTCGTCAGCCGAGCTGCTTTGGGAAGCCGTTTCCGAAGCTTCCCAGCCGGTTTGCCGGTGAGTTCCGTCACAGAACGGGCGTTTCGACGTCGCTCCGCAGCGGCAGAGAGCGATGTTCTCGCGGCCCGGCGTGTCGTAAACGTTGCCCTCGTGATCGGTCAGCGTGACGTCACCGGTGACAATCAGGGGGCCGTCTTTGCGGCAGCGAATGGTGACGTCTGACATCGGTCAATTCTTCAGGAGTAAAGATGTGTCTTCGTAGGCTGGAACAAGCTCTGCGCAGTTCCGGCAGAAGCCGCAGAATTGCCGGAACTGCGCAGAGCTTGTTCCAGCCTACATTTTGCTTTTCGGGAGCGTCACTCGCCGACGGACGATTCGGTCGATCGCCAGGCGGAACAATACCCACAAAGCCATGAAGGCTTCCTTCTGGTTGATCTTTGATGTTCCGAAGCGGCGGTCTTCGAACACGATTGGCGTTTCCTGAAACGTGCAGCCGACACAGCGGCACATGTAAAGGATCTCTTCCTGGAACGAGTACCCGCTCGACCGGACCTGTCCGAAATCCAGCTTTGCCAGATCAGGCACACGGTAACAACGAAAGCTGCCGCTGTTGTCTCGGCTGGAAAGACCCAGCGTCAGCTTCGCGTAGATGTTGATCGAGCGGCTCATGAAGTGGCGTTTGAAATTCCAGCCGACGACGTCGCCACCGGGAACGTATCGCGACCCGATTCCGACGTCGGCTGTGTCGAGACATGCTCGAAGCGCCGGCAGGTACTTCGGATGATGGCTGAAGTCAGCGTCCATGTTCAGCACGAAATCATACTTTTGCTCGACCGCGTACTTGAAGCCAGCCACCGTCGCCGCGCCCAGTCCCTGCTTCCCTTCTCGATGCAGCACGTGAATCCGCGAGTCCGCCTGCGACATCTCGTCGGCGAGTTTGCCCGTGCCATCGGGAGAGTTGTCGTCGATGACCAGGACGTCCGCATCGGGAGCGTGCTTGTGGATTTCCGGAATCAGCAGCGGCAGATTCTCGCACTCGTTGTACGTACAAAGCGTGATCAGCAGTCTGCCGCCGTGTTCCTCGATCTGCTGATTCATTGACCACTGTTCTGTCTATATGATGTTTTCGTCGTGTGCCACTGGCTCTGCCAGTGCTGTCTCAAGTGGAGTTTCGGGCGGGTTTCGGGCGGGTAAGCACTGGCGGAGCCAGTGGCACACAGAATTCCAGGTTAGGGTCTCGCCGAGCGTTACTCGTGACCTGCCACTTTCGGAGCGGGCGTTTTCTGCTGGGCAAGATACTCGACCAGGTCTCGGAGATCGGCCAGCGACAGATGCTTGATCAGGTCTGCTGGCATTGCTGATTGGCCTTTGGCGAGCTCGTCGATTTCGTCCTTCGCCAGAGAAATCATCGTCCCGTCGGGAAGCATCACCTGCAGAGTCGTTCCGTCGTCTGACCTCTTTGTGCCAGCATAGACCTTGCCGGAATCCATGACGGCGATAACCGGCTCAAAACCTTTCGCAATCTTCGCATTTGGAGCGACGATCGCTTCTAACAGGTATTCCCGATTCTTTTCCTTCGCGATTGCTGACAAATCGGGACCGACGGCTCCGCCGGAATTCTGCACCGCATGGCAACGCCGGCACGTCGCGGAAGTGCGACCGAAGAAAATGTCGTAGCCTCGTTTTGCGTCGCCACCTTCCAGACTCACCCGATACTTCGATAACGGATCGGTCGGATCGACGAGTTGTTGCTCAAAAGTGCCAACCTGCTTCAACAGCGAATCCGTACCGCGAGCTTTCGCAGTTTCGAGCAAATCCAGGTGAATGACCGCCGGAGCGTTTCCTTCAATCAGCACGCTCAGCCATTCAGAGAGAACGGCATCGGCATCAGCTCGTTTCAGTTCTGCCAGTTGAGCAATCGCTGCTTGCTGCTCGACCGTCGTGCCGTCCACGATTGCCCGAGCAAGAGTCTCCGCTGCGGTGTCCGGATTTCGGCGGACGGAAATCTCTCGAGCCGCGACTCGGACATACTCGCTGTCGTCTTTCAATGACTGCTGAGCGAGCTTCGCGATCGTCTTTGAATTCAGCCGGTCGAGCGCCCGAATCGCCGCAACGCGAGACGAGGCCGCTTTGGTTGCGTCTTCGGCGACGGCGACGAGCACCGGTTCGACTTCCTGAATCCCATACTTCGCGGCAAGTTCCGCACCCAGCTTCTGCACGTTCTCGCTGCCGCTGATAATGCCGCCAAGCTGAGGTCTTAGCAGATCGGTAATGAATCCCGCGTCACGTTTCTCAGCGATCGGTCGCCATGCTCCGAGAACTCGATCGAGCGGCGACGGCTCGTCCCACATCTTCAATTCTTCCAGAGCCTCGACTCGCAGACTCCTCGACAACGAGGCATCCGTTGCAAACTTAACGACGCGTTCGGCATGTTCTTTCTGCCCGAGCCGGAAATTAGCATTCATCACCCGCCGCACGAGAGCATCGGTCAGTCCATCATCGCCCGAAGGCGGCGGCTGATCCGCCAGCGCCGCCAGCTGAGGCATCGCTTCAGCAATCTCCTCATCATGAATCGCCCGCGCCGCTTCGAGCACGATGAGCGGCTCTGGATCGCTGAGTAGCTTGGCGATCTCTTTAGACTTCTTGCGTCGCAACGCCAATGTGATGCCCAATCGACCTGCCGGACCAGCATCTGGCAGACCGTGCTTCACGAGCGTCGACTCAGAATTTCGCGACAGTGCGACTACGGCCGCATGTCGAACAACGGGATCATCGTCCACGTTGCTTTCGAGCATTTCCAACAGTGGGCCGATCATGCCCGAAAACAAATGGTCCCCTTCCAGCGATAAAGCGGCCAGAGACCGAACGCGCGGACTTTCGTCTGACAGCCGTTCAATTAGCACTTCTCTTTCAAGCGGATCGTATTTCTGGATTACCGCCAGGAGTTCCGATCTCATCGCGAGTGGTTGCGGCCGCTGACCGGAACTTTTTCTTCGCAGAATGGAAAAAGTGCTTTGTCTGTCGCCAAGGACTCTACTCACCTGAGCACGGATTTCGGGATCAGAGTCCGAAGCCAACCGAATGAGTGCTGGATGCAGATTCTTTGAGGGCGGCCACAGTCTCCGAAAGCTTTGCCGCATCACTTGCCCCAATCCCCAGACTGCGTGAATTCTTGCGAGACGGTTCTCTCCGAATTCTGCAACCATGATCAGATCATCGACGGCTGATTTATCGACCTTCTCGACGAGGGCGAACTGGGCTTCCTGGCGGACTCGGCGGTCGGCGTGTGAGAGCAACACGACGAGTTCATTGTTCGAGCGATGTGCAAAGCCTTTGTTCATGATTGCCTGGGTGAGGGCAGGAGACTTTGCAGACTCCGGATTCATGAACTTGTAGATGCGGCCTTTGCCCAGGCCGTCCCAGCCGTTGACCCAGTCGGAGATGTAGATGCCGCCGTCGTAGCCGAAGTCGATGTCGGTACCAAGAATTTTCCAGATGAACTCGTGCGAGTCGACCAGTTCGAACGACGCCCCTTTGGGTTTGACCGCGAAGGATCGGATGCCGCTGTTGGACGGCCCGCCTCGGAAGTCGCACATGAAGAAGTGGTCTTTGTAACGTTCGGGGAGTCCGACGCCGGGATAATGAACGAGTCCCGACGGACCATCACCAAGGTTCGCAACCGGCGGGATGATGTACGCGGCCTGGCCTTCGTGTTGCGGGTGCCAGAGCTTTTCACGATTCCACGGGCCGCGATCCTTCAGATACTGGTAGTACATTCTCCAGCCGGTGTCGCCACCTTCGACGACGTAAACCCAGCGAGCTTTGTCGCCACTGTCTGAATTGTTGTCGCCCGTGAAGAGGTTGCCGTAATCATCGAACGCGAGTTCCTGCGGATTTCGCAGTCCGTACGCAAAAACTTCCAGCCCGGTGCCGTCCGGTTCGCAGCGGAATACGGCTCCGGTGTCAGGTCGGACGAGTTGCGTTCCTTCTTTCGTTTCGACGTTGTAACCGCGGTCTCCGATGCTGAAGTAAACTCGCCCGTCCGGTCCCATAATGAGACCGTGCATGTCGTGACCGCGGAACGCGACCCGGACTCCGTAGCCGTGGTGCAGAGCGTCGCGTTTGTCGGCCACGCCGTCGCCGTCGTCGTCGCGAAGTTTCCACAATTTCGGAATGCACGTGTAAAAGACGTCGCCGTTCCTCGCGAGCAGCCCGGCTCCCGTTCCGTCTTCGATCGCGTTGAACCCGTCGGCGAAGACGGTCGATTTGTCGGCCTTGCCGTCGCCGTCTGAATCCTCCAGCAGGCGGATGCGGTCATGATGAGCGGTGTACTCATAGACTTTTTCGCCGAGGTGTTTTCTAAACATCTCGACTCGCTGCTCGACCGTCTGCAATGCGAGGTCGTCGTGCAGCCAGTTCATGTGATAGCGGTTGTCCTCGACGCCGTGCTGCTGCCGGAAAGTTTCGGCGACGTAGACGCGACCCTTTTCGTCAATCGCAAACGCGACCGGATTCGCCATCATCGGCTCGGCCGCGAACAGTTTTCCGACCATACCTTCGGGAAGCTTGAATCCTTCCAGCGCCCGCTCACCCTCGTTCGACGCCGGAGCGATTTTCGGAACGTACGGTGCAGACTCCTGAGCACACGCAGACGTCAGCAAGCCAGCGGCCAACAGCGTCAGCGCAGCGGCAAGTTCAAATCGAATCATCGTGGAAATCTCACGGTTACAGGATTTTCGACGTTGGTCTTCGGTGATCGGTACGGCGATGGCCGCCGATTTTTGCAGAACGAGTCACCCGCAGCTGGCGCTTTGCGGCTCACAAAACCTGAACACGCTGGTGGGGAATTCGAGGCGGGAATCGCCCATTCTGCATCTCGACAGCAGACTCCGCAACCGCCGCGTTATTCATCGCCGCCGCACAGGTCCGGGCGAATCGGCGATCCGATTCAACAGGGCTGTCAGCACGAAAAAAGCTCGCCCCCACAAGATTGTGAGGGCGAGCTTTTTGTTCGGTTTAACCAGACGGCTTACGCCGACGGCTCGCCTGAAAGAGTGCCCGGATTAGTCTTCCGTTGGCGGAAGCGGGATTTCAGAGGCGTTCTCTGATCCGGGGCCGCCGTCAGAGCCTTTGTAGGCGTTGTCTTCCGGCTGTCGGTAGGTGACCTTTGGTGATTCTTCCGCTTTGCTGGTTTCGGCATCGCCGTCTTCGGTCGTCGCCGGTTCGTCTGATGGACTATCGGCCGGTTCGTTTACGGTGTCGTCTTCAGCCTGTTCTGGCTGCGGGCCGATCGGTTTGGCGACTTCGTCATTGAACTTCGACGGGGCGGCGGTGGCTGACCCTTCGCTTGCCGATTCGTCTTTTGGAGAATTGACTTTGACGTTGCTGAGGGGTTGCAAGGTTCCGGGCGTATCGCGTTTAGCGATCGGCGGGACTTCTTTCAGGAAGGGCACGTCATCGATTGGCTTTGCATTGTCCGCAGCGATTCGTGCTGGTTTGGGAGGATTGGCTTTGTTGATCTCGGGCTTTGCGTCTGCAGGTGTTGTGGCAGAATTTGGGGCTTCCTCCGTCGCAGTTTTCTTCGGACTCGCAGCCATCTTCGGCGACGTGGCTTCGATGCCGGCTCGCTGTCGGTAAAGCACCAAGGCGTGCAGTGCGTGGTAAAGAGGTCCGCAGTCGGCGGCCTCTTTGCGGTTTTCAACAAGGTCGTTGGCGACGGCGAAGACTGCTTTCTGCATCCATTCCTGCTGAAGCTGATCGTCCTGCGCGGCGACCATCAGGAACTCGAGGATGTGTCCTGAAGTGGCGATCCGTTTGCCGAAGTCTGCGCTCTTGCCAGGGCCTTTGAAGTACTCGGTCGAGAACGTGCCGTCTTCGTTCTGCAGAGACTTTGACTTGGCAATGAAGCGTTTGATCTTCTGATCAGCTTCCAGCCAGATACCTCGCAGCGGTTTGCCGTTTGCCAGGTAAGAGTTGCGAGCCAGCGACAGCGCGAACAATCCGTGTGTTCCGCCGCAAGCTGCGTCGACAGGATTGGCGTAGGTCTGAATCTGGACGAGGCGTTCAATACTCCACGGCTCGCCGGCGGCACTCAGCCATTCACTGTCGACGGGCAGGTATCTTGAAAGTGCCCACAATGTCCAGGTGATTTCTTCGCGGTCGTTCACGTCGGCTTTGGCGTTGTTGATCATGTCCTGAATCGTGACCTGACCGCCGGCCGTCGTCTTGAACGCAAAGTCGACCGGCAGCTCCGACATCGTCGAGATAGCCAGAAACTGATTCGGGTGACCTTCGAAAGCGTACGGCTCGGTGAACGTGTGGAAGCGTCCGCCGTGCGCCGTGTGCTCGATGATCGGCTGACCTTTGTAATAACGTCGCTCGGTCAGCCAGTTGAGAGCCGAGACTTTCTCGCCATCAACTTTGATTTTGTATTCATCCCGCAGAGCCAGCAGTCCGTGCATGATCTGCCATGGAGTATGCACATCCGCCGTCAGGTAACGTCGCGACGTGATCGACACGGCGTCGTTGATCAGCTGCGGCAGATCCTCGCGATGAATTTCCTGCAGAGTCGCGGCGGTCTGCTTGATGACCTCCGGCTGCGAACTCGGAAACAGCGAGGCTGGTGTGTTGGTGGGCTTGGCTGCGTCGGCAGAAGTTGCTCCGAAAGAAGCAACGACCGCACTCAGACACAGGGAGGCAATCCGTGGCCGGCGAATCCTCGAAAACGAAAACATAGTGGCCAGTCTCCTGTTGGCAGTCTTGGTGGGTGATTCCGCAATGGAATCGCGGCCAGAGGATGAATCGTCCTGATCAGGCTGACCGCTGTGGAATAACTTGAGCGAGTCCGTGATAGACCTGCGCCGCCGCATTCTACGCATGACGCATGCTTTATCTATTCGGAAGAGTCAGCCAGCACGCTCCATGTCAATCTGTCAGTACGAGTTGCACGCCGAAGGGCACCGTCATCGATGACCTGACAACCACAGCACTCCGCATAACCGGTACGGACTGCCGACATTGGGCGACGATTCCGAAGCTTTGCTGCAGTGGCAGTTCGACCAGAATCTGCCTCCGAGTCTGATTCGAACGTTCACTGGAGGGCATGATGGCGTCAAGATGGTTTCGACTCGCGCAGCACTCAACGACCTCGGCAAGCCATGCGCGGTAAATGACAAGAAGTTCAACCGCAGATCGGCGCAGATAAACGCAGATGGCAGACTTGATCTGCGCTTATCTGCGCCGATCTGCGGCTTTATTCTTCGCATTTGGCTACAGGAAGAAATGCTCGCCGGACTTGATTCAGAGCATGACCCTAACGGGTTACTTTCGAGCAGTTTGCGACTCTGGCACGGGTTTCGAGCCGCCGCTATCATCGCCGCCGCTTTCGCCCGGTCGGTGCTCGACCGGCGTTTTACCACTGAGCCGCGGGCATCACACTGACGCCCGACGCTAGCGCGTTCGGCTCACCACAAACCTGTGGCAGCAACTTTATTCGAGCGGACAGATCGCGATGAAAATTCACGAATACCAGGCCAAAGAACTGCTTAAGGCCGCTGGCGTCACCGTCCCGGACGGCATCATCGCCAAAAGTGCCGACGAAGCAGCGGCAGCGTTTGACAAGCTGGGCGGCGACCTGGCCGTCGTCAAAGCTCAAATTCACGCTGGCGGACGCGGCAAAGGCCGCTTCAAAGAACAACCCGATCAACCGGGCGTCGTGCTGGTTCGATCCGCCGACGAAGCTCGCAAAAATGCCGAGCTGATGCTGGGCAACACGCTGGTCACCATTCAGACCGGCGAAGAGGGCAAGCAGGTCAACACGCTGCTGGTCGAAGCCGGCTTGGACATCGCTCAGGAACTGTACGCCGGCGTGGTCGTTGACCGAGCTGCCGGCGGACCTGTCCTGATCATGTCGTGCGAGGGTGGGACCGAGATCGAAGAGGTCGCCCACAACTCCCCGGAGAAAATCCTGAACTGCAACGTCGACGCCGGCTTCGGCCTGCAGGCTGCTCAGGTCCGAAAAGTCTCCCACGGACTGGGCCTGGACGCGGCCGCGATGGGCAGTGCTCAGAAGTTTCTGCCGAAGCTGGCAAAGTTCTTCACCGACAACGACTGCACGCAGGTTGAAATCAACCCGTTGGTTGTCACTGCTTCGGGCGAGTTTGTCGCACTCGATGCGAAAGTCGCCTTCGATGACAACGCGATGTTCCGGCACAAAGAGCTGCTCGAACTGCGAGACCTCAACGAAGAAGACGAGTCGGAAGTCAAAGCGGGCGATGCCGGGCTGAGCTACGTCAAACTCGAAGGCACAATCGGCTGCCTGGTGAACGGAGCCGGGCTGGCCATGAGCACCATGGACCTGATCAAGCATCACGGCGGCGAACCGGCCAATTTCCTGGACGTCGGCGGCGGAGCGAACGTTGAACAGGTCACCGAAGCCTTCCGCATCATCCTCGCCGATGACAACGTAAAGGCCGTACTGGTCAACATTTTCGGCGGCATCATGAAGTGCGACGTCATCGTCGAAGCACTGCTCCTGGCGTACGACCAGGTCGGGTTCACCGTCCCGCTGGTTGTCCGTCTCGAAGGAACGAACGTCGAAAAAGCTCGAACGATGCTGGCCGAAAGCGGCAAAGACATCATCGCGGCGACGGACCTGACCGACGCCGCTCAGAAAGTCGTCGCGTCCATCAGCGCCTGAGTTGTGACCAAGACGCTCGCCTTCATTCTTCCACCTTATACCTCAGTTAAATTCGAGTCGGCCTTCCATGAGCATTCTTGTCAATAAAGACACGCGAGTTATCTGTCAGGGCATCACCGGTAAAGCGGGACTGTTTCACTCACAGAAGTGTCGCGAGTACGCTCGCGAAGTCCGCACGGACAGCGACGTTTTCGTCGGTGGAGTCACGCCGGGCAAAGGCGGCCAGACCGTCGACGAGTTCCCCGTGTTCAACTCGGTCGCTGAAGCCGTCGAGAAAACCGGCGCCAACGCCACGATGATCTTCGTCCCGCCGCCGTTCTGCGGAGACGCCATCATCGAAGCCGCAGACTCGGGCATCGAGCTGATCGTCGCGATCACCGAAGGCATCCCGACGCTCGACATGGTCAAAGTCATGAACTTCCTGGCAAAGACCAACGCACGGCTGGTTGGACCAAACTGCCCGGGAGTCATCACGCCGGGCGTCGCGAAGATTGGCATCATGCCGGGATACATTCACTCATCCGGCCCGGTCGGCCTGATCAGCAAGAGCGGCACGCTGACTTACGAAGCCGCCTGGCAGCTCGGCAACCTGGGACTCGGCCAGTCGACCGCCATCGGCATCGGCGGAGACCCGATCATCGGAACGGACTTCATCGACCTGCTGGAGATGTTCGAAAACGACCCCGGCACCGAAGCCATCATGATGATCGGCGAAATCGGGGGAGACGCTGAAATTCAGGCCGCCAACTACATCAAAGAGCACGTCACGAAACCAGTCGCCGGATTCATCGCCGGCCAGACAGCCCCTCCAGGCAAACGCATGGGCCACGCCGGAGCGATCATCTCAGGCGGAGCCGGAACGGCCGCCGAAAAAATGGAAGCTCTGGAAGCCGTCGGAGTCGTCGTCGCCCAAAGCCCCGCCGACATGGGCAAAGCCATGCAGGAAGCCATCGCTCGCAAGGGGAGCTGATCGCTTCATCGAGACAGGCTGAGAATTAAGAACCACGAAAGAAACGAAATACACGAAAACAGCCGGCTCGTAGGGGCATCAAGGATTTCGTGTATTTCGTGGTTGTCTCTTTCAAAATGGGTGGCCCGTCCAGCATGGGCGGGTCGCGCAGCGACAAGATGCTTCATCGTGCGTGTTTGATGTCAAATAGACAGTCGCTTCTTTTATCGTAAGCTGAGTGTGCGGCATCTTGTGCATCCGGCGCACAGCCATTCAGGCTGTGCAACCCTGCGTTTCGCGTTGCGGGAGTCTACTTCTTGTCAACGCGGGTGGCAGCGGTTGCTTACAACCGGTGTGGCGGAGCCGCAAGAAGCCTTAACCAGACACGCTCGAATCCAGCTACAACGTAAAACCTCGTGCCGCTACGCGGCCCTGTTTGCAAGCAAACACGGCCACCCGAAATCTGAACTGATCACCGGACGGCAACAACTCTGAGGTGGATGCCGAAGGCACAAGATGCCTCTCCATTAGGTTTCAGTGAAGGTAGGGACGTTTCTACCGGTCGATCAGGCCAATAACGTCTGGCCGGTGGGAACCGACCCTACGATTTCTTCCGTGTCATTCCGTTTCTTCCGTGGTTCTCCCTTTTCTGCATTGAATCACGGCGAAGGAAACCAGAAGAAGCAGCGACACGGCCAACAGAATGCTGCCGGCGTTGATCGGTCCCTTCTCGCCGCTCCAGACGATGGCGTATCCCAGGCAGCCGGGTACGAAGGCGTAGTAGGCGAAGACGCAGAGTGTCTTGCGGATGACGGCTCCTTCTTTGCCGATCAGACCGACGACCGCTGAGGCTGCTACCACGTTGTGAACGCAGATGGTGTTGCCGGCCGCTCCGCCGATGGCCTGCAGGGCGACGATCCAGTCCGGGGAGACTCCGATTCGAGTCCCTACATTAAACTGGAACAACGAAAACATCATGTTGCTGATCGTGTTGCTGCCGGCGACGAACGCTCCCAATCCGCCGATCACTGGCGAAAAGATCGGCCACGCGGCTCCGGTCAGATCGGCCACGCCCTCGGCAAGCACCAGGGGCATCTTTTCCAGGCCGCCGGCTCCGTTCTGCGAGTTGATAAAGACCTGAACCATCGGCACGGTAAAGACCAGCGCGACGGACGCTTTCAAGACCGTTTTGCCGGACGACTTCCAAGCTCGACCGTAAGCCGCTCCCGACATCCGATGCAACGCAAACGTGATCGCTGAAACGACGATGAAAATCGAGCCGGGCAAGTACAGCGGCTGCACTTTCGACGTGATCTTCATGGCGTTTTCAGTAGCCATTGATGAGGGGACCACGGCATCCCAGTTGATCAGTAGTTGGACTGCCTGAAGCAGACTCTTGATGCCCAGCTCAGGAACTCGAGTCGCGACCAGCAGACCAGCCACGAAAACGTACGGCAGCCAGGCTTTGATTAGACTCATCGTCGGTGCGGAAGCATCTTCTTCCTGAATCTGCATCGTGCCGTTCCAGTCTTCGTCCCAGGTTTCTCGCGGCGCGAAATCCCACGGCTCGCCTTTGGGCATCAGGAAACCAGTTCGGGCAGCGGTGACGACAATCGCCAACCCGCTAAGGCCACCGATCAGCGATGGGAACTCAGGACCCAGGAAAACCGCCACCGCGAAATACGGCAGCGTCATCGACAGCGCTGCGAAGATCGCAAACGGCCAGACTCGAAGGCCGTCGGCGAACGATCGATTCGGACCGAAGAACCTCGTCATGAACGACACGACAAACAACGGAATCAACGTTCCGGCGACGGCATGCAGCATGGCGACCTTCGCGCCGATACTTGCCAGGAACGCTGGCGGAATCGGCTCGCCCGCTGCCGCGGCAAACCCATTGGCCGCGGCAAAGTCGATGACACCCGGATCGCCGGCGAGTCCGCCGCCGACTCCGACGATGATCGGCGTCCCAAGCGCTCCGAAAGAAACGGGAGTGCTCTGAATCATCATCCCGGCAACGACGGCCGCCATCGCGGGAAAACCCAAACCAACGAGCAACGGGACGGCAACGGCTGCCGGGGTTCCGAATCCTGCCGAGCCTTCGATAAACGAACCGAACAGCCAGGCGATGATGATGACCTGAACTCGCCGGTCCGGTGAGATATCCGTGAAGCCTTTGCGGATCGCCCGAATGGCTCCGCTTTCCTGCAGCGTGTTCAGTAGCAGAATCGCCCCGAAGATGATGTACAGCAGCGACGCGGCCAGAATCAGTCCATGAACCGACGCGACCGCGACCTGAACCGCGGGAACCTTCCAGACAAACAACGCCAGCAACACCGCCGTCACATAAGACAACGGCATCGCCCGACTGGCCGGCCACCGCAGCACGACGAGGAACAACCCGACGACAACGATTGGCAATGTGGCAAGAAAGGGCAGAAAATCGTCGTTGCCGAGCCAACGGGACAACTCGTCAAGAGGAGTCAACAACGTGGCAAGAAGTGCGAACATTTCGAAGACCTTTGCAGTGGGATGTATTGAGTCGTCAGCAGAGGCGATCTTTCCCAATCAACATTTCCGTGTTCTGGTATTTTAAAAGCCGCAGATGGGCGCCGATAAACGCAGATCAGTTAAGTCATCTGCGTTTATCGGCGCCCATCTGCGGCTTAACTTTTCCAGCTTATTGCCGAACAGACAATTAGAACTGATGACCTTCCTGAGGGCCGTCTTTGGTCAGCGTCATGATCTCGGGGCCGTCGTCGGTCATCAGGATGGTGTGTTCGAACTGGGCGGTCAGCTTGCCGTCGAGTGTTCTCACCGTCCAACCGTCGAACTTGTCGAGGACCGTCTTCCAGGTTCCCAGGTTAAGCATCGGCTCAATCGTGAAGCACATGCCGGGACGGACGATCTGAGCGCCCGCTTTGCTGCCTCGGAACCAGAAGTGCGGCACGCCGGGTTCCTGGTGGAAGCTGCGGCCGATGCCGTGTCCCTGGTAATCGCGGACGACTTCGAACTCACGCTCGGTCGCGTATTTGTAGATGGCCGCGCCGATGTCCCGGACCTTTCCGTACGGCTCGATGGCTCGGATGCCGACCCACAGCGATTCGAACGTGACCTGGACCAGGCGTTTCGTTTCGTCGGAGACTTCACCGATCAGGAACGTTTCCGACTGGTCGCCGTGCCAGCCGTTGACGATCGTCGTCAGGTCGATGTTGACGATGTCGCCTTCCTGCAGCTCGTACTCGTTCGGGATTCCGTGACAGACGACTTCGTTCACGCTGATGCAACTGACGTTGGGATACGGCGGTGCTCCCGGAGGCCCCGCATACCCCAGGCATGCCGGCGTGTGGCCGTGGTCGAGCGTGTACTCCTGAAGCTGCTTGTCGAGGTCAATCGTGCGCGCACCCGGCTTGACGTGGGGACGGATAAAGTCCATCAGCTCAGCGTTGAAGCGACTCGCTGCTCGCAGGAAATCCCGTTCTTCAGCGTTGTAAATCGGTGGCTGTCGGCCCAACGGAAAGCTCCAGTTTTTGACGACTCAAAAAATCCAGGGTTTCGGCTCAACTGCTTGAGGCAATTATGCCGATGGCTAAAAGAAAGAGAAAATCGCGGGCCGTTATAGCAATTGCGCCTGCTGAAGAGAAACTGCTCGGCCTGACCGTTGCGCTCAACGGCGGTTAGAGACTTCGGCAAACACGATCACCACTCGAACGGGCTCATGCCACGCAGTCTGAACGGCAGCGGGCAAACTGGTTCGAGCATCGTCGACTCAAGGAAGGGTCACTTCCAATGCGGAACGTTTCACATCGACAGGCGCGACCTCAAATGGTTGCCCGATTTGCCGCCCTATTGGCTGCCGCTTCGATTCTTACCAGGACAGCGTTTGCTCAGGAATCGCCATTTGCCGGCCAGATTCCGACGACCGTCACAGCGGAATCATTCATTCAGACCTCGGCTGCCAGTTGCTCGGCGACATGTTCGCAGTCCTGTGGAGCGAATGCCTGCAGTTCGAAAGCGGCCTGCGGTGCGGGGCGATCGGGATGCGGTGCCGGCTGCGGGGAATCAAAATCGGGATGTCCGATGCGGGGACTCTGGGATGCGATTTCGTCCCCGAGCTGCGGCAACGGACCAGGAACACTCATGCGGTGGAGTTACGGTTCCGGCGAAATCGGCGGCCCGAATCTCGACGAACCGCTCATCACCGACCGGCCCGACTTCACTGAAGCGTCCTCAACGGTCGGTAAAGGCGTGCTGCAAATCGAATTCGGATACACCTACACGCAGAACCGCGACAACGGCAGCGAAACGATTTCGCACAGCATCGGCGAGCCGCTGTTCCGTTACGGGATTCTTGCAGACTGGCTCGAATTTCGCTTCGCCGCCTTCCCGACCATTGAAGAACGAAACCCGGCTGGCGGACCCAACAATACGACATCGGGAACGGAAGACCTGTATCTCGGATTCAAAATCGGCCTGACGTCGCAGGAAGGCATCTTGCCTGAAATGGCGATTCTGCCGCAGATGACCGTCCCGTCCGGCAGCAGCGCTTTCACCAACAACCAGACACTGCCGGGAGTCAACTGGCTCTACTCGTGGGCACTGAGTGACGACCTCGCCATCGCTGGCAGCACACAATTCAACCGAGCCGTCAACGATAACCAGGACGCCTACACCGAGTGGGCACAGTCGGCGTCGGCAGCATTCGGCATCACGGAAGAAGTCGGCGGGTACGTCGAGTGGTACGGGCTGTTTCCACACGCGGCCACTGGCGGCGTGAAGCCCGAGCACTATCTCAACGGAGGTTTCACGTACCTGCTTTCAAACGACGTTCAGTTCGACATCCGAGCCGGCTACGGCCTCAACGACGCAGCCGACGACGTGTTCATCGGCAGCGGTTTCTCAGTTCGCTTTCGCTGAATCGAACTGTTCTTACGCTGGTAGAAACGCTGTAACTCGAGCTGCCGTTTCGATTCAGCCTGTCGGATGACGTCTAGAGCGGCCCCCACGCTCGGCGGAGGAGCGACGCCCGTCGAACCGGCGTACTCCGGAACGCCATTGACCGTTCGGTCCGTGCATGGGACGTTGTAAACGGTCATGCCGTTGAACTGCCGAGCCGACGTGCCTTTCGGCATGTCCGAAAGTGGAGTTCGATTTGTGTTGGGCATCGTCGGGTAGTGAGATCCGTCGGTGCCAAGGCTCTGATATTCACGCAAATCAAACAGGCCTGGTGGCAACTGAGGTGTAACGGGCGAAGCCTGATTGCCGAGTGTCGTTGTAAGATTCCACCATTTTGGAAGCACCGTCTGCTGTGCTGCCAGTTTCTTCTGCGCAAACTTCAGTTGAGCGACTTCAAGTTCAAGCTGCTTTATCTTGATTCGAAGCTCTTCGCGAGTGGCGTCTTTCAGTGGATCATTTCTGTCGGATGCCTCGTCAAACGCAGTGGCGAAGCCTGTTCCTATTGCGCACGCAACAAACAGCGCTAAGATGAAACGTGCCATAACAAACTCTCCGTTCAACGAGGTCTGAGAATCCGGTGAGCGGCCAGATTGTCGCCGCATCACGCTCGGTCGCCGGCAGCTTCCGAAGCGTGAGGATACGAAGAATCGCTACGA